>Ga0209098_1001707_pt1 | contig 20519 bp, 17 predicted proteins | sample AD_JPNHW1_MetaG_FD_184429 | JGI IMG/M metagenome (GOLD analysis project Ga0209098, IMG submission 184429) | Active sludge microbial communities of municipal wastewater-treating anaerobic digesters from Japan - AD_JPNHW1_MetaG (SPAdes) (version 2) | ecosystem: Engineered > Bioreactor > Anaerobic...
CCAGTTCCGGGCCGCCCGGCCGATGCCGCCGTAGACCACGAGGCTCTTGGGGTTCTCCGCGACCTCCGGGTCCAGGTTGTTCTGGATCATCCGGTAGGCGGCCTCCGTCAGCCAGCTCTTGCAGCTCCTCTCGGCGCCCCGGGGCGCGTGGATCACGCGGCTCTCGTCGCGGCGCGGGTCCTGCAGGTTCTTGATGTCGTTCATGGAATCACCTCGCTTGAATCGATGGGAATGTTCGCAGCTACTGCTTCCTGGCCAGCATCCGCTCCAGCGCCTGGTCGCCGAAGGCCGTGCCCTCGTCCAGGAGCGCCCGGGCGTCGGCCAGGAGCTTCGCGCAGTCGGCCTTCATCTTCTCGTTGTAGACCTCGTCGGTGATGTCCTTGAGGTTGATGACGACGTTCCAGATGCCGCCCCGGACCCCCGCGAAGCCCATCTGCAGACCCTGCATGGCGTCCGTGATGGAGGCGGGATTGCCGTTCCGCATGGCCAGGTCCGCCGCCTTCATGACCTCGAAGCAGGCCGCGGCCGTGCTCCAGGGCACGTCCACGGCGGTCTTGAGTCCCTGCTGCATGGCCGCCTCCCGCGCCGCCTTCTCGGCGGGGGTGCCCTGGGGAAGGCGCCGGGCGTCCATGTAGGCGTTGAACGCGTTCGTGTCCTCGTCCACGGCCAGCATCAGCTGGTCCTTGGCGCGCTGGGCCAGCTCCGCCGAGGCCAGCAGCTTGTTCTCGACCTCCTGGGACTTCGCCTTGCCCTGGGTCAGGTTGGCCACCATGGAGGCCAGGGCGCCGCCCAGGGCGCCGGCGAGCGCGGCGATGGACCCGCCGCCCGGGGCGGGCGTGTCCCGGCTGACCTCGTCCACGAAGTCGGCGCAGACCATGGTCATGAGCCCCTTCTCGGCCACCTTCGGCAGGCCCAGGACCTTCTTCTCGGTCTCGAAGGGCGCCACGTCGGCCAGCCCCATGGAGAAGACCGCGTTCTCGAGGACGTCGGGAACCGGGATGAAGGGGGACTTGCCCTGCTGGCGGAGGTAGAACTGCCCCGCCTGGTAGATGGCCTGGAAGGGCACCAGGCCGACGATCTCGCTGCCCGTCACCACCAGCCCCCGGTCCGCGGCCATCCGCCGGGCGGCCTCGAGGACGGTGTGGGGCGCCGTCACCTTGTAGTTCGTGAGGTTGATGGAGAGCTGCGCCCGCTTGTAGGTGTCCACGTACCAGCCGATGGCCTTGCAGTGGGTGAAGATGCCCGCCTTGTAGGCCTTCTGTCCGACCGCGCGGTCCGGATCGACGTCGTTCAGCTCGAGGAGGTGCCGCAGCTCGTAGCCGTGCTCCTGCCGGCAGTGGGCCTCCAGGGCCGCGAAGGTGGGGGCGTCGAAGCCGCAGTTGCCGCAGGGGAAGCAGCCCTCGGCGTAGCGCAGCTCCTTGCCGCTGCTGTAGAAGGCGCTGGTCTGTCCCCTGCGGGCCACCCGCCCCTTCTCCCGCAGCTCGAAGGCGATGTCCGTGGCGTGGGCCTTGTCCCGGCTGTTGAGGGTGACGTTGTAGGCGATGAGGAACTCCCGTGCGCCCGTGATCAGGGCCCCGGCCTTGGCGTTGAACCGGGCGGGCCCGAAGTCGGGGGCCCACTGGGGATCCTTCAGCTTCTCCTCCAGGCCCTCGTACTCGCCCTTGCGCACCACGGCGAGATTCTGGCGCTCGGGGCGGCTGGCGGCCTGCTCGTAGAGGTAGACGGGGATCTCCAGTTCCTCGCCCACGCGCTTCCCGAGCCTCCGGGCCAGCTCGGCGCAGTCCGCGAGGGTGACGCCCTCGACGGGGACGAAGGGGCACACGTCCGTCGCGCCCATGCGGGGGTGCGCGCCGTGGTGGGTGGTCATGTCCAGGATCCGGGAGGCGGTCTCCACGGCCCGGAAGGCAGCCTCCACCACGCTGTCCGGATCGCCCACGAAGGTCACCACGGTGCGGTTCGTGTCCGCGCCCGGATCCACGTCCAGGAGCCTCACGCCCGCGACGCCCTCGATGGCGTCCGTGATCACCTTGATCTTGGCCATATCGCGGCCTTCGGAAAAGTTGGGAACGCACTCCACGACGCGCAGGGACATGGGGGAAACCTCGTCGAAAGGGTAGGGTGTGGGTCTTCAGGTCCAGGCAGTCCCATCCCGGGGGCGGAATAGGTACTGACATGTATATACAATCTTGTCCCGCCCCAGACAAGCCCCTTTTTGGCATCTTCCTCCCCGGACGGAACCGGCCGGAATCCCCCCTGGGCCGAACCCCGTCCCGGATTTGCAATTTCCCTTGCCTCAGAAAGGAATTTCCTTGAGCATGGATGCACGATCCCTCCGGGTCGTTCCGTGAACCTCCAGCCGAGAAACGCCCTGTCGGCGGCCACCAGAACCTGCGGACCGGGCCCTGCGCGAATCCTCCAGGGACTTGCCATGCCGAGCCGATCTGCCGAGATTCAGCTGCTCACGGCCAAGGGGCTCGGGTCCTCGGTGGCGAACCGTCACCGGAACAGCACGAATCCCATCGTCAGCGCCCCGATCGGGTGGGTCGTCTGGTTCCAGGGCGAGGACAACTCGCCGTAGCGCCGGCCGCTCCCGCAACACGATGGCGCCGAGGGCCGGACCCGAGGGCAGTCCCGCGACGGGATCCCGGACCCTGCCGCGGCTCTGCTCTTCCCGGCGCCGGCCCGCATGCCTCCGGGCACGCAGGCCGGCCCGGGGGGGGATCTTCCATCCGGCTTCGCGATCCCGGACACTCCGCCCCCCGGTGGAGGCTCCGCTGCTTTTTCGACCATTCCGGCCGTCCTGGGACGGCTCTACCCCATTTGACTGGAGACATCACCATGAAGGCACACAAGTCCATCGCGATCATCCTCGGCGGCTGCGCCCTCCTCGCCCCCGCGCACCTCGCGGCCCAGGCGCCGCTGAAGGTCGGTTTCGTCTACCTGGATCCCATCGGCGACGCTGGCTGGACCTACCAGCACGAGCTCGGCCGCAACCAGCTGGAAGCGGCGTTCAAGGGCAGGGTGGCCACGCAGAAGGTGGAAAGCGTTCCCGAGGGCGGGGATGCGGAGCGCGTCATCCGCGAGATGGCCCAGAGCGGGTGCAAGGTCGTGTTCACCACCTCCTTCGGCTACATGAACCCCACCCTCAAGGTGGCCAAGGCCTATCCGAAGACGGTCTTCCTCAACTGCACGGGCTACAAGACGGCCGCGAACGTCGGCATCTACAACGACCGCTACTACGAGGGCCGCTACCTCTGCGGCATCCTGGCCGGCAAGATGACCCGGAAGAACCTCGTCGGCTACGTCGCCGCCTTCCCGGTCCCCGAGGTGCTCCAGGACATCAACGCCTTCACGCGGGGCATGCGGAGCGTCAATCCCAAGGCCGAGGTGCGCGTGGTCTGGCTGAACTCCTGGTTCGACCCCGGCAAGGAGCGCGAGGGGGCGCTGTCCCTCATCGCCCAGGGCGTCGACCTCGTCACCCACCACTCCGATTCGACCGCCGTGGTCAAGGCCGCCGAGGAGAAGGGCGTCTATTCCATCGCCTGCGACTCCGACATGTCGAAGTACGGCCCCAGGACCATGCTCACCGCCTCGGTCCGGGTCTGGGGCGACTACTACATCCAGACCGTCAGGCAGGTCATGGACGGCAAGTGGAAAGCCGTTAACACCTTCGAAGGCATCAAGGGCGGCATGATCAAGCTGGCCCCCTTCAACGCGGCGGTCCCCAAGGACGTGGCGGCCCTGGTCAACAAGGTCCAGGGCGACATCGTCAGCGGCAGGCTCCATCCCTTCACCGGCCCCGTGGTGGATCAGGTCGGCAAGACCCGAGTCCCGGCAGGGAAGACCATGACCGACCTGGAACTCGAGAAGATGGACTACTTCGTCCAGGGCGTCGCGGCGGAACTGCCCAAGAACTGAACCGCGGCCCCGACAGATCCCACGAACCCCCTTCCTCGGGCGCCGGCGCAGGCCGGGGCCCGAGGACGCTCAAGGACCATCACGCTCATGAACAAGAATTCGATCCAAGACTTGAAGGAACTGATCCGCGCCGGCCTGGGAAAGACCCCGGCCCACACGGTCGTGCGTCACGGCCAACTGGTCAACGTGGTCACCCGGGAGATCTATCCCGCGGACATCGCCATCCACAAGGACACCATCGTCGCCGTGGGGGACGTGGCCGCCTACATCGGCCCCGACACGAGGTTCATCGACGCGGGCGGGAAGTACCTCGTCCCCGGCCTCATCGACGGCCACCTGCACAGCGAGTGCAGCAAGATGAGCCTGACCAGCTTCGCCAAGGCCGTGGTGCCTTCCGGGACGACCAGCATCGTCTCGGGGCTGGACGAATACATCTCGGTCTCGGGCCTCGAGGGCCTCAGGGAGGTCCTGGACGAGATGAAACAGGGCCCCCTCAAGGTCTTCTGGGGCGCGCCCTTCAAGACCCCCTACACCTTCCCGCCCTCGACGATCGCCTTCGACATCAAGAAGGAGGTGCATGCCGAGGTCCAGAAATGGCCCGAGTGCTTCGGCGTATGGGAGACCGTGCGCGAATTCATCCAGGAGGAGGACGAGGACACCCTCGGCGCGATCCTCGAGGCGGGCCGGAACCACCTGCCGGTGTTCGGCTGCGCCCCCATGGCCCGCGGAAGGGAGCTCAACGGCTACCTGTGCGCCGGGGTCCGCCTCGACCACGAGAGCTACGACCACGAGGAGGTGGTGGAGAAGCTCCGCAAGGGCATGCACGTGCTGATCCGCGAGTCCTCCGTGACCCACTTCCTGAAGGAGAACATGCGCGCGGTCTCCGAGGTGAATCCCGCCTTCGCCCGCCGCGTGAGCTTCTGCACCGACGACGTCACCGCCACGGACGTGCTCGCGAAGGGGCACGTGGACCACCTGGTCCGCCTGGCCATGGCGGAGGGCGTGGACCCGCTCACCGCGATCCAGATGGGCACCCTCAACAGCGCCGAGGCCTACCGGATCGACCATCTCGTGGGTTCGATCACGCCCGGCCGGCTGGCCGACATCCTCATCGTCGACGATCCCGCGAGCTTCAAGGTCGAGCGCGTGATCAGCAACGGAGTCCTGGTGGCCCAGGACGGCAGGATCACCTCCAGCCTCCAGCCCCCGGCGAGGAGCGCGGTCCTCAGCGGCGCCCTGAAACGCCCCCTGGCGAAGCCCGAGGACTTCGAATACAGGGTCGGAATCAGGAGCGGCCAGGCGACGGTGCTCTCCATGGACGTGAAGGGCCCCTTCGTGCGCAAGCGCCGCGATGCGACCCTCCCGGTCGTGGACTCGGTCGTCCAGCCCGACCCGCGGCAGGACGTCCTTCTGGTCTCGGTGCTCGAGCGGTTCGGCCGGAACGGGAACCAGTCCCTGGCCTTCTGCTCCGGGTGGAAACTGAAGCGGGGCGCCATGGCGTCCTCCGCGGCGCCCGACGACAACAACCTCATCTGCCTGGGGACGAACGCCCTCGACATGTCGGTAGCGGTGAACCATCTCATCGTCAACGGTGGCGGCCAGGTGGTCGTGGACGGCGGCAAGGTGGTGGAATTCCTCCCCCTGCCCGTGGGGGGCATCGTCTCCGACCTCGAGCCCTCCGAGATCGCCCGCCGCGAGGAACTGCTGGCCGAGGCCGCCAGGAACCTCGGCTGCGACCTTCCGGACCCGCTGATGTACATGTTCTTCCTCCCCATCACGGCCATTCCCGACTACGCGATCACGGACGCCGGACCCGTCGACTGCGTCGCCCTGAGGACCTTCGATCCCGTGCTGCGGCTGACGGAGGGATAATCTTGATCCATCATTCGAACGGAGAATCACCCAGAAAGGGCCATCCCATGGACAAGCCAGCCATGAAGAAGTTGATCGAGGTCGCGGCCGGGCGCCGTCCCGCCGACCTGGTCGTGAAGAACTGCAAGGTGGTCGACGTCCACGGCGGCACGATCCTCGAGGGCGACGTCGCCGTCGCCGACGGGGTCATCGCCGGCGTCGGCGCCTACGAGGGCGCCGAGGAGTACGACGCCGGCGGCCGGTATCTCTCTCCCGGCTTCACGGACAGCCACATCCACATCGAGTCCTCCTACGTGAGCCCCGAGGAGATCGGCCGGCTGCTTGTGCCCTGCGGAGCGACCACGATCGTCGCGGACCCGCACGAGATCGTGAACGTGTGCGGCCTCGACGGGCTGGACTACATGATGCGGGCGGCGGAGCGCACGGTGCTGGACATCAAGTTCATGATCCCCTCCTGCGTGCCGGCGACCCCCTTCGAGCATGCGGGGGCCGTCATCGACGCCCCGGCCATGGCCGGCCGCATCGGCGACCCGCGGATCCTGGGCCTGGGAGAGTTCATGAACTATCCCGGCGTCATCGGCGCCCAGGACGAGATCCTCGACAAGCTGCAGGTCGCCCACGGCGCGGGCAAGCTCATCGACGGGCACAGCCCGGCGGTGGCGGGCCTCGGCCTGAACGCCTACGTGGCCGCGGGGATCCACACGGACCACGAGTGCTCCACCGTGGAGGAGATGCGCGACCGCATCTCCCGCGGCATGTACGTGCTGCTGAGGCAGGGTTCGGCGTGCCACAACCTCCAGGACCTGCTGAAGGCCGTCACCCCGGCGAACGTCCGCCGCTGCCTCCTGTGCTCGGACGACCGCCAGCCCAAGACGATCTTCGAGCGGGGACACCTGGACGACCACCTGCGCATCTGCGTGGCAAGCGGCATCGACCCCATCGAGGCGATCCGGATGGCCAGCCTGAACGCGGCCGAGTGCTTCCGGCTCCACGACCGGGGCGCCGTCGCACCGGGCCTGCGCGCGGACCTGGTCCTGCTGGACGACCTCGCCGGCTTCAAGGTCCGGGCCGTGTTCATCGGCGGGAAGCTGGTCGCGGAGGACGGGACCTACCTTCCTCCGGTGGAGCGGTGCGACACTTCCGCCGTGCAGGGGTGCTTCCACGTGAAGGACTTCTCCGCCGGGAGGCTGCGCATGCCGCTGGCCTCGGACAAGGTCCACGTCATCGACATCCTCCCGGGCGGCGTCGTGACGGGGAAGGGCGTCGCGGAGGTGCGGCGCGACGCCCAGGGCGCCTACCTCCACGACCCGGCCAGCGGCGTGGTCAAGGTCGCGGTGGTCGAACGCCACCAGGCCACCGGGAACGTCGCCCTCGGCCTGCTCCGCGGCTACGGCATCCGGGGCGGCGCGATCGCCCTCTCGATCGCCCACGACTCCCACAACATCATCGTCGTGGGCGACAACGACCCGGACATGGCCTTCGCGGTGGAGACGCTGATCGGCCAGGGCGGCGGCATGGTGCTCGCCCGGGAAGGGCGCGCCCTGGAGGCGATCCCGCTTCCCATCGGCGGGCTGATGAGCGACCGGGACGGAGCGTGGGTGGAGCGGCAGCTCACCAGGTTCCACGCCGCCGCCCACGAGCGGCTGCACGTGAACCCCGGCGTCGACCCGGTCATGACCCTGTGCTTCATGTCCCTGGCGGTCATCCCGGAGTTGAAGCTGACCGACATGGGGCTGTTCGACGTGACGACCTTCTCCTTCATCCCCACGGAAGCGAAGGAAGCCTGAAGATCCCCGGAAGGAAGGGCCTGTGGACCCGGAACAGGAGGTGGACCTTGGCTGATCCAGCCGAAAACCCGGAGGTGCGCGGCCTGGGTCCTCAGGCCTGTCCCCATTGCGGCAGCCTGAAGATCCGGAGGAACCTGGAGCTCGGCCAGACCGCCGAGGCCGGCCACATCGGCCTGCCCTACCGCGCCGGCGGCATCTTCACCGGCACGGAGGCACTCCTGGCCGATCTCTGCGAGACCTGCGGGACGGTGGTCAGGCTCTCCGTGAAGGAGACCCGGAGGAAGTGGATCTCCTCCTGATCACCTCACCTCGGCGACGTAGACGTAGTGGTCGCGCATGAAGCCGATGTACTCCCTGCGGTAGACGAGGTAGACCGTCAGGGAGTACTCCCGGCCGGGCTGCAGGCGGTCGTACGCATCCCCGGCAATGCCGGCCAGGTGGTAGAAGGGGCCCGAGCGCGTCGTCCCCTCCGCCTCCAGCAGGGTGCCTGCGTGGCAGGGCTGGCTCACGCGGACCTTGAGGGTCATCTTCCCGGCCGGCTTCACCGGGCCGTACCCCGCGTCCCCCAGGAGGGGCTTCGGAGACTCCATCGGCGTCTCGGACACCTCGTAGCCGGCCGGATCCATCGTCCGGAATTCGGCCAGGAGGCGCTTCATCTCCTCGATGCGGTCCTTGAACAGGGGCACGTTCTCCGGCGAGCCGGGACCCTCCTGGGCGGCCTTGAGCCGGGTCTCGTAGCCCGCGATCTCCAGTTCGACGGCCTTCACCGTGGCGGAGACGAGTTCGCCCTTGAGCGAGCCCTCCCCGGCGGTGCCCCGGCCTGCCGGGAGGACGGGATTCGCCACGCCGCCCGGGGTCCCGGGCACGCTGGAGGGCGATCCCGCGTGGCCGATTCCCCCCGCGAGGGCGGACAGGATGATGCCCGATGCCAGTCTTTTCATGGATGTCTCCTGGATTCCATCCTAGCAACCACGCCGCTGCCGGACCCGGTGCTATGCTCCATGCCGACTGGAAGCGAGGTTCCATGGACCCTACGATCCGCCGGATGGATGCCGCCGAGGCTCCGGCCCTGGCCGCCTTCGGGGAGGCCTGCTTCCGGGAGGCCTTCCGGGAGCACTTCGCTCCGGCGGCCATGGACGCCCTGTGCGCCCAAGTCTTCGCCCTGCCGGTGATGGCGGGGCTCATCCGCACGGGGGCCTGGGTGGCCGGAGACTGGCAGGGCTACGTCGCCCTGGGGGAGACCCCCTGCCCCTTCGGCGGACTGGCCCCCCCCACGGCGGAAGTGGCGCGCCTCTACGTGCTCCGCCGCTGGCAGGGGACGGGGACCGCAGACCTGCTCATGGCGCGCGCCGCGCGGGAGGCCCGGGAGCGGCGGCACCGCAGCCTGTGGCTCCAGGCCTTCGGGGGAAACCCGCGGGCCCTTGCCTTCTACCGGCGCTGGGGGTTCCGGGACTACGGCCCCTGCGGAGTCGCCTGCGCGGGCCTCCTGCTCCCCCACCGGATGATGGGCAGGGACCTCTAGCTTTCCCGCGCCGTGATGTCCACGAGATCGTAGGGGGTCTGCTGGTAGACGTAGTAGTTCAGCCAGTTGGAGTAGAGCAGGTTCGCGTGCCCGCGCCAGAGGACCTGGGGATCCCGGGCCGGGTCGTCGCCGGGGAAGTAGTGGCAGGGGACCGGGATGGGCATCCCCTTGTCGAGGTCCCGGAGGTACTCGGCCTTGAGGGTCAGGGGATCGTACTCGGAGTGCCCCGTCACGAAGATGTGCCGCCGGTCCTCGGAGATGACCAGGTAGACGCCGGATTCCTCGGACTCGGAGAGCAGGACCAGCCCCGGGACGGCGAGGATGTCCTCGCGCCGGACCTCGGTATGGCGCGAATGGGGCACGAAGAACGAGTCGTCGAACCCCCTCAGCAGCCTCTCGTAGCGGACGTTGATGTGGTGCGGGAAGACCCCGAACATCTTCCCGGGCAGGGCGTGCTTCGGGATGCCGTAGTAGTGGTAGAGCCCCGCCTGCGCCCCCCAGCAGATGTAGAACGTGGACGTGACGTGGACCCGCGCCCAGTCCATGACCTCCGTGAGTTCCTGCCAGTAGTCCACCTCCTCGAAGGGCATGGTCTCCACGGGCGCGCCCGTGATGATGAGGCCGTCGAAGTTCCGGTCCCGGATCTCGGCGAAGGTGGCGTAGTGCTCCAGGAGGTGCTCCGCGGGCGTGTTCCGGGACTCGTGGCTCTCCATGTGCAGCAGCACGATCTCCACCTGGAGGGGCGAGTTCCCGAGGAGGCGCAGCAGCTGCGTCTCCGTGGCGATCTTGGTGGGCATCAGGTTGAGGATGGCGATCTGGAGCGGGCGGATGTCCTGGTGGAGCGCCCGGTCCTCGCTCATCACGAAGATGTTCTCGCTCTCGAGGATGCCCGTGGCGGGCAGGGAATCGGGGATCTTGACGGGCATGGCCGGCTCCTGATGGGCTTTGTCGCTCCCGCGAGGATCCGGAAAGGTTCGATTCCCAGGCTTCTGATCCGTCAGTCCACGACAGCTCGTCATCTTTCCCGCGGCCCAAGCCGCGGGCAGGAATTGGCACCACGCTCTCGCGAGCAGGTTGCCAAGGTTTCACAGGGCCCGTCCCTCCACCTTTCTGGATACCACGCTTTGGAACTGACAAAGATCTCGTGCAGCTCCAGCATCAGGCAAACGGGCGGTCTTGCCAAGGGGCTGGGGTAAGCCCGTGCAGAACTCTTTCAGATGCAGTAGTTCGCCACGAGGACTTCCTCCTTCGCCCGCTGCCGCTCCAGCAGTGCGGCCAGGGAGAGGTTCCCGTAGACCCGGCCGAGGGCTTCGCTGCCCTCGGCCCACAGCTCCTGGAGGACGCAGGCGTCCGGCCTGCCGCAGCAGCCCGAGCCGCCGGGACAGTCCGAAAGCTGGAGGGGGCCCTCCAGGGCCTCGAGGATCGACAGCACGGAGATCTCCGCCGGAGGGCGCGCCAGGGTGTAGCCCCCCTTGGCCCCGCGCACGGCCTGCACGATCCCCGCCTTGCGCAGCGGCACCATCAGCTGCTCCAGGTAGGTGCCCGGAAGGTGCTCCCGCTCCACGATCTCCTTCAGGAAGGTGGAGCCGTGGCCGTGGGAGCGCGCCAGGACCAGCATGGCCCGCATTCCGTAGATGGCTCGGGAGGAGAATTTCATGCGATCGCCCCAGGCGGGTTCCTGGCCCAGGGAATGATCATACTGTTTCCTGATCGGCTGAGTAAGTTTTGTCGATCGCTGCCCGCCCCCGGCACAATTTCCCCTGGACTCGGAGCGCCTGCTCCGTCATAAGGGGCAGTCGCCTCAATCCTCCGCGGGAGAGACCCCAGATGGCCGTCGGCATCCGCAACATCCCCCAGCCCACCCCAGGCCGGCTCGACGCTCCGGGCATCATCGAGGCCTTCGCGGACCGGATGATGTACTCCGTCGCCCAGGACCAGTTCACGGCCCGGGAGTTCGATGTCTACCAGGCCATGGCCCTGGCCGTGCGCGACCGGCTGATGGAGCGCTGGTTCCGGACCCAGAACGCCTACTACCGCCAGGACGTGAAGCGGGTCTACTACCTCTCCCTCGAGTTCCTGATGGGCCGGGCCCTCCTCGACAACATCCTCAACCTCGGCGCCCGGGACGCCTACACCCAGGCCATGGAGGAGATCGGCTTCCGGCTGGAGGACATCGTCCAGCAGGAATGGGACGCGGGCCTCGGGAACGGCGGGCTGGGGCGTCTCGCCGCCTGCATCCTGGACTCCGCCGCCACCCTGGGGCTGCCCTTCTACGGCTACGGGATCCGCTACGAGTACGGCATCTTCCAGCAGAAGATCATCGAGGGCGCCCAGGTCGAATTCCCCGACAACTGGCTGCGCTACGGGAATCCCTGGGAGATCCCCCGCCCCGACGTGATCTTCCCCGTCCGGTTCCACGGCCGGATCGAGGCGGCCACGGGGGACGACGGGAAGTACCGCGCGGACTGGGTGGACACGCAGATCGTGTGGGCCATGGCCTACGACACGCCCATCGCCGGGTTCCGCAACGGCACCGTCAACACCCTCCGCCTCTGGTCCGCCCGCTCCAGCCGCGAGTTCGACCTGGGCCGCTTCAACGCGGGAGAGTACGTCCAGGCGGTCCAGGACAAGACCACCTCCGAGAACATCTCCAAGGTCCTCTACCCGGCGGACGACCAGAGCGCCGGCAAGGAGCTCCGGCTGAAGCAGCAGTACTTCTTCGTCTCCGCGACCCTCCAGGATGTCGTCCGGCGCTTCAAGAAACGCCCGGGCTGGCGCTGGGAGGAGTTCCAGGACAAGGTGGCCGTCCAGCTGAACGACACGCATCCGACCCTGGCGATCCCCGAACTCATGCGGGTGCTGATCGACCAGGAGGGCCTGGGCTGGGATTTCGCGTGGGAGCTGACCCAGAAGGTCTGCGCCTACACGAACCACACGATCCTCCCGGAGGCCCGGGAGGTCTGGCCCACGGACCTGCTGTGGTCCCTGCTGCCCCGGCACATGCAGATCATCGAGGAGATCGACCGGCGCTTCCGCCTGGTCGTCCGGGAGCGGTATCCCTTCAACGACGCCAAGCTCCAGCGGCTGGCCATCGTCGACGGCGGCCGCAGCGTCCGCATGGCCAACCTGGCCATCGTCGGCAGCCACTCCGTCAACGGCGTGGCCCGGCTCCACACGGACATCCTCAAGGCCTCCACGTTCTTCGAGATGAACGAGCTCTTCCCGGGGCGCATCAACAACAAGACCAACGGCATCACGCCCCGGCGATGGCTCCTCAAGTGCAACCCCCGCCTCTCGGGGCTGGTCACCGAGGCCCTCGGGGAAGGCTGGGTGAAGGACCTCGACGAGCTGCGCGGGCTCGTGCCCTTCGCGGAGGACGCCGCCTTCCGGGAGCGCTGGATCCTGGCCAAGCGGGCCAACAAGGAGGCCTTCACCTCGTTCCTCCGCGCGGCGCAGGGAACGGTCCTCGACCCGTCCTTCCTGTTCGACGTCCAGGTGAAGCGCGTCCACGAATACAAACGCCAGCTGCTGAACCTGCTCCACGTCGCGACCCTGTGGAACCGCCTGCGGAACGGCGAGGACGCGGGCGTCCCCCGGGCCGTCCTGATCGGCGGGAAGGCGGCCCCCGCCTACTGGGTGGCCAAGCACATCATCCAGCTCGCCTGCGCCCTGGGCTCGGCCATCGGGGCGGATCCGGCCTGCAAGGGCAGGCTCAGCCTCTCCTACCTGGAGAACTACCGTGTCACGCTCGCCGAGCAGGTGTTCCCCGCCTGCGAACTCTCCGAGCAGATCTCCACCGCGGGCACCGAGGCGTCGGGCACCGGGAACATGAAGGCGGCCCTGAACGGCGCGCTCACCATCGGGACCCTGGATGGCGCCAACGTCGAGATCCAGGACGAGGTCGGCGAGGCCAACATCTTCATCTTCGGGCACACCGCCAGGGGCGTCATGGCCCTCCGGGACGCCGGCTACCGGCCCCGGGAATGGGTTTTCGCCGACCCGGAGCTGGCCTGTGCCATCGAGACCCTCGCGCGCCTCGAGCGCGGCCGGTTCGAACCCATCGCGAACATGCTCCTGGACTCGGACGCCTACCTCCACTGCGCCGACTACGCCGCCTACCTCGAGACCCAGGGCCGGGCCTCGCACGCCTACGCCGACCCGGCGGAATGGGCGCGCAGGTCCATCCTGAACGTCGCGGGCATGGGCCGCTTCTCCATCGACCGCACCGTCCGCGAATACGCCGAGGGGATCTGGGGAGCCGGCACCGTGCGCGTGCCGGCTCCCCAGTGAACCTCAGGCTCCCGTCATCTCGGCGTAGAGGGGGTGGCTGAGGTAGCGCTCGCCGGTGTCGCAGAGCACGGCCACGACGGTCCTGCCCCTGCCCAGCTCGACCGCCACCTTGACGGCCGCGTGGACGATGGCGCCCGTGGAGATGCCGGAGAGCAGGGCCTCCTCCAGGGCCAGGCGGCGGGCCATGGCGAGGGCGTCGGCATAGGCGACGTCCTCCACCCGCTGGTAGACCCGGCGGTTCAGGACCTCGGGGATGAAGTTGGCGCCGATGCCCTGGATCTTGTTGGGCCCCGCCTGTCCCTTGGTGAGCAGGGGGGAGGATTCCGGCTCCACGGCCACCACCAGCGTGCCGGGCTTCCTTTGCGCCAGGACCTCTCCGACGCCCGTCAGGGTGCCCCCGGTCCCGACGCCCGCCACGAACGCGTCCAGCTCGGGGACCTGCTCCAGGATCTCCAGGGCCGTGGTCCGGCGGTGGGCCTCCGGGTTGGCTGGATTCTCGAACTGGCGGGCCATGAAGTATTTCGGATCGCTCCGGGCCAGCGCCTCGGCCTTCTCCACCGCCCCCTTCATGCCTTCGGAGCCGGGGGTGAGGATGACCTCCGCGCCGTAGGCCCTCAGGAGAGCCTGCCGCTCCACGGTCATGGTGTCGGGCATGACGATGGCCACGCCGTAGCCCTTCGCCGCCGCGACCAGGGCCAGCCCGACGCCCGTGTTGCCGCTGGTGGCCTCGAGGACCACCTGGCTCGGCCTCAAGGCGCCCCGCCTCTCCGCGTCCTCGAGGAGGTGCAGGGCGATGCGGTCCTTGACGCTGCCGCCCGGGTTGGCGCTCTCCAGCTTGACGAAGACCGTCGCGGCCCCCTCCGGGACCACCCGGTTCAGGCGCACCACGGGGGTGTTCCCGATCAGTTCGTAGACATGATCGACACGGTTGGGGCGCGGCATGGGATCCTCCTGGGAGACAAATTAGTCTGTTTACCGATTATGTCAAATATTGATTTTGACGAAGTCAACATTTGGCGCCAGAAGAGTTCTTCAGAGTTCAAAAGTTGGGCGGGAGTATGATCTAGGCACAAATTCAGGGATTGTTCCGGAACATCCTGATCCCCTGGAACGGCGACGGAGAACTGCATGCACAAGGATCGCTCCTTCCGTACCCGGTATGTCCTGGCGGGACTCCTGGTCTGCGCGCTGCTCGGGGCCCAGGCGACCCGCGGCACGGCCCAGCGGGTGCGTCTGGGAACCGTGCCGCTCATGGAGCAGGCCGACCGGCCGGCCCTGGGGTTCAGCTTCAAGCCCCGCGCGGCGGGCGGGAATCTCCCGGAGTGCATGGAGGTCGTCCTGGTGCTCCCGGATTCCCTGGCGGAACGGGCGGGGATCCGGCCCGGGGACCTGGTCCTCTCGGCCAACGGGGCTCCCGTTCCCTTGATCCAGGACCTCCTGGGGCCTCTCTCCCGCCCGGGCACCGTCCTCCTGAAGCTCTGGCGCAACGGTTCAGTCCAGGACCTCCGGATCGTCGTTCCCCAGCCCGACCCCATGGGCGCCACCGCGAGCCTCTTCGCGGTGCCGGGCCTGAAGCGCGCGGCCCAGCCCGCCCCCGGCATCAACACGCTTCGGACCGTCTTCATCGACCCGAAGACCGGGACCACGGCCTTCATCGGCGCCTACGACCCTGCCTACGCCACGGGCCCCATCGACTACGCCGCGCTCCTGGGGGACGCCCTGCGCAGCCCCTACCCCGCCTTCAGCCTGGATCCTTCCCCGGCCACCAAGTCCACCCGCGAGGCTCTCCTCCGCAAGGTGGACGCCGACATGAGCAAGGTCCAGCGGGATGTGGACTATGGCAAGGCCTGGATGCTCCGCATCGGGAACCTGATCCTGTCGGACGCCTCCCTCTCCGTGGACCGCCAGCGCTTCCTCCAGAAGGGCGCCGAGGCCCTGAAAGGCAAGCAGGAACAGGCCCGGGCGCTCTGGGACATCATGAACAACCGCCTCCAGGCCATGGACCCAAGGTGCGCCGATGTCTTTGCAGCCTTGTTCGAGGCGATGGGCGATCCCGACATGGGCCGGGCGATGCGCCTCATGTCCGATCCGAACACCCAGCGCCAGGGCTTCGAGGTCTGCGGTCTGGGCCCTCTGGTCGACGACCTCCGCATGAAGCTGCAGACGGGCGCCCTCACCCAGGAGCAGGTCTTGGCCCGGGGCCAGGCCGCGCTGTGGGAACGCATCATGAAGGGCCTCAAGATCCCCGCGTCGCAATACTTCCGCCAGGTGGAGCTGGCCAGGACGGACCGGATGTCCACGGCCGCTTTCCAGGCCTACATGGAAAGCCTGATCAACCCAGCCATCGCCGACCGGGTCATGCTGCCCTGGCTCAACGGGTTGGTGCTCTCCCAGGCCTTCCTGGAGCGCTTCTACCAGGTCCCGTCCATCGAGGTGGTGCCCCGGTTCCTGGGCGGCCTGCCGCCTGATTCCGAACTGGCGCGCACCTTCCTGGCCGCGGACTGGATGCTCAAGATGCTCGCCATCGCCCCGGAGCTCTCCGCCAAGGTGCCCGGACATCTCACCTACCAGAACTACGAGTTCCGCCTGGCCTCCTCCCGGGGGACCTACGCCCCCGACAGCCGCGGCTCCATCCGGGGTTGGCTCGCGCCCCAGGGCGTGGATCTGCGCTGCGATCCCTCGGGCCGCGTCGTGACGTTCGGACCATCGCGCATCGCGGTCCGCTCCGAGCTGACGACCTTCGAGGGCGGCAGCCGCTCCGCGAACGCCCTGGAGCGGGACGCCGCCGAGGGCTACGCCCGGGAAGTGACCCAGCGCTACGACGACTATGCCCGCGCCCTTCCGGAGCTGCACCGGCTCCGCGAGGCCGCCAAGGTCATCGCCCTGGTCCGCTGGGCCAGGCAGCGCAGCCAGACCCTGGCCGCGCCGGCCGCCGCGCCGGGCACACCCCTTCCCCCGAGCTTCCGGCAAGGGTTCTGGACGGCCACCTTCCAGGCCGACGCCAACAAGATCCTCTTCGTGCTCTCCGCCCACGGGGGCGTGGACTTCGACCAGAAGACCGGGGACGCCTGGGTCCAGCCCAAGACCGAAGCCGGCCTGGCCGACAGCGCCCTGAAGCAGCTCGTGGGCAGCGCGGCCCTAGCCCAGCAGGCCGCAGGCACGGCCTTGAAGGGCGACATGGAAGGCGCGCGCGAGCTGGCCCAGAAGAGCGAGCAGGCCATGATAGGGGACCTCCGGTCCGGCTTCCCCACCCTGGCCCAGGTGCCGCAGGTTCCCGATCCCACGGCCTTCGCCGTCTTCCAGGGAGAGGCGCTCGCCCAGAGCAAGGACGCGATCGCCGGCCTTAAGCAGGCCGCGACGGACGCCGAGCGCCAGCCGTGGCAGCAGAAGCTGCAGAAACTCCAGGAGCTGATGGCCCAGGGCCAGCAGAATCCGGCCCTCGCGCCGAAGCTCGCGGTCGAGCTCCGCCAGGGCATCATGGGCTCCACCTACGCGGCGCCGGTCGTGGCGTCCCAGGCCTCCGGCGCGCCCGCACCCTCCGCTCCGCCCGTGGCGATGCCCGCCCCGTCCGGAAGGCCCCCCGTCGCCCAGCCCCCCGCCCGCCCGCAGCCGGCCGTCCAGCCCGCGGCCAGGCCGGCCGTGCCCCCGGAGGAACGGGCCCGCATCCTCGCCGAGATCAGCCAGCTCCGGAAGGAACTCTGCCGCATCCAGGCGAACCTGCGGAAGTTCAACGCCACCATCCAGTCCGACCAGGCCCAGCGGGCCGAGTGGGAGCAAGTCACCAACGAGGCCTACCAGCGCGCCGTGGACGAAGTGAAGAGCCGGATCGAGGACGAGCTGAAGGACCTCAGCACCAGCCTGCCCGAGGGCTACTTCGACGACAAGCTGGCCAAGGCCGCGAGCGACGCGGAGAAGAAGCGCCTGGAGGCCTCGAAGCGCCTCGTCCAGCACCTGAAGGAGTCCTATGCGCTGCAGGACTTCTCGTCCTGGGCCTCCTACGAGGACTACGGGAGGGACGAGATCCTCGAAGGCGCCCGGATGGTGGGCGAGCTGACGGGCCTGGACGAATGGCTCAAGAACAAGCTCGTGAAGAAGTGGGGCCTCGGCCGCGTGCTCGCCTTCGGGGAAGCCGCCCAGGACATCGTGGCCTCGGCCTACGACGTGACCTCCGAGATCCTCGCCTGGCGCCGCCTCAACCAGCTCAACCGCAACAGCGCCGCCTTCCTGAAGGCCGTGGAAGCCGCCTCGAAGCGCATGAAGACCGTCATGGAGGGCATCCACGAGCGGGAAGTGAAGCTCGGCCTGCCCCCGGGCGCCTCCCGGGAGGTCTGTCCCTAGCCCCGACCCGGCCGGGTGGCTCCGGGAACGGGGCTATCCGGCCGGATTCTCGTCGGCCGAAGGGCCGTAGAGCGAGGGGACGGGCAGGTCGTTGAGGCGCAGGTAGACTCCGAGCTGGGCCCGGTGGTGGACGAGATGGTTCAGGAAGAGGGTGCGGTAGAGGAGCGACCGCGGCGCCTCGACGAGTACCTTCCCGCCCCACGCCAGCGTCCAGGCCGCCTCGAGCTGCTCGTCGCTCGCGGAGGCCAGGGTCTTCCTGGCCTCCGCAGCCAGGAGGTCGAACTCCGCGAGCAGCTTCTCCCTGGACTCGAAGACCAGGGGCGGCCATTTGACGGAAGCCAGGTCCAGGGACGGCGTCCCGAGGATGGTGATCAGGAACTGCGGAAGCCTGGCGACATGGACGGCGAGACGGCCCATCGGCATGGACTTCCCGTGGGGCTTGTAGTCGGCCTTGTCTTCCGGGATGCGCTCAAGCGTGGTGCGCGTGCCCCGCATCTCCAGATCGAAGTCCTGCAGGAGAATGTCGACGATCTTCATGGCGGCGCCTTTCGGAAGAGGAGGAAGCGGAACGATGATGCCACGAAACCGTCCGCGCGCGCCTTCAGGGACGGAGGGAAGGGTCGCCCTTCACCGAATCGCCCTCCAGGGCCTCGATCTTCTCCCGGAACTCGACGGGAAGCGGGAGCTTGGTGTTCTTCCTGAAGTCGAACATGACGAGGACGTCGCTGGCTTCCGCGACCATCTCGCCGGCGTCGTCGAGGATCGCGTGCTTCATGTGGAAGCTCGTGTTCTTCATGCAGCTCACCTTCGAGTGGACCACCACGTTTCCGGGATAGAACAGCTGCTTCCTGAACTGGCAGGTGGTGGAGGCCAGCACCGGCCCGGTCGACATCCCCGTGGGTTTCGCCATCAGGCCGATCCGCTCCAGGTAGTTGACCCTCGCGGTCTGGACATAGCGCATGATCGCAAGGTTGTTGATGTGGCCCAGCGAATCGATCTCGCTCCAGTCGACCCGCAACTCGATCCGGGTGGCATAGCCGTTCATGCCGCCGCCTCAGCCGTTCCGGCGCAAGTCGAGAACCTGGATGAACTCCCGTCCGTCCATCTCGCCGGTGGACCGGAACCCCATTTTGCCGTAGAGGTCGAGCGCCTTCGCGTTGTCGGGATCGACGCTCAGTCCCAGCGCCGCGAAACCCAGCTTCCGAGCCTCCTCCGCGACCAGGGACAGCGCCGCCTTGCCGTAGCCTTTCCCGCGCTCGCGCTCCGAGATCATCAGCCGGTAGATCCAGAACCTGTCCGCATGCCGCTCGTCGGGGCCGAAGAGGGTGCATCCGACCATCGTTCCGTCGGCGTAGATGCAGCGTACGTCGGCGCCCTGATGGAAGCGGACTTCCGCCAGCGAATAGAGGTTCGTCTGGACGAACCTCTGGTGGTCCTCCGAGATCGGCAGATGGATGCATGCCTGCCAGTTGTCCCTCGTGATCTCCGCCAATCGTATCATCGCGCTCTCCAAGGGCCCCGCACGCGATCCCGTTCGCGGCGCCGCCCCCTCCCATTGTGGCGGCAGGCGCCCCAGGGCACAAACGGCCGCCCTCAGAAGGCGCTGGGCAGCCGGCCGGTCTGCGTCCTGAAGACCCTGATCATGTGGGACTGGTCCGCGAACCCGCACGCGCTGGCGCATTCCGAGAGCCGGTCCCGCCGCCCCCGGCCCCTCAGCCGCTCGATCGCCCGCTGCAGGCGGACGTTCAGCAGGAGCTGTTTCGGGGAGAGGCCCACCTGTTCCTGCAGGAGCCTCTGGAGGGTCCGCACGCTCAGCCCGAACTCCCGCGACAGGTCCTCGACGCGGAGACAGCCGTCCAGGGCGTCGATCATCTCCAGGACCTGCCTGCACCGGCGGTCCTGGCAGAGGGCCGCCGGACCTTCCTCCCGCAACACGGCCTCGAGGATCTTCAGCCTTCCCGCTATGCCCTCCGCGGCTGCGAGCCGCTCGCCCAGCTCGTCGAGGTCGACGCCCGGGATCCGGTCGAGGGCGATCCCGGGCTTGTTCACGAGGTCCCGCGGGGCCACATCGGCGATGCGCGGCAGCTTCCCCGGGCGGAACCGCAGCCAGTGGATTTCCGAATCCCCGACGTAGGGCCTGATGCGGCGCGTGATGGGCCCTCCGCAGACGAGGGTGCAGCGCCCTCCGGCAAGTTCGAACCCGACCCCGAAGTGCGCGTCCGGGAACACGTCGAAACGGCCGTCCTGGCTGCACAGGCGCCGGGAAAGCAGCCACGCCTTCTCGACGGTTCCACCTCGGCAACGGATCGCTTGGGCGGCGGGCGGGAGGGCGGGGAGGCCGATCCCCGCCCCGGGTCCGTCCATGGGCATCGAACGAAGCATCCCGCTGACCATCCAGGCCCCCCTCTCTTCCGGCGAACTCGCGGGCCCGCCCCCTACGGGCCGGCCGGGGCGGAGAACTCGTTGCTGTTGCCCGAGTTCGATTCGTCCGCCGGGGCGGGCTGGTCCTTGGGGAGGTAGCGCGTCACGAAGGGCTCGCGGCCGGCCGCCAGCCTGGGGATGGACACCAGGGCCATCTCCATGCCGACGGGCACCGTGATCTTCTTCTCCGTGGCCTGCCCGTTGACGGTGATCCTGAGCGTGTGGCTCTGCGCCCGCACCTTGACCATGTCGCGGTCGCCGCTCATGAAGTCGATCGCCTCCTGGCCGTCCACGGACACCGACACCTCCTCGTAGGCCTTCAGCGTCCCGTCCTCGGAATCCTTGTTGTCCAGGAGGATCGTGTGGCCCTT
>Ga0209098_1001711_pt1 | contig 20472 bp, 20 predicted proteins | sample AD_JPNHW1_MetaG_FD_184429 | JGI IMG/M metagenome (GOLD analysis project Ga0209098, IMG submission 184429) | Active sludge microbial communities of municipal wastewater-treating anaerobic digesters from Japan - AD_JPNHW1_MetaG (SPAdes) (version 2) | ecosystem: Engineered > Bioreactor > Anaerobic...
GCGCCATGGCTTATTGGAACACTATTTTTGTAGAGGTGCCTGTCGGTACGTTTAATCCGGTAAAATCCGTCAACGACCTGCTGCGAAAAGAACATCAGTCCCAGTTTTAATTTATTCTGAAAAAAATTATACGACATAAACAATGGAAATAGATAAAAAAATTATCCAGAAAGCCCAGCAATGGCTCACCGACGATTACGATGAAGAAACCCGCCGCCAGGTTCAACAAATGATAGACGAAAACCCTGAAGAATTAGTCGAATCTTTTTATAAAAATCTGGAATTCGGTACCGGCGGATTGCGCGGTATCATGGGCGCCGGAACCAACCGTATGAACAAATATACGGTGGGCATGGCAACACAGGGCTTGGCAAATTATCTTAAAAAAATGTTTCCCGGTCAGGAACAGATCAAAGTGGCCGTGGCTTTCGACTCAAGAAATAACAGCATATATTTTGCTCAGATCACAGCCGAGATACTTTCAGCTAACGATTGCCGGGTTTTTTTATTTGAGGATTTAAGGCCTACACCGGAACTTTCCTTTTCAGTGAGGCACCTGGGATGTCAGAGCGGCATTGTCATCACGGCTTCGCACAATCCAAAAGAGTATAATGGCTATAAGGTTTACTGGGATGACGGAGGTCAGCTGGTAAACCCGCACGATAAAAATGTGATCGAAGAAGTAATGAAAGTGACTTCGGTCAGTATGGTAAAATTTCTTGCAAAGCCTGAAAATATTACTATAATTGGCGAAGATGTAGATTCGGTATATCTTTCAGAGGTCAAAAAACTTTCTTTTATTCCTGAAATTATTCAAAAATTTAAAGATGTTCCCATTGTTTATACGTCTTTGCATGGAAGCGGAATTACGCTGGTTCCTAAAGCATTAAAACTGTTCGGTTTGGAGAATATTCACCTACTGGAAGCGCAGGCAACACCCGATGGAAATTTCCCCACGGTAAAATCTCCAAATCCCGAGGAGCAGGCGGCCATGAGCATGGCTATTGATAAAGCAAAAGAGATCAATGCAGAGCTTGTCTTGGCTACCGATCCCGATGCCGACAGGGTGGGGGTGGCCATAAAAAAACCTCAGGGCGGGTATATGTTGCTTAATGGCAATCAAACAGCTTCACTGCTGATATTTTATTTGCTTAAGAAGTGGAAAGATTCCGGAAAATTGTCCGGCAGGGAATATATCGTGAAAACCATTGTTACTACAGAACTGTTGGCCGAAATGGCCCGGAAAAACGGGGTGGAATTTTATGACGTACTTACCGGGTTTAAGTTTATTGCCGAAATCATCAGGAAAAATGAAGGCAAAAAAACCTTTATCGGTGGTGGTGAAGAAAGTTATGGGTATCTTGTCAGTGATTTTGTGCGCGACAAAGACGCTGTAATTGCCTGCTGCATGATAGCCGAATGCTTGATTTATGCAAAATCAAACGGAAAAACCCTGTTTGAGATGCTGATGGATATTTATAAGGAATACGGGTTCTATTACGAAAGTCTGTTGTCTGTGACCAAAAAAGGCAAATCAGGAGCCGAAGAGATAAAAATGATGATGGAAAAATTCCGTAGCAACCCGCCAAAATCAATTAATAATTCGGAAGTTGTACTGATAAAAGATTATTTTTTGCAACAAGAATATGGGATAACAACCAATGAGATAATTCCTATTGATCTCCCCAAATCTGATGTGTTGCAGTTTTTCACACAAGATGGAAGCAAAATTACCATAAGGCCTTCGGGAACCGAACCCAAGATTAAATTTTATTTTGGCATTAAAACGGAGTTGGCCGATAGTTCACGTTATGAAGAGACCGAAACGAAATGCAAACAAAAGATTGATGAGATAAAAACAGCCCTCGGACTCTGATCTGTAACCTGTCATTTTTGGAAGCGCGGCCTTTCTTCCCGAAGAGAGTTTTTATTCATCCTGATGATATACCAAAGCACTAAGGCACTGGTAACGGCTCCGAAAAAACACCAAACCGAGAGCACGTTTCCGGAATAAACTATGATGGAAAATACATAAGAGCTTAACAATACTAAGCCAAGTATCCATATCTTTTTTATGCTGGAAATAAAAAAAGACAGCACCGTTGGTACTAAATATAATAATCCATACAACCAGGCATAGGATGGGGGATTGCTGATTATATATTTAATGTGGAGTCGGGCTTCTACGGCTTCAATAGTATAAAATATCAGTACGTATATGCAAATGATGCTAAGTGCCATGCCCAGGGTCAGAAACCCGTAAAGGATTTTTCTCCGGCCAGATTTTTTTTCAAGCATCGCCATGGAAAAAGGGACGTATAGCGGCCAGACTACCCATACAAATATCAGGTATCCAATGGTTAAAAACTGTTTCCATGATAAGTACTCCGGGTTTGCCAGTACAATCCATATCCAGCCTTCCAGAAACTGTTGTATGGCAAAGAATAGTGGAATCACTGCAAATACACGTTGAGCAGTTGTGGTCGATTTTTTTATTGAAATAAGGCCGGTTACTGCAATAACTGCAGCAGCTCCAAAACTTGCTTCAGCAGAAAAACACATAAGTAGATTTTTAGTAAAACAACTTAATAACTCACATTTTCTTATAGGTCATTGTCCCCGTGGTAGTATAATGTCCGCTTTCAGTACCATAATAATCATCCACAAGAATGACCAATTCCTTTTTGGTCAGCCGGTCAATCTGCATTACTTCAGGATATGCTACTGCATGAGTCCCCTCCATAGTTATTTCGTGCTGTGGTCCCCCATTCAGACTGTAAAATTGCTTTGTGGTCGAAAAAGCTACCGCTTCTTTAGATTTCAAATCCAGTTCTTTGTTTTTCGGGCAAAAATACCAGGCCCCTTCCGAAGAAAAAATATCATTTTCTTCAGTATTTGATTTGGTAAAAGAGCCATCTTTGAAAATGGAAAATTTCTTTGTATAGGCGATAGTACTCGTTGTAGTCCCATTAGTCACAGTGATTTTTTCGGAACCATTATAGGTGGTGATTATTGTGTTCCCATCACTATAAACAGTGTTAAGACTCCCGCTAATAAGCTCCCAATCGCCTACCAGACGTGCTTTCCGCGAAAGCAGTGACAAGGCAGGGTCGTTTTCGCCTTTTTTGCACGATGGCAAGGTGCCCGTTATGATAACGAGAATTGCAAGCAGAAAATAATGTTTTTTCATGTGTAGTATTTTTGTTGACGCCTGCAAACTTACAAAAAAAAAATAAAAAAAACCCTCCGGAATTGGAGGGTTTTTAAAATTGAAAATCTTCAAATGGGATAAATTATACGAGTTTTACGTTTACCGCATTTAATCCTTTTTTGCCTTCGGTAAGTTCAAAACTTACGGTATCGCCTTCCTTAATCTTGTCGATAAGGCCTGAAGCGTGTACGAAGTATTCTTTGTCGGATTCATCGTCTTTAATAAATCCAAAACCTTTTAATTCATTGAAGAATTTTACTGTTCCTTTTTTCATTGTAATTAATTATTGTGTATTAAAATATTTGCAAAGATACTCAAATATTATGACATGAAAGAATTTTTTTCATTTTTAACATTTTTAATTGAAAAATATAACCCAGAAGCTTTCAACCCTGTGATTGTTTTATGCGGCGCATTAAAACTTAACAGGGATCTATGGAGTTTCTATGTAGCGTATTCTGGAGGTGAATGTTTAGTCTGCTGTTATTGAAATGTTCGGGTAAAAAAATTTCGTATTTGAAAATACGCTATTTTTACTTTTTGATTGATTATGGCACATTCCACAAAAAATTTTATTATTTATAAAGCTTCGGCTGGATCAGGCAAAACATACACGCTGGTAAAGGAATACCTTAAACTGGTGCTGGCCGATCCCTCCAAATTCAGGCATATTCTGGCTGTTACCTTTACCAATAAAGCGGCCTATGAAATGAAAAGCCGCATTATGTCCAGTCTGAAAATACTTTCAAGTCTGGGTGAGGATACCGTCCCGGAAGAAGACAAAGAATCCGTCAGAAAAAAAAATGGAGCGCTGATAAGCGAATTGTGCGAAAACTCAGGTTTGGATGAAAAAGGCCTGGCTTACCGGTCAGGAATAATATTGCATAAAATTCTTCATAATTATTCTGATTTTGCAATCAGCACTATCGACAGTTTTGTGCAAAAAATTATCCGTACGTTTGCCTACGACCTCAAGATTTCGCAAAATTTCGAAGTGGAGCTCGATGCCGACAGGGTGTTGTCCGAAGCCGTTGACGTGTTGATATCCTATGCCGGCTCCGAGCCACAGATCACCCGGATGCTTATTAAGTTTATCGAGCAAAAAATGGATGATGGCCAGAACTGGGACATTAGCCTCGACCTGAAAACATTTTCAAAACAACTGCTCAAGGAGGATACCCAAAAATTTATCCTTTTGTTCAAAGACATTCAGCTTGCAGATTTTTCCAAAGTGATTTCCGGATTAACTTCAAGGCGGCTTGCAGCAGAAAACTCAGCACGTAAACTTGCCGGCGTGGTAATAAAATTAATAAAAGACAATGATATCAACCCAAAGAGTTTTTATCAGGGCTTGAAAGGTATTCCGGGTTTTTTTATGAAAGTAAGCGAAAACGGCTTGATGGGCGCATCCCCTAATTCCTCTTGCGACAAAGCCATACAGGAAGATCTGTGGTATTCCAAAACGCAGCCCGAAAATGAAAAGAACAAGATTGATGCAGTAAAAGAACAAATTGCCAAAGCCTACCAGGCTATTGTTTGTATGATACGCGAATTTCGCGACCTGACGGTTATTATAAAAAGCTTATATCCATTATCACTGCTGAGCCAGATAGAAAAAGAAACCGAAGCCGTGAAAAGCGATGGCAACCTCATTTTTATCAGCGACTTTTACCGAAAAATTCACGAACAGTTGCTTGGTGAGCCGGTTCCCTTTATCTACCAACGGGCAGGCGAAAAATTTGCCCATTATTTTATTGATGAGTTTCAGGATACTTCCGTACTGCAATTTCAGAATATGCTTCCGCTTATCGAAAATGCCCTGGCTTCGGGCAACAAAAACCTGATTGTCGGCGATGGCAAACAGGCAATCTATCGCTGGCGTGATGGAGAAGTAATGCAGTTTGCCTCACTGCCCGCAATCTATAAAAAACCTGACTTGCCGCATTTTAGCGAGATAGAAAATGCGCTTTCCAGAAACATTATCTATTATGATGAGTATTCAGGAAATAAACCTGATGTAAATTATAGGTCGAAAGCCGAAATAATCAATTTTAATAACAACTTGTTTAGTTTTTTGGCTGATGAAGTATTACCCGATGAAAAACGAAGTATCTATCTGGACAATAGGCAAAAGCCCAGGCCGGGCAATGATGGCGGGTATGTACGTATAAAATTTTTCGAGGCAGGGCCTGACTTTGCGGATAGGCAGTTTGCTGAAATTTTAGAAATTATCAACGGACTTAGCTCCTCAAATACTTCGCTTAAAGATATCGCGATTATTTGTCGTATTAACAAGCAGGCCGCAAATATTGCCTCCTTTCTGCTTCAAATGGGGATTGACGTGGTATCAAGCGAATCCCTGCTGCTTAATTCTTCACCTAAAGTCAACTTTATCGTATCGGTGTTGCGTTATGTCGATAACCCTTCCGATGAACTGGCGGCGGCTTTTGTCATTAATTTCCTGCAGCAGAATTACCCTGCAGCACTCGACCTGAATACCCTGATAGCTAAATATCAGTCGGCCAAATCTACTTCTAAAAGCAAATATCCGCTGAACAAAATTTTTACCATTTTTCAAAAAGATATCGACTGTGTTAAGATGTCCGGTACCCCGCTATTCGACTTGGTGGAGTCATTGGTCAGGACATTCGCCTTTAATGACCACCCGGATCCATTTATTATTTATTTTCTGGATGCAATTAACGAATTTGTGAGCACAAAAACTCCCTGCCTGCCCGATTTTATCCAATGGTGGGATGAGAAAGGCGCCACTCGCAGCATTGTGGTCCCCGACCAGCTCGATGCTGTGAAGATTATGACCATTCACAAAGCCAAAGGCCTCGAATTTCCTGTGCTTATCTATCCTTTTGCCGATGAAATGCCTGGCAGCAAAGGCGCCAGTGCATGGGTAGTAAACTCCTTGGATTATTGCCCTGAAATTCCCGCATTCCCAATAGCCATCAGCGCTAAAGGATTAGAAGGAACCTCATTTTCGGGTTATTACGAGGAAGAGCAGAGTCTGGCACGCCTCGATATGATGAATATATGTTATGTAGCGCTCACTCGCTCCGAAGAACAGCTATATGTGCTCACCAAAAAATATAAAGAAAATGGTCACAGCTTTGGGTCCCTGTTAAAAAAATATTTGATGCATCTTGAGCTGTGGTCTGATGAAAAAGATTTATATGAGTTTGGAAATATAGCACCTGTTATATCAAAAAAAAATCAGGCCGGCAAAGGACTAACGGTGGTCCCGGAAAATATTTTATCATCCGACTGGACCGGCAGGATGCTTATACGCCATGATTCAACCGTATTATGGACCGATGATGAAACGGCCACAACCCGAGGCTGGGGTAACATTATTCATAAAATATTGTCGGAGATCAAACAGGCTGGTGATGTGAATGGTGTTACAACCAGTATGCTTCTGGAAGGAATCATCAGTCAGGCAGATGCCGAAAAGATAACCGAATATATTGAACTGCTGATGGCCACCCCGCATTTTAAAAGCTTTTTCGAACCCGGACTATCGGTGCTAACCGAACAAGAGATACTTACCCCGGGCAATAAGGTGTACCGTCCCGATAGAATCTTGTTGGAAGAACATAAAAATGTAGTGGTGGATTTTAAAACCGGCACCCAAAAAGATGAACACAAAACTCAAGTAGAAAATTATGCAGCCTTATTGACAGAAATCAATAACAAACCCACCGAAAAATACCTGATTTATTTACACGAAAAACCTTTGATAATTAAGGTGGAATAAAGCACTTATCCTAAATTACAAACCTTTCTGGTCAAGGTATTGTTGCAGGAGTTTGGCTACATATTTTCCGAACACATCAAACTCAATATTTATTACCGTGCCTTTTTTAAAGTTGTGAAAGTTTGTTACCTGGTAAGTGAAGGGGATGATAGCTACAGAGAACTGCCCGGGCAGTGAATCAACCACGGTGAGGCTCACGCCGTTGACCGAAATGGAGCCTTTTTCTACTGTTATGTTTTGTTTTGACGCATCATAGTCGAACCAGAACTTCCAGCTGCCATCCATTTCTTCTACACGACTGCATACTGCTGTCTGGTCCACATGCCCCTGCACGATATGTCCGTCGAATCGCGCTTCCATCCTCATGCTGCGCTCAAGGTTTACTTCGTAACCTGTATGCCAGTGGCCCAAATTGGTTTTATCCAACGTTTCCTGTATGGCAGTAACAATATATTGAGATTTGTCATAGTCCACCTTCACCACGGTTAGACAAACCCCATCGTGACACATACTTTGGTCTATCTTAAGCTCTTTGGCAATAGGGGTTTCAATGGTAATATGAATATTGCTTCGGTCGCGATCGATGCTGACGACTTTACCTGTGGTTTCCACTATTCCTGTAAACATACTTTTTGGTTTTTATTGTTTACGGCAAAGGTAGCAAAAAAGAAGATTTCATATCCGGATGTGATAAATTGCCTATTTTTGAAACAAATATTTTGAAAATGAAATTTCTCTCATCGCAATTTTACCTTATATTTACTGTTGCCACGCTTCTGGTGGTATTTCCGCTGTCGTGTAAAACAACTTCCGCAAAAGAAAATAAACCGGCCGCTGTAGCAGTGAGATTTCTGAAACACCTCCGGGCTTTTGAATTCGACGAAGCCCGCAAACTTGGCACCGAAAGCACCGGAAAGATGCTCGATATGTTTTCGATGATGCTCGAACTAAGTAAAAAGAATGGTAAAGATCCCTCACAAGAAAAAAAAGACGTGAACATCTTTGTGGCGAAAACAGCCGTTGACGGTAAAAATGCGCTTGTTACCTACAAGGATGAAAATGGTAAAGAGCAACAGCTTGATTTGGTAAAGGTAAAGGGCAAATGGCTTGTAAATATGAAAAAGGAAACGCCAGCCTTAACACCTTCTAATAAAGGTTAGTGTTGATTTCCCTAACAGTCTAACAGTCTTCCGATAGCTATCGGAACAGTCTAACAGCCTAACAGTCTAACAGTCTAACAGTCTAACAGTCTAACAGTCTAACAGCCTAACACCTCCCCTTCAGGCCTTAGTCCAGATTTACAATATTATTTTCATGCTCAATGATAAGCATTGTCATATCTACAAGCTGGCCGATGGTTTCCACCGGATGTTTTACCACATATTTACCAATGGTTTTCAACTCTATGTTCAGGGAATATTTCTTCTTGAAAATTTCAATCAGTTCGAGATACATCAATGAATCGCCGCCAAGGTCGCGGATAATATTGGTATTTTCTTTGAGAGAGGCGGCATCAACTTCGCATTCTTCGGTAAAAAAACTGAATACGGTTTCTTTTACTTCTTTCCTTGTGTGTTCATGAATCTTTGCCATCACTAAATTTTTTTTGCAAAATTAATGATATTTTTTAATTACCAAAACGGCATTATGCCCTCCAAAAGCAAATGAATGCGATAATGCGCAATTTACCTCCCTGCTTCTGGACTGATTAGGCACATAATCCAGGTCGAGTTCAGGGTCGGCTTGGTCCAGGTTTATGGTGGGCGTGATGAGGCTATGCACGATGGTTTGTATGGTAATAATCAGTTCTATGGCTCCGGCAGCTCCGATGGTATGGCCTATCATCGATTTCGAGGAAGATATCGGAATCTGGTATGCCCGGTCTCCGAAAACTTTTTTTATGGCTAGTGTCTCGTATTTGTCGTTTAATGTGGTGGAGGTGCCATGAGCGTTGATATAGTCAACCTGGGTAGTTTCCACTCCGGCGTTTTTTAGCGCCTGGGCAATACACTGAGCAATGCCTTCGCCGTCTTTCATAGGTGCCATTATGTTGTATGCTTCGCTGGATAAGGCATACCCGGCAATTTCGGCATATATTGTGGCCTGCCGGGCAAGCGCCGAGCGTTCCGACTCCAAAACCAACACACCGGCTCCTTCACCAATCACAAAACCATCTCGATCTTTCGAAAAAGGTTTGCTGGCTTTTTCCGGTGCGTGATTCTCTGTAGAAATAGCATAAATACTGTTAAATCCGTCAATCTCTTCTTTGTTCACGATGGAGTCGGCTCCGCCCACGATAACCACATCTGCCATGCCGTTTTTAATCATATCGTAACCAAGGGCAATGGCGTAGGCCGAAGAGGCACAAGCCGATGAAACCGTGAAATTAGGCCCTTGCAGCTTGTATTCCAGAGAAATCCATGCCGACATTGAATTATTCATGCTTTTCAATATGCGGTTTTGGTCGGTGGTACCTTTTTCTGTTGAGGTATTTGCCGTGGTAACAACACCAAGAATGACACCGCAACGGTCTTTGTCCATCATATCAAAATTGATTCCGCTCATCGCAACAGCATCTTTTGCACAAACAAAACATGCCTTGGTAATCCTTGTCATCTGGTCGGCCGATCTTTTTTTGATATACTTTGGCCAAAGTTCCTCAAATGTTTGGGGAATCTCTGCCGCAATCCTAGTTTGGCACGACGAGGCGTCAAACAAGGTAATATTTTTCACCCCGCTTTTTCCGGCAATAAGGTTTTCCCAATTGCTTTGCAGGTCTATTCCTAGCGAGCTTATCATGCTCATTCCTGTTACTACAACTTTTTCCATAATATTTGCTTTTTATGTTTTTCAGCCAAGGCCAAATGGCCCTTTATCAGTATTCATATACTCTTTGGCTGCATAGTCTAAAGTATCCCTGTCGCAGGCACCATCGTCTATCAGTTGCTGAGCCTTGCCAGTATAAGCTTTTTTTAGTCTTGTTATGATTTCACGATAAAAAGGATTATCGGTATAGATTTTTTTTTCGGCCCGCATATCAGGGGCGTCGTATTGGTAAAAACCCGCCCCGGTTTTAACGCCTAGATGGTTTTTCGATTGAAGTTCTTCGAGCTTGCAAAGCATCACCTGGTAAGGCGTCCTGTTGGCAGCTGTGTAGTTTTTTATGGATTGCAGCATGATGTCGATACCCACCTGGTCGAAAAACCGGAATATCCCTTCAGGAAACAATTGTTCAGAAACTATGTCATCGAGTTGTTTATACGAAATTTTTCCTTCGGCAACGAGCAAAAAAGACTCGTTCTGCACTTCCAGGAAAAGCCTGTTTAGCCAGAAAGCATTTTTTTCATCCTGCAGTAAGGTTTTTTTTTCAGTCTTAAGACAAAAATCCTTTAAGGCAGCAATGGTTTCCTGCGATGTTTGCTGCATTGCAATTATTTCCACCATGTTTTTCAGTTTTACGGGATAAAAGAAATGTAAGCCCACAAAACGTTCAACCAGGGTGGTGTCGGGCACTAGCTGCGATGGCAGGAAGGAAGAGGAGTTGCTGGCCAAAATGCAGGTAGCTGTTAGGTACGGAATGACTTGCTGATACATAAGCTTCTTTTTAGCAATATCTTCCCAAATACATTCGATAATCAGATTGCACCCCCTCAGCGAGCTTACCTGGTGGCTGATGGTAACGGACTGTATTTTTTTCAGCAGCTGTTGTTCGTCCAGTATGCCGCACTTGTGCTGCCTTCTGATTCTTTTCTCAAATGATTGTTGCAACGAATGGCTTTCCGATTCATCAATACATACCCACACAAGCTCATAGTCGAAGGCTGTGAGAAAATTAAAAATATCGCTACCCATCCTGCCGGCACCGATTATTCCAATCTTATTTATTCCAATTGTAGAACTAACAGGTTTCATTTTGAGAACTAACAGGTTTCAATTAATAAATCTGGAGGTTTTTTTATTGTTAACCTGTTAGTTCTAAAAATTGAAGAACTAACGGGTTTCTGAGAACTAACAGGTTTCAAGTAATAAATTTGACGGTTTTTTTTATTTGCAAACCTGTTCGTTCTAATCGTTAGTTCTACAAATTAACAGCTTCAACCGATTTTATTTCGGGAATGGCTTTTACCATAGCCGCTTCCACACCGTTTTTAAGGGTCATCAGGCTCATGGGGCAGCTGCGGCATGCGCCGTGCAGTTCTACATGAACGATGTTGTCGTCGGTAAGTTCCACAAAACTGATGCTGCCTCCGTCGGCTTCGAGGTAAGGCCTGATCTGATCAATAACATTTTGCACTTTCTGAATTAATTCTTCTTTTGTTGCCATATTGTTTATTATTTAATTTGCTGTTTTGTTAATTATTTTGAACAACCGCAAATACCGGTATCTTTATCTGCAGTAATATTTTTTTTGAACTCATTTCCAATAGATATCTGCCGGCTGATTTCTCCGGCAAGTTCTTTGAAAGCCTGTGCTTCCGGGTTATTGTGTTGCAGAGCCACAGGTTCGCCTTTATCTCCCGAATCGCAAATGCTTTGAACAAGAGGAATGCGTGCCAGCAGCTGTGTGTGCATTTCTTGGGCCAGCCTCGCGCCGCCATCTTTTCCAAAAATATAATATTTGTTATCGGGCAGTTCGGCAGGCGTGAAGTAAGCCATATTTTCGATAAGTCCGAGTACCGGTACATGGATGCCTTCCTGCCTGAACATATTGATGGCCTTTCGGGCATCAGCAAGGGCTACTTCCTGAGGTGTGGTAACAATGGCAACCCCGTCAACCGATAAAGTCTGCACCAGGGTAAGATGGATATCGCCGGTGCCGGGAGGTGTGTCAACAATAAGGTAATCGAGCGGCCCCCATTCAACATCGGTAAATAATTGTTTCAGCGCATTGGATGCCATCGGTCCACGCCAGATCAGGGCTTTTTCGGGATCCACAAAAAATCCAATGGAAATAAGCTTGATTCCAAATCGTTCAAAAGGAACGATTCGGGTTTTCCCGTCTTCTTCAAAGACCTGTGGCTGTTCGTTGATCAATCCGAACATAAGCGGAACCGATGGGCCGTAAATATCTGCATCCACCAAGCCCACGCTAGCTCCGGAGTTTGCCAGTGAAATCGCCAGATTTGCGGCCACCGTTGATTTGCCTACCCCGCCTTTGCCTGAGGCAATAAGAATCACATTTTTTACCCCGGGAAGTATATTTTCCTTTTGCTGTTGGCCTTTCTTTATCCTGGCTCCCAGCTCCACTTCAACTTTCAATTCAGGGTTTACATATTCCTTTATCGCCTGAATACAGTCATTTTTCAGCTTTTCTTTCAAAGGACATGCGGGCGTGGTCAGTATTAATTTGAATCTGACTTCATTTTCGTTAATCTGAATGTCTTCAATCATGCCTAAACTTATCAGGTCTTTGTTCAAATCAGGATCTATTACGTGACTTAATGCGTTGATAATTTGTTCTTTGTCCACTATTAATAATTTTTATTTAGATTTTGTAAAAATAGTACAAATTTTTGAAATATAAAGTAAAAAACTGATTTTTTTTAAAATTTTCCGCAAACTTAAAAAATAATACCAAAAACTTTTTAAAAATCACCTTAATCTTTTTCGTGTATTTGGGCTTGCTGGTGGTCTGTACTTTTATAGGAGAATGCAGATGATTGTTTATGAATTTAGGGCAAAACACGAAAAATGATGTACAAATAATAAATAATAAGAAAAATAAAATGAATTTTTTTAGTTGCGGAATGGAAAAAAATAATATATTTGCACCCGTTGGAGAGATGGCCGAGTGGTCGAAGGCGCACGCCTGGAAAGTGTGTAATCGTCAAAAGCGGTTCATGGGTTCGAATCCCATTCTCTCCGCAAATTTTTTAGGTAGTTCTGTTAATTACAGATTATATTCAAGCACAAAAGACACCTTGAGTTCAAAATATCATTTCGGAGTTTGGACCATTTTTGGTTTATTTATGGTGTTGGTTTATATAGGGTTGGGCTTTTTTGTGATGTTTTTTCCTCAATTCAATCAACGGTTTAATATTCCTGCTGAATACAGTGGCATTAAAATATTTTTCGGCATATTTTTAATCGCCTATGGAATTATCCGTTTTATGCGTCTATTACCCAAACTTAAAAGCAATCAAAAACATGAAGAAGAATAATCCGTTTCGCCATGCAATTATTATAGTAATTGCAGTTTTGTTTGCCGGATGCGGTTCTTCCGGTAAAATTGATGAAACACCTACCAGCGGCAACATCAAAATCAGTGTGGATGAGTCCTATTCGCTGATTATGGATACCCAGGTATCGACATTTGAAGCTATTTATACGTATGCAGTAGTTAATGCAGCATACAAAACCGAAGTGGATTGTATCACCGATTTGCTCAATGATTCAGCTCGCCTGATTGTGGTAAACCGCAAGCTATCAGCTGCCGAAGAACAGCAGCTCAACAACATTCAGATTATTCCCAAAACCACAAAAATTGCTTACGACGCGCTGGCTTTAATTATTCACAAGGGAAATAAAGATACCATAATGACCTATGAACAGATAGAAGACATATTTAAAGGCAAAACCAGCAAATGGTCTCAGATAAATCCTGCTTCCACAAACGGCGATATTAAAATGGTGTTTGATAATAACAAATCAGGAAACCCGCGTTATTTCAAGGAAAAATTCAAACTCGATGCCCAATTTCCCGACTATTGTTATGCAGTAAATTCTAACGAAGAAGTAATTAGTTATGTGGAGAAAAACCCCGGAGCCATTGGTATTATCAGCGTTAACTGGATAAGCGACACCAGAGATTCTCTCTCCCAGAAGTTTCTGGATAGGGTAAAAATAGCGGCAATTTCTGATGAGGGAAATTACGACGGCCCTTTCCTAAAACCGCATCAGGCCTACATAGCGGATGGTTCATATCCCTTTGTTCGCGAAGTGTATATGATTAGCAGGGAGTATTTTAATGGCCTTGGCACAGGTTTTGTTCATTTTGTGGCAGGTGAAAAAGGACAACGAATAATATTAAAATCAGGACTTGTTCCGGCAACCATGCCAATACGATTGGTACAAATAAAGAAAGATTAAAGAAAATGGAGGTAAAACAAATGAAAACAAAAACAAAAAAAATCGCGTCCGCAGTTTTTATTTTAGTTATGATGTTTGCTGTATCAGTAATGGCGCAGCCAACAGATCCAGCTATTACAAAGGCCCGGGCATTTACCAACAGCGAACAGTTTGATTCGGCCAGGGATGCTTTTGAGGCTCTGATACAAACTCAACCTAATAATGGCGATGTTTATTTCTATTACGGAGAAAATTACCTGATAGAATACTATAATGATACAGTTTATACCTCAAAATCGGCTGCCGTCAATGCTGCTCAAAAGCTGTTTCAAAAAGCCATTGAACTGGATCCTAATAACACAGCCGGTTATGTTGGCATGGGCAAGATAAGCCTGATGAAAAATGACGAGGCAGGAGCCGAAAAGTATTTTGCCGATGCTCAGGCCAAATTTCCAAGCAAAGCCAACAAAACTTCCACCATTTTGCCCGATAAACAAGCCCGCACGCTGGCTAAAATTGCCGAATCGTACCTCATTGTTCAACGCAAAAAAAATGTGACCAAAGCTCTGGAAATGCTCCAAAAAGCTGTTGAACTGGACGGAAAAAATTCTGAAATTTTCCTGCTGCTGGGCGATGCCTATCTCGAAAATAATGATGGCTCGAACGCTATTTCTCAATACAAAATGGCACAGGAATTAAATCCAAAATCACCATCAGCCAAACTACGACTGGGAAACCTGTGGATACGTGCCCGAAACTACGCCGAAGCTATTGATTATTACAAGGAAGCCATTGAAATTGACCCTAATTTTGCGCCCGCATACCTCGAACTTGGTGTATTGTATTCCAAAGCAAACCAATTAGAACTTTCGATGCAGAACTTTAAAAAATACCTTGATATTTCGACAAACGTAACCGCCAAAATAAAATTTGTGAATGTGCTTATTGAATCACAGAAATATAAGGATGCCATAAATCAACTCAACGAGATTGCCCAGAGTGATACCACACGAAATGATCTCAACCGCGCTTTTGCTTATTGTTATTACGAAACTTCCGATTATGAACATGCACTTGCCTATATCAGCAAGTTTTTTAACCGGGCCGAACCTGAAAAAATATTGGTGAGCGATTACCTATATTACGGTAAAATTCTTTCAAAAAACAAACAGGATTCACTTGCTATTGTGAAGTTTGAAGAAGCCTTGCTCATGGACAGTACACAATATGATATCTATTCGGAGATAGCCAATTCCTATTCCCGCCTGAAAAAATTTGGCAAATCCGCTGAAGCGTATCAGAAAAAAATCGACAAGGGCGCATCTTCACTCTCCGATTATTATAAACTCGGCCTTGTGTATTACAATATGAAAAATTGGATCAAAGCCGATGAAACCTACAAATATGTAACGGAAACCAAAGCCGAATTTATGAATGGCAAGGCTTTTTACTATCGTGGACTGGTCAATGCCAACATTGATTCAACAGGAGTAACCTGGCAGGCAAAACCTTATTTTGAATCCTATATCGAAATAGTAAAAAATGATTCGGTGAAATACACCAATGATTTGATTACCTGTTACGATTATCTGGCATCTTTTTACTTCCTCGGTCCCGAAAAAGATATTTGCAAAGCCAGGTTCTATTGGGGAAAAATGATTATGCTGAAACCTGAACACGAAAGAGCCCTTGATTTGCTTGATGAAACCAAAAACACCAAGTGTCTCTGATGCAGGTAATTGAATAAAAAAGGCCTTATGCTGAATCGCTTAAGGCCTTTTTTTATGCCGTTTACTTATTCGTGTACACCGAAAACTGATTAAGACATGGAAGAGAAAAATATTTTGATAATTTTGCAGTTGTAAGTAAGCTAACTTAAAAGGCAGATTAATCAAAAAAAATAGTTTTTGGTTTTTACAATTAAAAAAAAAATATATCTTTGTCCCTCTAAACAAAAAATAAAGGTTAAATAAATAATTTTACAAACAAAAAATCTAAAAACAATGAGTAAAAGTAAGAAAAATGTTCAAGGTGGTCAGTCACTGAAAGAATCCTTACAATCAGCATTTGCTTCCGGTGCGATTCTGGTGGCGTTAATTGTAGCTATCCTTATCTACAAGTTCATAATGGGTAACCCTGCAAACTTTCAGGGCGGAAATCCTGCCGGTTCACCACTCCCTGGTAACTTTCTGGCAATGATTTACAAAGGCGGATTTATCGTGCCTATCCTGATTACTTGTGTATTGTGTGTGTTGATTTTTTCAATTGAAAGATGGGTTATGTTAAGAAGAGCCAGAGGCACGGGCCGCATAAACCAATTTGTGAAAAACATTCAGACTAAATTGGCTGCCAACCAAATTGACGAAGCCGTTACCGCTTGCGACCAACAAAAAGGCTCAGTGGCAAATGTGATGAAAGCCGGCCTGAAAAAATACAAAGAACTGAAAGATGACAACGTTCTTGAAAAAGAACAGAAAGTGCTGGCACTTCAGAAAGAAATGGAAGAATCTACCGCATTGGAATTACCTATGCTGAACAAAAACCTGGTAATCTTGTCAACCCTGGCTTCCATTTCAGTGCTCATCGGTCTTATCGGAACTGTACTCGGTATGATCCGTGCTTTTGCCGCTCTGGCTTCCGCCGGCTCTCCCGACGCACTGGCTCTGGCAACCGGTATTTCAGAAGCTCTTATCAATACTGCTTTTGGTATCACAGGTTCTTGCCTCGCTATTGTATTTTATAATTTCTTCTCAAGCAAAATTGATAACCTGACCTTTAAAATCGACGAATCAGGTTTCAGCTTAATCCAAACATTTGCATCAACAACAAAATAATACGGTACCAAAAGAAAATTAAAAGCAAAATTTTTTGACTCATGGCAAAAATTAAACTAAAGAGAGCGCAACCACATGTCGATATGACACCAATGGTTGATTTATTCTCCTTGCTTTTGACATTCTTTATGCTTACCGCTTCATTCAGGCCGCAGGAAGCCAAAGTTATTGATTCCCCATCCTCAGTTTCAGAAAAATCCACACCGGATAAAGACGTTATTTCGGTGCTGGTTTCCAATGACGACAAAGTTTTTTTCAGTATGGACAACGGAAGTGACACTTCAGCTCATTTCAGAACAAAACTCATCACTGAAATCAATGATTTATATCATCTGAAACTGACAGAAAAAGAAATCTCGAAATTTGGCCAGGGGTCTTCATTTGGTATGCCGATGAAATCTCTTAAGGCATTCCTGAGTGAAGAAGATGCAAACAAAAAAGAAGCAATGCAAGTTGGAATACCTATGGATACGGTAGGTGAGCAATATCCCGAACTTGGGATATGGGTTGCCTATGCCCGTGAACTTAACCCCTTGGCGGAAGTAGCTATCAACGGTGATGCCGATGCAAATTACAAAACCGTTAAAAAAGTGATGGATGTTATGCAGGCTGGCGGTGTAAACAAATTTAACCTTGTTACCAACCTCCAGAAAGAAGAAGCTAAACCGGAAGACCTTAAATAATATGACATACTATTTAAAGAAAATTAAATTATTTAAACATGGCTGAAATTATTGAAAATACCGGTTCCGGAAAGAAAAAAGGTGGTAGAAGGGCCCCAAAAAGAATGGGCGCTCATATCGATATGACCCCCATGGTTGACTTGATGTGTCTGCTGATTACTTTTTTTATGTTGACGACAGCTTTCAGCAAGCCCAAGGTGATGGAGATAACCATGCCTGAAAAGGATGCCGATAAAGAGGAAACTGAAGGCCCTAAAGTGGATGCACAGAGAACCTACACCGTCTTGTTGTCGGAAGACGACCGAGTGTTTTGGTATCATCATGGTGCTGTGCCCGAAGGAAAAGCATTCCCGGAATCGTTGACAGAAACAGATTTTAGTAAAGACGGTCTGAGAAAGATTCTCTTGCAAAAAAATGAAAAAGTTTTTACCGAAATCTATGAACTGAAAGAAAAAGTTAAAACGGGAGAACTCGTATTGGTCGAAGATTCTTTAAATGCTCAGATTAAAAGGATAAAAAAATCGGACAAAAAATCACCAATTATTCTAATCAAGGCCGATGAAAAAACCAAGTACCGGAGCATTGTGAATGTAGTTGACGAAATGGCTATCTGCAATATTGCTAACTATGCCATCGTGGATATTGCTCCGGAAGAAGTGGCGCTGATAGAAAAGACTCCTAAAAAGTAAATTATTAAAATTAATTATTATGGCAGAAAATATCAATATCAATGCTGCTAATAATCTGGACGAAATAGTCTTTCAGAACAGGAATAAAGAATACGGCGCTTATTGGCTTCGAAAAGCGTACAAAAAATTTATGACACGTTCGGTTATTATTTCGTCAGCAATATTATTATTGGCGGTGATCATTCCGTTCTTTATATTTAAACAGACCTATTCCGCCAATCAGGAACAGGAAGTGTCTGTGGATATGATGGCGATGGATCAACCTAAAGATGAAAATGCCCCGCCCCCCCCACCACCTCCTCCCGAAGCAAGCGTGGAACAAAAAGCTAAATTTACTGCCCCTATCGTTGTTACAGACACCACCGAAACGACTGAAATTAATCAGGACGACCTCAACCAAACCGTGTCCAATGTTATTATTGAAGAAGAAGTTGTGGTGGAAGAAGATAACTCAAATAAAGTTATTGAAGAAGTGATTGAAACACCTATTTTCACTGTGGTGGAAGAGATGCCTTCGTTTCCTGGTGGCGATGAATCGCGTATCAAGTTCCTTACCGAGAACATCAAATATCCGCAAATGGCTAAAGAAAGCGGAATCCAGGGAACTGTTTATGTAACATTCGTTGTAGATGAAAAAGGAAAAGTTGCCGACGTGAAAGTCCTTAGAGGTATTGGTGGCGGTTGCGACGAAGAAGCTGTTCGCGTGGTAAAACTTATGCCTCCATGGAATGCCGGTAAACAATCTGGTAAACCAGTGAGAGTGCAGTTTAACATGCCTATAAGATTTACGCTGAACTAAAACCTGGTTATTAAATAAAAAAAGCCGTTTTTCAGAAAACGGCTTTTTTTATGCCCAGTTTTATGCAAGAATAACCCTGTCTGGCTATAGCATCCATGCCGACTAATGAGAAAAATCAATACGTCCAATGGGGCTAATTCATATTCCAAGTGGGTATTGTTAGGAATCGGGATTAGTTACCAAATGCCTCCCACTAAAAAAAATAGTTAAATACAATCGCCAGCTAAATTTTCCGTTTATCTTTGTATTGTTAACAATTAATAAAAGAAAAATCATGAAAAAGTATTTCTTTTTTTGTATTTGTGCGCTGCCATTTTTATGGAGCTGCAATAATTCCGGCGAAAAAGCCGGCGATGACTTAGATCCGAAAGACCAGCAGATAAAAGAACTGCAGGCGCAACTGGCCGAAAAAGATGCCAATGTTAACGAAATGTTCAGTTTTATCAATGATGTGGAGGATAACCTCAACACTATCGAAGCCAGCCAGATGAAAATTTCCGAATCAAAGAAAGGTAACACTGAAGTGCAGCAGGATGTGAAAGAAAGCATCATGGATCATATTACGAACATCAACACCCTGCTGGAAAAAAACAAGGAACTGATTAAGAAACTGGAAGGAGCCCTGCGCAATTCAAACATGAAGGTAGATGCCTTACAGAAGACCATAGATCTGCTCAACCAGCAGATGACACAGAAAGATGCTGAAATTGCCGACCTGAAAGTGCAATTAGAAAAACTGAATTTTACTGTGGCAGAACTCAACACTAAAATTGAAAATCTTACCGGACAAAACGAAGAAAAAGCCCAACTTATAGATCAGCAGGATGTAGAGCTTAATACTGCCTATTATGTGGTGGGGGTGAGAAAAGAACTCAAATCCAAAGGTGTAATCATTGGCGATAAAATTTCTCAGAAAATTAATCCTGAAAATTTTACAAAAATTGATATCCGCAAAACCACTGAAATAACGTTGAATGTTAAGAAAGCCAAACTGCTCTCCACACACCCCGAAGGCAGTTACACCATGCTGATGAAAGGAAAAACCACTGATAAGCTGGTGATAAATAACCCGAAAACTTTCTGGAGTATCTCGAAATTTTTAGTGATTGAATTGGATTAAAGGAAAAACGTTGCCTGATAATCCATAAATATTCAATATCGTTAGATTACTTTCATGCCGCTTTTTGACTGGTTTTGCTTACAGCAACCCCAGCTCCAGTTTGGCGGCATCGGTCATCATGTCCTGATTCCATTCCGGCTCAAAGACCACATCTACGTACACACTCCTGATACCGGAAATAGCCTGTACGCTATCGCGGACATCTATGGGTAAGGTTTCAGCTACCGGGCAGTTTGGCGAGGTAAGTGTCATTTTTATTGTTACCTGGTAATTGTCATCGATACGGATTTCATAAATAA
>Ga0209098_1001715_pt1 | contig 20433 bp, 13 predicted proteins | sample AD_JPNHW1_MetaG_FD_184429 | JGI IMG/M metagenome (GOLD analysis project Ga0209098, IMG submission 184429) | Active sludge microbial communities of municipal wastewater-treating anaerobic digesters from Japan - AD_JPNHW1_MetaG (SPAdes) (version 2) | ecosystem: Engineered > Bioreactor > Anaerobic...
CCCCAAAGCCTGAAGCCAAGGCGGCCCCAGTCCCGGCTCCAACTCCTGCTCCGATCCTGCCTGAATTGTTTGGAGATCTGCTTGGGCCATTGAACGAGACGCCCGAAGCCAAGTCATCGGCTCCGAAGCTCATGACCGATTTCACGCTCAGCGGCTTTTCCGGCATCCATGATCCCTTTGATGCCTCGCCCAGTGTTGGAGCGCCCCAGGCAGGCAGCGCGCCGAGGCCATCTTCCCCGGAGACGGCTTCCCCGAAGGCCGCGTCTCCGAAGGCCACCTCCCCAGCGCCTGAGAGCGAAGCGGGTTCTCTGGAGCTGGAATTCCTGCCCGCGGACGCGACTCCGGTGGAGCGCTCGCCCCTGAGCCCACCGCTCAAGTCGGCGGGACCACTAGCGGGGCAGGCGCCGCTTCGCTCTGCCGCACCGGTCGAACCGGAGGCGGGCCTTGCCGCAGGGGATGTGCCCCTGGAGGAATTCGGCAACTACTATCTGCTTGAAAAGATCGCCGTCGGTGGCATGGCGGAGCTTTTCAAGGCACGCCAGCGCGGCGTTCACAACTTCGAGAAGATCGTCGCCATCAAGCGCATCCTGCCGCATCTGTCCGACAACGACGAATTCGTGCGGATGTTCATCGACGAGGCCAAGCTGGCGGCTCAGTTGACGCATCCGAACATCGTTCAGATCTTCGATCTCGGCAAGGCGAGCGGGTTCTACTACATCGCCATGGAATACGTCGACGGCAAGGATCTTCGCAGCCTTCTGCGCAAGGTCCGCGAGTACCGCACCCCCGTGCCCGAGCCCGTGGCGGCCTTCGTCACGATGAAGGTGGCCATGGCGCTGGACTATGCCCATCGCAAGCGCGGCCTGAACGATAAGGAACTCAAGCTGGTGCATCGCGACGTGAGCCCTCAGAACGTGCTGATTGGCAATGAGGGCGCGGTCAAGCTCGTGGATTTCGGCATCGCCAAGGCCGCCACCAAGAGCACCCAGACCATGGCGGGCGCCTTGAAGGGCAAGCTGCTCTACATGAGCCCCGAGCAGGCTTTGGGCGCCCCCTTGGACAACCGCTCCGACATCTACTCGCTGGGGCTGGTGCTCTTCGAACTGTTGACGGGCGAACGCTGCTTCCAGGCCGATAGCGAATTGGGCGTGCTGGAAAAAGTACGCCTGGGCAAGGTCCAGGATGTGCGCATGGTCAATCCGGCCGTCTCGCCTGATATGGCTCGCGTGCTGGAGAAGGCGCTCCAGAAGAACGTGGATCAGCGCTACGTCTCGGCGCGTTTCATGGAGAGGGATCTGAAAGCCCTGCTGGTCAAGCACGGCAACGAGCCCACGGATCACGATGTGGCGGAATACTCGAACACGCTGTTGAAGGGCACCAAGGAGCAGTTGGAGCAACTGCTAGCGGAGCGCTTCGCGGTCCGTGACATTCCCTCGGTACCGACCGCCAATGTGCGGTCCGTGGTGGAGGATCAACCCACGCGCGCGGATATCCCCAAGGTGGTTTCCAAGAACGCGCCGCAGATGCTTCCGCCCCCGCCCGAGTTGAGCGAAGAGCGCGGAGAGGGCGCCGGGCACCGCTGGCTTCTTCCGGCCTTGCTCGGGCTGGCGCTTATCATGGCCGCCGCAACGTTCTGGCTGTTGAGGCGTTGATGCGTGAGGATTCGTGCTCGGAATCGCTCGCGGGGGTATGATCGTTCCATTCAGACATCGCTGACACATTCACTTGAACACACCCACCTTTCCCGGAGTTCTCCCATGGAATTGACGAAAGAACAGCAGGTCTTCTACCAGCAGGCGCGTGAGCATTGCCGTCAGGAAGTGGCGGAGATGAACAACACGATCCGCGCGGAATGGCAGCATCTCAACGATGAGATCAAGCGCGTGCAGGAACTCATCCAGACGCTGGAGACCCGCAAGCAGACCATCGGCCAGATGTACGGCTCCGCCAGCGACATGCTGGGCCAGGAGAACGATCTGGATGTCTCTCCTGCGATCCAGGATGGCACCGAGGAGTCCGCCGACGATCTGGGTGTGGGCGAGATCGACCTCTAACCCATCCCCCCGATTACAGGGCCCTGCCCGAGCAAAAGCCCCGAATTCGTTCGGGGCTTTTGCTCGCCGGATACTGTTTTGAATGCCGTCCGATTCATTCCTCGGCTTGCCAAGCTACTCGCCGAGGAACAGTGGCGCGGAGCACTCGGTGCAATTGGTCCGGTGGGGTGGATTCCGGTGGCCGCAGTGCGGGCAGATGCGGTCTTTCGACCGTTTGCGCCGCCACAAGCGCCAGTAGAGCAGTCCCAGCAGCAGCATCAGGCCGATGGTCTTCTGGGGACCCGTCAGCACGATGCCCGTCAGGCTCTTGACCTCGGCTTTCGCGGGGGTGGGTTGCTCGCTCAGTTCAACGGTCTGCATCAGTCCTCCCCGACCTTGAGGATCGCCAGGAAACCTCGTTGCATCAGGTCAGCTCGGGACAGGACATCGAGTCCTGTCCGCTCGCAGGCTGATGGCAACTCGGCCTGGGGGATCTCTACGTTGCCGATGGATCTGACGCGCGCCATCCATGGCCCGCGCCCCTTGGACTTCGCCTGCGGCGAAGTCGCCCTCCGCTCCTGCTTCGGGCTCATCCGCAGCGGATTCAGGCCATCGGATCGCATCTGCATCAGTCTTCCCCAACCTTGAGAATCGCCAGGAAGGCTTCCTGGGGAATCTCTACGTTGCCGATGGACTTCATCCGCTTCTTGCCTTCCTTCTGCTTGTTCAGAAGTTTCTTTTTTCTCGAAATATCGCCGCCGTAGCACTTGGCCAGCACGTCTTTGCGACGGGCTTTGACGTTGGTGCGGGCGATGATCTTGGCGCCGATGGCGGCCTGGATGGCCACGTCGAACATCTGCTGGGGGATGACGTCCTTCATCTTCACGGTCAGCGCATGTCCCAGCGTGGTGCTCTTGCTGCGGTGCACCAGCACGGAGAGCGCGTCGATGGGCTCGCTGTTGACCAGGATGTCCATCTTCACCAGATCGCTCTCGCGGTAGAGCTTCATGTGGTAGTCGAAGCTGGCGTAGCCCTTCGAAATGGATTTCAGGCGGTCGTAGAAATCCAGTACCACTTCGTTGAGCGGCAGCTCGTAGACCAGCATCACACGGTCCTTGCCGACGTATTCCAGCTTCTGCTGGATGCCACGGCGGTCTTCGCAGAGCTTGAGCAGACCGCCCACGAAGTCGGGACGCGTGAGAATGGTGGCCTCGATGATGGGTTCCTCGATGCGCGCGATCTTGGGCAGGGGCGGCAGTCTGGCGGGGTTATCCACATCCAGTTCCGTGTCATCCGTGAGGTAGACCTGGTAGCGCACCGAGGGCGCGGTGGTGATGAGATCCAGATCGAACTCGCGTTCGAGGCGCTCTTGCACGATTTCCATGTGCAGCAGGCCCAGGAATCCGCAGCGGAAGCCGAAACCCAGCGCCTGGCTGGTTTCGGGCTCGTAGTGGAACGAGCTGTCGTTCAGCCGCAGCTTGTCCATGGCGTCGCGCAGATCCTCGTAGTCCTCGCTGGCGGTGGGGAAGATGCCCGCAAAGACGACAGGCTGAAGCTCCTTGAAGCCCTTCAGCATCACCGTGGAAGGCTTGGTGTTGTGGGTCAGGCCGTGCGTGATGGTGTCGCCCACCTTCACATCCGCCAGCTGTTTGATGCTGGCCACGAGGTAGCCCACTTCGCCCACGCTCATTTCGTCGACTTTGGTCATCTTGGGATTGAAGACGCCCACCTCGTCCAGGCGGTACTCGCCGTCGCTGGCCATGAAATGGATGGTCTCGCCGGGTTTCACGGTGCCGTTCATGATGCGCACCAGGCAGACCACGCCTCGGTACGGATCGTAGTAGCAGTCGAAAACCAGCGCCTGCAGCGGCGCTTTGGGGTCGCCTTTGGGTGCGGGAACGACACTGATGATGTTCTCCAACACCTGAAGGCAGTTCTCGCCGGTCTTTGCGCTGATGTTCACCGAATGGGCGATGTCCACCAGGCCGATGACCTGATCGATCTCCTCCAGCACGCGTTCGGGCTCGCTGGAAGGCAGATCCGTCTTGTTGAGGACGGGGAATATCTCCAGTTCGTTGTCCAGCGCCAGATAGGTGTTGGCCAGGGTCTGGGCTTCGACGCCCTGGGTGCTGTCCACCACCAGGATCGCGCCCTCGCAGGCGGCGAGACTGCGGCTCACCTCATAGGTGAAGTCCACATGGCCCGGCGTGTCGATGAGGTTCAGCGTATAGACCTTGCCGTCCTGCGCGGGGTATTTCAACGTCACCGCGTGGGCCTTGATCGTGATGCCGCGCTCGCGCTCCAGGTCCATGTCATCCAGGATCTGGGCCTGCATCTCACGCTTGGAGATGGTGTTCGTCAGCTCCAGCAGCCGATCCGCCAGGGTCGACTTGCCGTGATCGATATGGGCGATGATGGAGAAATTGCGGATGAGAGAAGGATCCGTCACAAATGACCTCGAACCGAGCATTGTATCGTTGAGAACATGCGGCGTCTGCTATTCATCGCGGGGATGGTCCTGGGGCTCCAGGCGATGCCCCTTTCCGCCAAAACGGTCACGGGGCGGGTGACGGATGGGCGATTGGGGCTTCCCGGCGTCAGCGTGTATCCCGACCGGCTGCGCCATCCATGGCCGACGCCCCTGCCGCCCATCGCCACGACAGATGTGGAAGGGAGCTTCATTCTGGAACTCGCCGATTCGGACGATGTCCTGGTCGTGGAGAAGAGCGGCTGGCAGCGGGATCTCGTGCCCCAGGCCGAATGGCAGGCGCCCATCGCGCTTGCGCCCGCGCCCGAACATCGCGTGGAAAAGGCCCTGGTCGTGCGACTGGACTTTCCCGACGAGGCCTCGGCCATCAGTGATGACACGCTGCGTGAGCGCTTCTTCTATCGCCAGCCCGGCGTCGCCAGTGTGGCGAACTATTTCTTCGAAGTCAGCAAGGGCAGCCTGGAGTTCGAAGAGGGCGCCATCCTCCATCTGGTGGATCGCGAACACGCCGCGCCCCGGCGTGATGAGGATCGCGGCGCCCTGGTGCGATGGGTCATCGCGCAGCTCAAGGGGCTGAAGCTGGGCGATCTGGATCGCGTGAACAACCGCACGGGCGCCTTGGTCCCGGATGGCAAGCCGGATCATCTGTGGATCATCGCGCCGGGGCCTTCGCAGACGATCACCACTAACCACGCCCACCACTCGCCCATCTCCTTTCTGGAACGCTTGCCGTGGGATCGCGAATGCAAATGGTCCGCGCTCTTTCTGCCCGAAGACACCCCCCTGGGCAATCTTGTTCACGAGGCCTTTCACGCCATGGGCGAGCACCGCGTGGACGATTTCTACCTGGACGAATCGCACCCGCTGACCGCTGGCATTTGGGATCTGATGGATGTGGGCATGTACCGCGGATGGGACCGCCATCATCCAGAAATGGGGCCATGGTTTGCGGATGTGGCATACAGTCCCTCGCAGCCCATGGGATGGACCCGCGCCGAACTGTGGTACGGCGGGCGTTTCCGCGAGACAGTGACGGAAGAGCGCGTGACGGGACGATCCTGGACGGGCTGGCTGGATGTGCTGGAACGCGCGCCGGGCCGTCTGCCCCAGCGCCTGATCGTGCCCGATCTGCGGAAGCCGGGGTGTTTCTGGGAACTGAACGTGCGCAGGCCCTGGGGTTTCGATCGGGGCCGCATCGGGGACCGCTGGGGCGTGGGGCACGAAGGGCTGGTGGTGGCCGCCATCGACTCGTCCAAGCTCACGCCGGACGAACCCCAAGGCCCCGTCCATGTCGTGGACGCCCATCCGGGCAGCGCGCAGCCCCCGCTGCCCCGCGCCCCCAACGGGCGCTGGGAGCTTGATGACGCGGCCTTCAATCTGGGGCCCGGCGAAACCCCCAAGGGCCACGACGGCCCCCTTTCCTGGGAAGTGCTGGCCGTGGACGAATTCGGCCGGATGCGCGTGCGGGTGCGGCGCGCGCGCTGAGGCGCGGGAGACCTTCGCGCGCGGTGATCTCCGTTGCGTTTACAGGCTTGTTACGGCGTGGAACCCGGCCTGTCGCGGCGTTGGCGTGCAATGCTTCCATGGGCTTTTGGCAAGGAATGTTACGGGATGGTCTCGCGGAAGGGGGATTCGCCATGCCTTGGCTGGATGCGGATGATGCCGGGGATGGGGCGAAGGGTGATGCGGGTGCCAGTGCCTCAAGCCGATCGTCCCGCGCCCAGGCGCTGGCCGTGGAACTGCGATCTATCCTGGAAGAGGGCCGCCTGAAGCCCCATTTCCAGCCGATCCTGGATCTGCGCACGGGCGATGTCCACGGCTTCGAGGGCTTGATTCGAGGTCCGTCGGATTCGGTGCTTCATAGTCCCATGAACCTCTTCGGAGTGGCGTCGGCTTCGGGGCTGCTGTTCGAGACGGAGCGGGCCTGTGTGCAGATCCTGAGTGCGGCGTTCTCCAGCAGCGGCCAGCGGCGGAAGCTATTCGTGAACGTTAGCCCAGATGCACTGGCGCTGGGGTTTCCGGGCTCCATCATCAACTTGGCAGAGATGGAGGGCCTGGGACTTTCGCCGGACGATCTGGTCATCGAGTTGACAGAATGTCGCTCCAGCCTGGATTTCGCGCAGCTTGTGGCCGCCGCGGACCACTATCGCCAGCAAGGATTCGCCATCGCCATGGACGATCTGGGCGAAGGCTTTTCCAGCTTGCGGCTCTGGTCCGAGCTCCGTCCCGAATACGTGAAGATCGACCAACACTTCATCCAGGGCGTGGCGACGGATCCCGTCAAGCACCAGTTCCTGCGATCCATCCAGGAGATCGCCCACAAGACCGGCGCGAAGATCGTCGCCGAGGGGCTGGAGACGGAAGCGGATCTGGCCGTGGTGATGGACCTGGGCCTGGAGTACGGCCAGGGCTATTTGTTGGGGCGACCCAACCCGGTGCCCCGATCCGTGCCTGTTCCCGAGCTGATGCGCCGCACGGGGGCGAACGGACAGCGGAGCTTGGCCGCCTGGATGAGTCAGAGCCGCACCACCGCGTCCAAGTTGATGATGTTCATCTCCTCCATCCGGCCCGATGCCAGCCAGGAACAGGTGCACGAGCGGTTTTTGAAAGAACCGTCACTGCTCTCGCTTCCGGTGGTGAAGGACGGCCTTCCCGTGGGCTTGATCAACCGCTACGCGTTTCTGGACGCCATGTCACGGCCCTTCAGCCGCGAGCTGTACGGCAAGAAGCCCTGCGAGGCGATCATGAGCCGCAACATCCTGGTGGTCGAGCACAGCATCAGCCTGCACGAGCTGAGCGAGCGGTTGCTGGATTCGGATCCCCGGCACATCCTCCACGGATTCATCATCACCCGGGGCGGATTCTACGCGGGCATGGGCAGCAGCCACGACCTGATGCGCGAGATCACCCAGATGCAGATCCAGGCCGCGCGCTATGCGAATCCCTTGACCCAGCTGCCCGGCAACGTTCCCATCAACGAGCACCTGGACAGCCTGCTGGAACAGGACGTGCCTTTCGTGGCCTGCTACTGCGACCTGGACCACTTCAAGCCCTACAACGACGTCTACGGCTATCAGCGAGGCGACGAGGTGATCTACTGGATCGGCAAGCTGCTGGAATCCGTGTGCGATCCAGATCGCGATTTTGTTGGCCATATCGGCGGCGACGACTTTCTCGTGGTCATGCGCAGCCTGGACTGGAGGGAGCGCTGCGAGCGGATCCTGGAGCGGTTCCATGCCGGTCGGGATCGCTTCTTTGGCGCAGAGCATCTGGCTGCAGGCGGGTACACCTCCGAGGATCGCCTGCATCGACCCGTGTTCCATCCACTGTTCTCCCTCTCCATCGGTGCGGTCCCGGCGCGTTCGGGCGCCTTCAGCAGCCATCACGAGATCGCCGCCGCGGTGGCCACGGCCAAGAAAGAGGCCAAGGCCATCGAAGGGTGCAGCCTGTTCGTCGAACGCCGCGAATCGGGTTTCCTGGACAGCTACTGAAGTCATTTTCCTCAACGGATCCTCCGATACATGGGCATCGCCCCCGCTTTCTGTCACCGAACCCTGTGCGGCAGTCGGTTTGGGCCCGCAGGCCATGGGAGGTCTCCATGTTCGAATCCGCTGAGCTGGGTCACGCCATCGATAAGGAGCGATGGGAGCAAGAGGTCCCCGCCTTGCGCGAGGCGCTGCTGGACGCGCAGTACGATCTGGTGGCCGCCAAGCGCTTCCCGGTGGTGATCCTCGTCGCCGGCGTGGACGGTTCGGGCAAGAGCGCGGTGGTTTCCACGCTGAACGAATGGATGGATCCCCGGCACATCCAGGTGAACGGCCTGGACGATCCCAGCGACGAGGAGTTGGAGCGGCCGCACATGTGGCGCTACTGGCGGCTGCTGCCGCCCAAGGGCAAGATGGGCGTCTTTGATGGCAGCTGGTACTCCTGGCCCATCCTTCAGCGCGCCTACGGCCACATCGCCAACGAGCGGCTGGATCAGGATATGGAGCAGGTGCGGCGCTTCGAGCAGATGCTGATTGATGAAGGCGCGCTGGTCCTCAAGTTCTGGATGCATCTCTCCAAGAAGACGCAGGAGAAGCGCCTGAAGAAGTTGGAAAAGGATCCCAAGACGCGGTGGCGCGTGACCGAACGGGATTGGAAGCACCACAAGCTCTACGACACATTCCGCGAAGTCAGCGAGCGGGCGCTGCGCCAGACCAGCACGGCCGACGCGCCGTGGATCGTGGTGGAGGCCACGGATCCTCACTACCAGAAGCTCACGGTGGGCAAAATTATTCTGGAGCGCCTGCGGGCCCGCCTGGATCGTCCGGAGGTGCCCGCCAGCGCGCCCAAGGCGCCGCCCTCCTTCAGCAGCATCGACGGCTTGAACATCCTGCGGCGGCTGGATCTTTCCAAGAAGCTGGAAAAGGACGACTACGAGGCGCAGCTGGAAAAGCTGCAAGGCGAACTGAACCTGCTGACGCGGCACAAGAATTTCAAGAATCATTCCGTCGTGATGGTCTTCGAAGGCAGCGATGCGGCGGGGAAGGGCGGCAGCATCCGGCGCATCACGCAAGCCGTCGATGCGCGGGTGTGTCGCATCGTGCCCATCGCCGCGCCCACGGAAGAAGAGCGCGCCCAGCCTTACCTGTGGCGCTTCTGGCGTCATCTGCCCCGGCACGGCAAGGTCGCCATCTTCGACCGCTCCTGGTACGGCCGCGTCCTGGTGGAGCGGGTCGAGGGTTTTTGCCGTGAGGCGGACTGGATGCGTGCCTACGGTGAGATCAACGATTTCGAACAGCAGCTGGTGCAGAGCGGCACGATCCTTCTGAAGTTCTGGCTGACGATCTCAAAGGAAGAGCAGCTCCGGCGCTTCGAGGAGCGCCAGAACACCCGCTTCAAGCGCTTCAAGATCACCGACGAGGATTGGCGCAACCGCGAGAAGTGGGATCTATACGAAGCGGCCATCTGCGACATGCTGGAGCGCACCAGCACCGAAGTCTCGCCCTGGACCCTGGTCGAAAGCGAGGACAAGCTCTACGGCCGCATCAAGATCCTCAAGACTTTGTGCCGACGGCTCGAAAAGGAGTTCTAGATCATCGCAAAATAGCGTCGTTGGATGCCTCTTGCGTGCGCCTTCTTCCGCCCTACGCTTCACGTCACAGATCGTTCCCGTCTGGGCTTCATTCGCGAGGATCTCCCATGGCCAAGCCGCTGTCATCCCTACTCCCCGAGATGGAAACGCGGCTGGCGGGTTGGCAGCAGCTCCAGTACCGCCTGTCCCATGTGAAAGCGCCGAAGCTGCGCCCCACGATCACCATCTCCCGCGAATTTGGCTGCGAAGGGTTCCCCTTGGCCGAGCGGCTCAAGGCCCTGTTCGAGGCATCATCCGAGGAACCCTGGAACATCTACGACAAGACTCTGCTCGAAAAGGTCGCGGACGAGCAGGGGATCTCCATGACGCTGCTCCAGGGCCTGGGTGATATGTCCAGGGCGCTGGACGCCCTGGGGCTGCACCCTTCCGGTCACGTGACCCACGATGAAGCCTTCGCCAAGGTGGCCAAGCGTCTCGTCCAGATCGCCAAGGTCGGCAACGCCGTGATTGTCGGGCGGGGCGGCGCGACCCTGTGCTCGCATCTCCGCAATTGTTTCCACTTCCGGCTGGAAGCCAGCTTTGCGTGGCGGGTCGCCTGCATGGCCAAGCGCCTGGATGTATCGATGGAAGAGGCGGAGGAGACCGTGAAGATCAATTCGAAGCTGCGCGAGCGCTTCATCAGCCAGAGCCTGGGCGTGGATATCCGCCAGGTGCAGCACTACGACGCCGTCTTCAACAACGAGCGCAACGATGTGGAAGCCATCGCCCAGGCCATCTTCGCCTACGTCAAGACCGCCTGGCCCAGCCGGGAGCGCCTTCCGAAAGACTGAGGGCTGAACCGCCACAACCGGGAGTTCCTCCACTGTCATAGGGATGGGGGATGGCGCGTGCAGATTATTCACTGGGGAATGGCTTGGTTTGCCAGGAATGAATCGAGCGGCCCCCTGATAGACTGCGTCATTCTCGGAGGTTCCAGTGCGGCCGTTTGGAAAGTGGGCGAGAGGACTCGCTTGGGTATGCGTCTCTCTGGTCGGCGGCGAGCTGTGCGCCCAGGGCGCGCTGGCGAGCCAGGCTTCGAAGAACTGGGCCTGGGACTGCGTGAAATCCTGGAGCTACTACCGCAAGGACGCTCGCGGACAGACGATCTGGCAGAGCCGCAAGTTCTTCGATCTGACCTACGCCGAGCAGACGAAGGCCCTGGTGGAGAAGCTGGATGGTGGTGCCGACCAGCGTCGCGCCGCCTTGATCGTGCTGGGCGATCGTCCCGTGGAGCAGTGGGCCAAGGCCGCCCTGGCCACCCACGGCGATCCCGATGAGGTGGCGCTGTTCCTGCTGGCCAAGAACTACCGGCTGCCGGACAAGGACCCCTACGGATACCTGGATCCCGTCACGCAGCTTGGACGGCCCTGGACCCAAGGCCTGGGCCTGCATCTGGATGGCGGCGGGAAGTGGCGCTTCCAGTGGATCCCCTCTCCGGTGTTGATGACGCGGCTGGATGCCGGAACCTCCCTCCCCAAGGCCCTTGAGCTGGTACCCCAGCCCGGGGTGCTGCTTCGGCTGAAGCAGTTGCGGCCCGGCTTGGCCCGCATCCAGGCGCTGGCGGGCCATGCCCCTACGGGCGCGGAGGCGGGTGCGAGCCAGGGCATCATCCAGGCACTTGCCAACGGCAGCCGCGCTGGATTCTTCCTGCGGCATGTGGACGCCTGGCTCAAGAACACATCGACGGCCCTGGAGCCCTTGGGCAAGCGCGAGGCGTGGGTGCTGCACTACGGGCTATCCCGCGAATCCTCGTCGCCCCTGGATGGCACCCTGGTCTTCCTGCCCGGCGATTTGCCGACGCGCACGCAGCTGGCCCTGGATCTGCTGCGGTTGAATCCCACTTCGATGGGTGCGCGCAGCCGGTCGATCACCTGGAAGGGACCGGGCAACACCCAGGCGCAGATCACGCAGGTCCGCGGCGTGGGGGGCGTTCTCAGCCTGTATGCCACGGCGGAGGGCACCTGGATCAGCGACCGCGAAAATACCCTGCGCGCCGTGGCGTTCCCTGCGGGGCGCATCTCCATGGGCGAGCGCGCGGAATGGGGTCGCATCGCCCTGGCGGGCGTGCATTCCGACACCGAGGCTTCGCTGTGGATCGCCCCCCGCCTGGGCGCCGGGGCGGCCTTCGAGCGCGAAGCCATGCGGCGGCGCTCCCTGGGGCTGCACCAGCAGAGCTGGAACAATCCCTTCATCGCCAAGGCCGCGGCGCGCGGTGGCGATCTTGCGCTGAGCCTGGGCGCGGGTCCCACGTCCGACTTGATCCAGTCGATCCTGCGCGTGGATAATCTCAGCCCCATCGCCGAAGCCTCGTCCCTGCCTGCGGACGGAAGCTGGAAACTGAACTCCGAACAGCGCCAGGCCTACGAGAAAGAGCAGGCGGAGGTGAGCAACCGTCGGCAAGGCATGGGAGGCCTGCGCCGCGACATCGAGGCGCTGACGGCCCAACTGGATCTGCGGGGCGCGGCCCTCTACTGGAAGGGGTGGGTCGCTGCGCCTGCCCTCACGGCGACCCAGAAGGACGCCAAGACCGAATTCCAGAAGCTTCAAATCGAGGGCCCCGGCCTGGCTGCGCGCAAGCAGACCGTCGGCGCGGCGGCCTTCTACGGCGGCTTCGCCGAGCCGGGCATGTCGCCCAGCCTGGCGCTCGCGGTGCCCATCCAGGCCAATCACGAGGCCGCGGTCGAAGGCGCGATCCGCAAGTTCTGGCCCAGGCTGTTCAAGGGGCGCACCGAGAACCGCGAGTACGCCAAGGGCGTGGTCATCCACCGCATCCGCACGCAACAGGCGTTCACCCCCAGCTACGCCATCGTGGGCGGCAACCTGGTGCTGGGCAGCGACGATGTGGCCGTCCAGGCCGTGGCGGCGGGCCTGCTGGGGCAGGGGCCGTCCCTGGCGGACTATCAAAGCAAGGCCTTCGGTATCGCGGAAGTCGATGGGCCCAGCCTCGCCAAGGATCTGGAATTCCTGTTGCTGGCCTATCTGCGCATGAGCCTGGGGGGACGGCACTACTGGTTCGGGCAGGCCGCCACGGATGACGATGCTTCCGCCGAGGTGGCTTCCACCTTCGGTCCCTTCCTGGGCGCCATCCGGGATCTGGGAACCCAGACCCTGGAGCTGGAATGGACGTCCGGTGGGTTGGAGGCGCGGCCCCGATGAAATCGTCACTGGCTTGGACATTGGCTGGCGCGGCGGGAATCGCGCTGGCCGCCGCAGCCCTGGTGCCTATTCGCCACCAAGCGTGGCAGGAGGTCGCCGCGGGCAATCCCGTGCAGCGCGTGGTGATGGAGAGTCGATCCCTGCTCGGGTTCAAGCGTGCCGCCTGGGGCGCGAGCGCCCGTTCGAAGGGCCCGGTCGAGATCTGGGGGAACGCCCGCGATGGCTTTTTCCTGGCGCCCCGCGAGGGCGTCCAGGTCGAGGTCGACGCCTGGCCTGGATTTCGACAGTCGATGTCGCTTTCTCCGATCGCGGGGGAGGGTGCCGCTTCGCTGCTGGGGGAAGGGGACCGCGAGGCCTTCCGGGCCTGGTTCGTGGCGATCCTTGAGCAGCAGCTTGAGGGGCTGAGCCCAGTGTGGGATGAAGCCCAGCGCGATTGCGCGGGACTTCTGCGCTTCGCGTTCCGCGAGGCCTGGGGGCCTCACACCGAGGCCTGGCGCGATCGCATCGGGTTCGCGCCCTCGCCCGTGGCGGGCGATCCCAATCCCGCCTTGGCAGGTCCCTGGCGTAGCGCCTTTCCCACACCGGAAGGCTGGAAGCCCTTCGCCCGCGGCGCCTTCCTACGGACGCAGTCCTGCGTCTTTATGGGCAAGGAACTGGGCGAAGCCCGTCCGGGGGATCTGATCTTCTTCGCGCGGGGCGGGGCCAATCCCCAGCCGGATCACGCCATGGCCTTCGTGCGCTCCGATCTGGATGGACAGCCGATGCTGCTCTACCACACCGGGCCTGAAAGCGCCCGGCCCGTTGTTGTGTCGGGTGCTGTATCGGGCGCCCTGTCCAGTGCAAGGCCGGCTCCCGGCGAGGTCCGGCGCGTCCGCCTGGACGAGTTAATGCATCACCCGGACGCCGCCTTCCGGCCGACCCCAGAAAACCCGGCCTTCCTCGGCCTGTACCGATGGAAGGTGCTATGCAGCGCCTCCCTCCTCCGCGACCTCTCCCTGCAGGCATCCCGATGAGACGCTTCCGCTTTCTTTTGCCCCTCCTCCTTCCCGTGGCCCTGCTGCTGCCGATGCTCGGCACGGCGGCGCCCAAGGCCCTTGAAGCCCCCTGGCGCGAAGGCGGCTGGGTCGGCGCGTTCGCCGTTCCCCGCCCCACGCTGCCCGGCAAGACGGCCTATCTCGAGGCCGCGGGTGCCATCCCCACGGATATCCGCCTGCGCATCTACCGCGTGGATGATCCAGGCGGCTTCCTTCAAAAAACGCTGGCCAAGGGCGGCGGCGATCCTTCCGTGGAAGGCGGCCGGGCGGGGAGAGATCCCCTGGACGTGCTGCGCGAAGCCTTCCTGTGGGGCGGCCGCCGGGCGTTTGTCACGGCGCACCGCACCGCCAGCCGCGAGCTGAGGGATGTGGCCAAGCAGACCGAGCGCCTGCATCAGCCCAAACTGTGGGCCACTGATCCCCGCCAGGGCCATGCGCTGCCGCTCCAAGGGCAGGCTGGCCTGACCTTCATCAGCGAGCTGACGCCAAAGGTCACCGAGGAGATCACCGGGAGCAAGAAGGCCAAAGCCGCTGCCGACGACGGGGAGGACGCCACCAATGACAGCGAGGATGAATCGGGCAACAACGGTCATCTCAGCCGTGTGGAGCTGCCCGCGCAAGCGGCGGGCGTCTACCTCATCGAGGTGCTGAAGGGAGCCGAAGCCGCCTACATCCCATGGCTGGTCACCGACCTTGCGCTGCTGGGCGATGAGGACGGTGGGAACCTGCGCGTCCAGGCCGTCAGCGCTGTGGACGGCGCGCCTCGCCAAGGAGTTACGGGCCAGTTCTTCGAGAGCGGCAAGGCCAAGCTGCTGGATTTCGGCAGCGGCGCCACCGCCCAGACCGCCGCCACGCCCAATCTGCGCCGTATCGTGCTGGCCAAGAGCGGGAACAGCTTCGCCATCCTGGCCATCGAGGGGCAGAGCGGCGCACAGGTGCGCCAGCGGCTCTACGCTTACACCGAGCGCCCGCTTTATCGGCCCGGCCAGGAGGTCTTCGTGAAGGCCATCCTGCGCACCGTGGAAGATGGCGAGAACAAGGTCGTGAAAGGCGTTCCCGAGCTGCCATACACGGTGCTGGATCCCGAGGACACCAAGGTGGCCGAGGGCAAGGCCAAGCTGCTGAACGCCGAGACGGCCACCTACGGCGTCACGGTCGCGTTGCCCGGCGCGGGTCGCCTGGGGCTGTACCGCGTGGTCTTCCAGGGGCCCCAGGGGCCGGGACAGGCGGAGTTCAAGGTCGAGCAGTTCGTGAAGCCCGCCTTCGCCGTGACGGTCAGCACGCCCAAGAGCAAGGTGGGCATCGGCGACGGGATGGATTTTTCGATTTCCGCCAAGTATTTCTACGGGGCCGCCGTGCGCAGCGGCAAGGCCGAGTGGTTCCTCTATCGCGTGGCACCCAAGCGCAACAGCTACGACAACTACTACTGGGGCGATGACGACGAAGGCCCCGCGCCCGAGTTGGTGGAGAGCGGCGAGCTGGAGCTGGGCACCGACGGCGAGGGCCAGACCGAGACGTTTGCCGCCAAGGAAGAAGGTCTCTGGCGGCTGGTGGTGAAGGTCACGGACAGTTCGGGCCAGCGCAACTCCGGCAGCGCGCAGGTACGCGCGGCCGCGGGTGACATGGTGCTACTGGTGGGCACGGACCGCAACGTGGCCGCGCCGGGTAAGCCTTTCCAGGCAACGGCCCGCGTCCTGGATTTGGATGGACATGAACTGTCCAAAGTCCCGACCTTCCTGAAGGCCACCCGCATCGTAGCGGACAAGAGGAACAGTAACTGGTGGTCCAAGCCGACGGCGCTGAATCCTGGCGAGACCATCAGCAGTGCCAGTGGACCCAAGGCCAATCTCACCATCAACGAAGGCGGGCTCTTCCTGGTCGTGGCCGAAGCCCGGGATTCCAAGGGGCGGCCCGTCACCGCGCAGCGGCTCATCACCGTCGCGGCGGAAGGCACTCCGCTGCCCAGCGTGCCCGATCTTCGCGCGTCCTCCGATAAGCGCGAATACCGCGTGGGGGATACGGCTCGCATCCTGGTGCGTCTGCCGCAGCCCCGCCTGACGCTGCACTGGACCATCGAGAATGAACACCTAGGCCAGCGCCAGTCCCGGCTGATCCAGGGGACCACGACGGTGGTGGAGATCCCCGTCACAGCTTCCATGCAGCCCAATGTCTGGGCGGTCTTCGAGATCGTCTCCAACGGCCGCCGCCAGATGGCGGAGGTCCCGGTACGCGTTCCCAAGGTGGACAAGCGGCTTTCCGTGAATGTCATCACGGACCAGGAGCGCTATCAGCCTGGCCAGAAGATGCGCGTGAACGTGGAGGTCAAGGACGACCAGGGTCGCCCCGTCGCGGCGGATCTCAGCGTGGGCGTTGTGGACGAGGCCATTTACGCGCTTTCGGCGGAACTGCACCCCGACCCCGTGCGCTTCTTCCACCCCACCCGCCGTCACGGCGTTCTGCGCAGCGGCAGCACCGAGTGGAGCTTCTACGACGTGCTGCACCATCAGCGGCCCGTGTGGAGCCTGAAGCAGACGCGGCGCGGCGAATTCAAGAGCGATGAAGACAAGGTGCGCCAGAACTTCAAGGACACCGCCCACTGGGTGCCGTTCCTCGCCGCTGGCGGCGACGGCAAGGCTTCCACGGAATTGACACTGCCTGACAATCTCACCGCCTGGCGGGCCACGGCCACGGCGATCACGGGCGACACCAAGGTGGGCGTGGGCCGCGCGTCCAAGCCTGCGTCCAAGCCGCTGCAGGTGAGCTTGACCCTGCCCAGGACACTGTCCGTGGGCGAAGAGGCGAGAGCCATCGCGCAGGTTCGCAATCTGACGGGACAGCCGCTGTCCGGAACCCTTCAGCTCGAGGTGGCCAATGGCAAGCTGAACGGCAATCCCCAGGCGTCTTTCAGCCTGCAGGATCAGGGCGAATACACCTTCACCATCCCGCTGCTGGCGGACAAGACCGGCGCGCTGACGGTGACCGCACGGGTGCAGGGTGGCGGCCGGAAGGATGCCGAGCGCCGCAGTGTGAACGTGCTGGATCAGACCGTGCCAGCGTCGATCAGCGGATCGGTGCATCTATCCGGCGGATCGCAGACGATCACCATTCCCGCGCCCCTCGGCGCGAAGGGCGAGGCCACGCTATCCATGGTGCCGGTGGGGGCCTTGGAACATCTCATGGCGCCCTCACTGCCCTATCTCGTGGGCTATCCCTATGGTTGCGTCGAGCAGACGCTGTCCAGCTTTGTGCCCAATGTGCTGGTGGCCGATCTGGTCAAGCGCGGCCTGATGCCGAGCCTGGATTGGAAACAGCTCGTCGATCTGGATCGCAATATCCGCGATGGCGTCTTCCGCGTCTACGGCTACCAGCAGCCCAATGGGGGCTGGGGCTGGTATGCGCCCCATGACTTCGGCCTGGACGCCAATCCGCACACCACGGGGTACGCCATCTGGAGCTTCGCCGCCATGAAACGAATGGGATACGGCGTGGACGAGAACGTCTATCGCCGGGGCCGTCAGGCTGCCATGAACCTCTTCCGGGACGTGGCGCGCCAGGCCGATGAAGGGCATGGCGGCCAGAAGGGCGCGGCGCAGGATCCCGCCTCCGACGCGGCCTTCCTGCTGATGAATCTCGCCGCCACCGGCGAACCCATCGCCGCCATGCTGGATAGCAGCATCGACAAGGCGCTTGCTGGCAAATGGAAGGGAGCCCATGTGCTGGCCATGCTCGCCGTCGCCGCCGGTGAGGCGAAGCATCCCAAGGGCCCCGCGCTGGCCGCGCGGCTCGAACAGATGGCCATCCAGCAGGGCGGCCTGGCCCACTGGGAGGCCACGAAAGACGATTGGCACGGCTACGGGGGCGGCGAGGTGATCCCCACCATCAACGCCCTCAAGGCGCTGTCGCTGCTGAAGCCCCAGTCCTCCCTCATCGGACCCGCCGAAAACTTCCTGGCCACGGAATACAAGGGCTACGGCTGGTACTCGACCTGGAGCACCGCCCAGGCAGTGTCCCTGCTGCCTTACATTGCGCGGAACCGGAAGCTGAACTGGGACGGTGGGCTTGATTTGACAGCGAATGTCCAAGGCGGTCCCTCATGGTCTTTCAAGAAGGTGGAGGGTCCGGGCTTCCGCCGATGGAACAGCCGCGACCCCCGGCCCGGCTATCTCTCGATGCCCGAAGCCAACGCCGTGACGCTCAACACCTCGGGGCGGGGCACGCTGGTCTGGACCTACGCTTACCAGGTGCCCGGCAGCGCCGCGCCCACGCCCATGGCCGCGACCTCCGCCGCCATTCGCCTGAAGGTGAACCGAAGGCTATGGAAGCTGCGGACGCCCCAGGAAACCGGCAACGCCACCGCCGGGTGGGTTCGCGCGCCCTGGACCGGCAACCTGAAGGTGGGCGACGAGGCCTGGATGGAGCTGAACATCTCCACGGATCAGAGCGCGGACTATGCCGTGCTGGAAGTGCCCATCCCTGCCGGGTTGAATCCCACCGTGAAGCTCGAAGGCCTGGTGCTGGAAGGCCACGCCTTCTCCGACAACGACAGCTCTGATCGCTGGTGGGCCAAGCCCCGCATCGAGGTGCATCCCGATCGCGTGGTGTTCTTCTTCCAGAAGCTCTGGTCGTGGGAAAGCCAGCGCGTGCGCATCCTGCTGCGCGCGGGCATGGCCGGCCGCTACCGCGTCCGCCCGGCCAAGCTCAGCCTGATGTCCGACGAGACCCAATGGGCCACCAGCGATGGATTGGACATGACTGTCCAGGAAGGAGGTGTGAAGTGAAGACCGTGCGTCGCATCCTGCCCGCCCTGGTGCTCGTCGCCACGCCGTTCGTCCTTGCCGCCAAACCGGCGCCGAAGACCGTCAAGACCGCGCCGCCGATCTATCAGCCCGATCTCTCGCAGTGGCGGCTGGAAGTCTCGCCCGCTCTGGGCGGCTGGCTGACGGAGGGGCGCCAGGAACTGCGCCTCAAGATCGTGGATCCCAATGATCCGGCGCCGCCCAAGGATGAAGCGGCGGGCTCCGAATACGGCGAGGGGGGCTATTGGGGCGATGACGATGAGGGTGAATACTACGGCGATCGCGATGTCAGCGCCGATCAACTGAGGGCCGAGCGGCTGGAGCGCGAGGATCGGCGGAAGCGCAACCAGTGGCGCGAACGTCATCTCATGGTGTGGCTCAACGGCGACACCAGCGAACTCTACGCCCGCGTGGGCCAGACCACGACCTTCACGATTCAATCCCAGAACGGCGAGAACCGCCTGGAGGTGTGGGAGAAGGATTCCGGCAAGCGGGTGGCGCGCAGCTGGTGGGCTTCTGCCGCGCGCACGCGGCTGCGCGTCGCCTCGGTTCGCCGAGTGGACGACGAATGGGGCGGCGGCAATCTGGAGATCCTGGAACCCAATGGCGATCTGGCCAGCCAGGGCAAGCGCACGAATTCCGGCGGCACGCTGAGCTGGTCGGGAGAGTTCCTGCACCCCACGCCACCCATGGGCACGTACACCCTGCGCTGGACGGGCGGCTACCGCGGCGGCAAGCCCTTCACTGTGGTGATCGAAGCCACCCTTGATAGCGGCACCGACCAGGAACGGCGCTGGCATTTCGAGCGATTGATCCTGCCCGGGGCCGGGCCCGTTACCCTGGGGACGCTGGACGTGGAGAATTGATGCCTCGAAGCCTTCGCTCGCTTGTGCTGATTCCCGCCTTGGCCGCGTTCCTCGGGATCCAATTCCTGGGGGCCCAGGCCCTGGGCACCCTGCCGCCGAAATCCCCCGATCCCATCGCCACTCCCGTCCTTCTGCCGGGGGAAGGTCTGGCGGTGGCGGGGCCCGATGGCGTGGTGCATGGCTATGGCGAATCCTCCCGGGAACAGCCCATGGGCAGCCTCGCGAAGCTGGTGTGGCTGCGGCTTGAAGGTGAAGAATGGATGGCCCAGAACCAAGTGTTCAAGTGCACCGGCACCATGGGGGCCTATCGCTGTTGGCAGAGGGGCGGGCACGGCAGGGTGGATCTGCCCAAGGCGACCCAGGAGAGCTGCAACCTGGCATTCCTCGCGTGGGCGCTGGAATCCGCTGACGAATGGAAGCACACCTATGGCGAAGGCGCCGCGCGGACGCGGTTGGAGGACACCTTTCAGCCCTTTCTGGGCCATCGCCTGAAGTCGGGCGAGGAGCTGCCGCAGATCACGCCGGAATGGATTGGTGACGGGGAGTTGCTGCGTACCAGCCCCGAGGCCATGGTCGCCTGGCTGGTGGACCCGGCCCAGGCGCAGCTTCAGGAACTCTGCCGCCGCCTGCTTATCAACTTCTTCGTGGAGACCTTCAAGCCCGACGCCTGGTGGATGAAGACCGGCACCGCGCCCGTACCCTCGGACCCCGGTGCCACCTCCGCGTGGGTCGCGGGGGGCAACGGCAGGTACACCGCCGTGCTGCACCTGCCGCGGGGCCGTGGCAAATCCGAGGGCCTGGAACGCTTCCAGACCCTCATGGGCCTTCCCGTGAAAAAGAAGAAGTAAAGGCTATTTCGCCGCGCCGGTGGGCCGCGATCCTATTGGAGCTTGGTGCCGAAGGCCGCAGGACGGCCCAGCGAAGGGATCTGTGAGCGGGCCTGT
>Ga0209098_1001717_pt1 | contig 20415 bp, 19 predicted proteins | sample AD_JPNHW1_MetaG_FD_184429 | JGI IMG/M metagenome (GOLD analysis project Ga0209098, IMG submission 184429) | Active sludge microbial communities of municipal wastewater-treating anaerobic digesters from Japan - AD_JPNHW1_MetaG (SPAdes) (version 2) | ecosystem: Engineered > Bioreactor > Anaerobic...
GCTCGGTGAACGAATAGCGCTTTTCGAAGAAAAGCTGTTGCCATTGGCGTACCATTCCAAGGAAATTGTTATTGAGGATAATGATTTTCAAATCGACTTCGTATTGGGCAATCGTCCCTAATTCCTGAATAGTCATCTGGAAGCCGCCATCGCCGATCATCGCAAAAACCGTTCTGTTCGGCTGACCAATTTTGGCTCCAACAGAAGCTGGTAATGCGTAACCCATTGTTCCCAATCCCCCGGAAGTTACGTTGCTCCGCGATTGAGTGAATTTGAAATAACGCGAGGCAATCATTTGTTGCTGACCAACATCGGTGACCAGAATCGCATCGTTGTTTGTTTTCTCCGAGGCAATCCTAACAACTTCACCCATAGTAAGGCCTGGTTTTGTCGGGAATATATCTTTTGAAATGACTTTCTCATATTCAATTTTATCGCATGCTTTAAATTCGTTCACCCAGGCTTCGTGTGAATTGGGGTTTACGTTATCGATCAACATGCGCAACGATTTTTTGGCGTTACCTAAAACCGGTGCATCTGCTTTTACAATCTTGTTGACCTCAGCCGGATCGATTTCGAGATGAACAATTTTTGCTCCACGAGCATATGCAGCAACTTTACCGGTAACGCGGTCGTCGAAACGCATTCCGATGGCAATAATTACATCGGCTTCGTTGGTTTTAACGTTTGGACCGTAATTCCCGTGCATACCCAACATTCCAATGTTCAGCGGGTGATCGCTTGGCAATGCCGACAACCCAAGCAATGTCCATGCTGCCGGAATACCTGTTTTCTCAACGAATTCCTTCAATTCAGCTTCAGCATGGGCAATCATTACCCCGTGTCCAAACAGAATCAACGGTTTTTTCGCCTCGTTTATAATATCGGCAGCGGCTTTCACCTGAAATGGGTCAACCTGATACTCAGGAACGTAACTTCTTATTTTTGTGCATTTTTTGTATTCGAAATCGAGTTCGGCAAACTGCGCATCTTTGGCAATGTCGAGCAATACCGGGCCTGGCCTTCCTGAAAGTGCAATGTGAAAAGCTTTGGCAATAGCTTCCGGAATTTCGTCGGCACTGGTCACCTGGAAATTCCATTTGGTAACAGGCATAGTGATACCCACTACATCCGATTCCTGAAAAGCATCAGTTCCCAGCAGCGGCGAAGCTACCTGACCGGTAATACATACAATCGGAATGGAGTCGATCTGAGCATCGGCCAAACCGGTGATGAGGTTGGTTGCTCCCGGGCCTGAAGTGGCGAAGCAAACGCCCACTTTTCCGGTTACTTTGGCATAACCTTCGGCAGCATGAATAGCGCCCTGCTCGTGGCGAGTTAAATAATGGGTAACTTGTTTGTCGAAATCATACAGCGCGTCATAAATAGGCATGATGGCGCCGCCCGGATACCCGAAGATGGTATCAACCCCTTCCTCTAAAAGTGATAAAATTACAGCTTCTGAGCCGCTAACACGTTGTGTAGCCATATTTTGTTCTTTTTTGTGTTTCCTTATATTTATACAAGTTCGAAGTTCGGAGTGTCTAAATTTCGGAGTTAAAAAACTTTAGGCACTTTAGCTCACTTTAGGCACTCCAAACTCTTTTATTCAATAATTCTTATTGCTCCTCTGTCGGCCGACGAAACCATGCTGGCATAAGCTCTCAAGGCTTTACTTACATAGCGTTCGCGGGCGCCGGGAGTGAAAGCATCTTTCCCTTTTGACGATTCGGCAGCACGGCGAGCTTCCATTTCTTCTGGCGAAATCAGCACGTCAATTTTACGTGATGGAATATCGATCTCGATCAAATCGCCATCCTGAACCAGGGCAATCTCTCCACCGGCAGCGGCTTCAGGTGAAACGTGACCGATTGACAATCCTGAAGTTCCACCCGAAAAACGTCCGTCGGTAATTAACGCACAAGCCTTTCCAAGGTTCATCGATTTGATGTACGATGTTGGATAAAGCATTTCCTGCATACCCGGGCCGCCTTTGGGGCCTTCGTAGCGGATAACCACTACATCGCCCGCCTGGACTTTGCTGCCAAGGATTCCGTTGCAGGCTTCTTCCTGCGAGTGGAAAACCTTGGCGGTTCCTTTAAAATGGTAAACACTCGGATCAACTCCGGCAGTTTTCACGATGCAGCCGTTGCGGGCAATGTTTCCGTAAAGTACTGCCAAACCGCCGTCTTTATTATAGGCATGATCGTAGTCGCGGATGCAACCTTCGGCGCGATCAGTATCCAATTCTTTGTAGTATGCTTCCTGTGAACCCATCACTAAATTGCGACCTCCACCGGGAGCTGATTTGTATTTCTTCAATGCTTTTTCGGTCACATTGGCCGACATTACGTCGTATTGGTCAATGGCTTCGGCAAGCGTTGTTCCATCAGCACGGTTCACCGAAAGTTCGAGCATATTTTGACGTGAAAGTTCGGCGAGAATACCCAAAATGCCACCGGCACGATTTACATCCTCGATGTGGTAATAGCCGTTTGGCGCTACTTTACACAGGTTTGGCGTTACTTTCGACAATTCGTCGATGTCTTTCATCGTGAAATCAACTTCGCCTTCGGCAGCAATGGCCAAAATATGAAGAACCGTATTGGTCGATCCGCCCATGGCAATGTCGAGTTTCATCGCATTCTGGAAAGCGGCGCGTGTAGCAATATTTCGCGGCAATACTTTTTCGTTTCCGTTCTGGTAATATTCGGTTGTCATTTCAACAATACGCGAAGCCGCTTCTTCAAACAAGCGCTTGCGGTTAGCATGGGTGGCAACAATTGTTCCGTTGCCCGGAAGAGCCAGACCCAATGCTTCAGCCAGACAGTTCATCGAGTTGGCTGTGAACATTCCGGAGCACGAACCGCAAGTTGGACAAGCATCGCGTTCAACTTTCGAAACGGTTTCGTCGGATACATTTTGGTCGGCAGCCATTACCATAGCGTCAATCAGGTCGTATTTTTTACCATCAACCACACCGGCTTCCATTGGGCCGCCTGAAACAAAAATCGCAGGGATGTTGAGGCGCATGGCGGCCATCATCATTCCGGGCGTAATTTTGTCGCAGTTCGAAATGCAAACCATCGCATCAGCTCGGTGAGCGTTGCACATGTATTCAACGCTGTCGGCAATCACGTCGCGCGAGGGCAAAGAGTACAACATTCCATCATGTCCCATTGCAATTCCATCGTCGATGGCAATGGTGTTAAACTCGGCGGCAAAACAGCCTTTTTGCTCGATGATGCCTTTGATATATTGACCAATTTCGTGAAGGTGCACATGCCCGGGGACAAATTGTGTGAATGAATTGACGATGGCAATCACCGGTTTCCCGAATTGCTCTTCTTTCATCCCGTTAGCCCGCCAGAGGCTTCTTGCTCCTGCCATTCGCCGTCCTTCGGTTGTCGTGGCTGATCTCAATTTGTTTTGCATACCTTTTTGTCTGAAATTATTTTTTTACTAAAAAAAAACCTTCCTCAACTGAATGAGAAAGGTTTCAAAGTTCTTATAGCTTACATCATACCAATCTCATTCAGAACGGAGTAGGACCACCACGCTGATAATGACTAGAGATATAATGCTGATATTTTTCATTTCAACTACTGCTTTAGTGCTGGCAAATGTATTAATTAATTTGAACTTCCAAAACGAAAATGAAAGTAAATATTACTCTTCTTCTTGAAATTATAAGAAATTGACTGCATTTTAAGTAATTCAATCAGTGAGAACATCGTTTGAGAACAAATTTCTATTGGTTCGTCAGATTCGGCCAATCATGAAAATAGCAGGACGTTTCTGAATGTCGGGAAGGTGTGTTTTCCAGTACGAAACTGGTTTTGCCTGAATGAATTCGGTGTCTAGCGTAATGTCGGCGGCAATGCACAACATGGTTTGCGGGTCGCAGTTTTTCAGCAAGTCATCGAGCAATTGCAGATTTCGGTAGGGCGCTTCAATAAAAATCTGGGTTTGTCCTTCGGTTTGCATCCGCTTTTCAAGGAACTTAATTTGTTGTGCTTTCTCTGGATTTTTGATTGGCAAATATCCATTAAACGCAAAATTCTGTCCGCTCATTCCTGAAGCCATCAGCGCCATCAGGATGGACGATGGGCCTACCAACGGAACCACCTGTATGTTTTTGGTATGGGCGATTTTCACCACGTCGGCACCCGGATCGGCAACTGCGGGGCAACCCGCTTCAGAAATAATACCAATATCCAATCCCTGCTGAATCGGCTCCAGAAAGCGGCTGATTTCCTTTTTGTCGGTATGCTGATTTAGCTCGAAAAAAGTTAGATCGTCGATCACAATGGCCTGATTCACTTTTTTCAGGAACCGGCGCGCAGTGCGCACATTTTCAACAATAAACACCTTGATCGACGAAATCAACTCCGTTAAATCGGGCGGCAGAACCCGCTCGATGCTGGTGTCGCCCAGGGTGGTAGGAATCAGATACAATTTGGCCATCCGTAAATTTTTTTCAAAAATAGTTAAAAACCTTCGGCGGGCGGAGGGCAATCCTTATTTTTGTGAATCAAATCTTTTGAAATTGAAACTTACTTTTCTAGGTACAGGAACATCGCAGGGCGTGCCGGTTGTCGCTTGCCAATGCCCCGTTTGCCAGTCGGAAAACCCAAAGGACAAGCGGTTGCGCTCGTCGGTGATGATCGAAACAGAATCGCAATGCTTCGTTATTGATGCCGGACCTGATTTCCGCCAGCAAATGCTAACCCACAAAGTGAGGCATTTGAATGGCATTATCCTGACCCACGAGCATGTCGATCATATTTTTGGACTGGATGATATTCGGGCGTTCAACTGGGTGCAAAAACAGCCCACCGATATTTATGCAGAAGAACGCGTGCAGGTGGCCATCCGCCGTATTTTCGATTACGTTTTTGCAGCCTGGAAATACCCCGGAATTCCACAAATGCACTTGCATTTGATTGAGAATAAACCCTTTCAAATCGGAAATTTGGAGGTTTTACCCATTCGCGGATTTCATTACAAGCTCCCGGTCTTTGGGTTTCGGTTCGGGGAAATGGCCTATGTAACCGACATTAACCGACTCGAACCGCAGGAGCTCGACAAACTGCGCGGTCTCGATGTTTTGGTGCTAAATGCGCTTCGGAAAGAGGACCATATTTCGCATTACAGCTTACCGCAAGCGCTCGAAGTTATTGCCGAGGTAAAACCGCGAAAGGCTTACCTGACGCACCTTTCACACCAGATGGGCTTTTACGATGAGGTGCAAAAAGAACTTCCGGAGAATGTTTTTCTGTCGTATGACGGGTTGGAAGTGGAAATATAAAAGGGCTTCAAGTCACAAGACACAAGTATCACGATTTTTTCTTGATACTCACAGCTTGATACCTGATACTAGAGACTATAGATTTTCTCAACCGGAACCACCGGCATATCTTCAAAACTCACCATCGTATTGATGAGGCCAACTTTTTGAAAGGAAGAAATATCGCTTTCCTTTATTTCTAATTCCGAAATTATCCCTTGCTCCAACAGTGCTTGCCGTTGTGTGCCTTTCAGTAAAGGAGAGTTAGGCGTAACCCATTTCTGACCATCGAAAAAAATGAGGTTGGCAGCAAAAGCGTCGGTTACCAAGCCATTTTTGATAATGATGATGTCGTCGGCATTACCACGTTGTGCATACAATTGCTGAAGAATCTGGCGGTCGGTGTATTTAAGGTGATAATCAATGCTTTCGTGGTGAACTACTTTTAACGATTGGATGGTGCGAAAATGATACGGCTCAATCTCTACCTTCTCCAACTGCGGACCATACAAAACACGAACTTTAAATATTCCCGACGAGCAATTTTTCGGAATTGAAATTGCAGAAGCTAGATTAATGGGAGCAGCTTCGGGGAAAAGCTCCGCCAACGCGTCGTTCATGCGATTCTGGTGGTAGCCGAGATTAAACAGCTTCCCGTCTTTCAGCTTGATCGATTCAACCAATGGGGACATATACTTTCTGTATCAGTTCGTTGTATTCGGTTTGGCAGTCGCTCAAAAACGTGATTCCGCCGCCACTTTTAAAAATCAGCTTGTCACCTTGTTGCTCGAGATAGCGAATCAGCACACAACTGTCGAGGTTCGTTCCATCAAAAATACCAAAAACGCCGGTATAATATCCGCGATGGTATTGTTCCGCTTTTTTTATGATTTCGACTGTTTTGGCCTTTGGCGCACCGCAAATAGAGCCAGCCGGTAGCAATTTTGCCAAAATACTCCCAATGTTTTGGCGGTAGTTTTCGGGTAATTTTCCTGAAATCTGCGAACTCATTTGCAGCAAATCGCCGCGGTTGGTCGAAATGCGGTCGAGGTACATCAGGCGATCAACTTCCACATCTGTAGCCACTATGCTCAAATCATTCCGGATTAAATCGACAATGGTGTGGTGTTCGGCCACTTCCTTTTCGTCGGTGAGCAAAAGTGCTTCGGCATTCTCCAAACCGGCGTCAATTGTACCTTTCATGGGAAAGGACGAAATAATTCCATCGTTTATCCGCACAAAAATTTCAGGAGAAAAACACACAAACCGATCTTTGAGCCAGATTTTATAAGGCGCTTCACTTTGGTGAAAAATTTCTTCGAACGTTAAATTAGTCCTGATTCGGCTGGGCATGGTCAGGTTGAGCAAATAGGTGTCACCGCCGTGAATATGCGACTGCACCTCCTGAAAAGCTTTTTGGTAGCGTTCATACCAAACTGGCAAAACTTCCCATTTTACCTTCTTTTTTGCAACTTCCGAAGGTTTGAAATTCTGCATTTCAGGAGTTTTCCAAAGTAATTCTGAAGCATCGTCGATAGCAAAAAGGCGAGGTTCTTCGAAATCGAAATCGATCAGAAAAACAAAGGATTTGCCCGCTGTGCCCCACCGATTCATCTGCTCTATCGTATGTTTCTGTGCTTCCTTCATAGCTGCGCCAAAGATAGGAAAAAGCCGGAAGTCGGAAGACCGAAGACAGGAGAATGGAGACGAGGAGATTTGAAAATGAAAATGGTTGAATAGTTAAATGGTTGTATGGTTAAAAACAATTTAGCCATGTGACAATTTAACCATTCGTTTTTCGACTTCGAACTTTAGATCACTTTAGGCACTTCGCACTTGCTTTATAATGCCTTTAAATGCTATTTTTGGAACATGAGTATCGCTGAAAATATCGACCTTGTAAAATCGCATCTGTCGGCTCATGTTCAGTTGATTGCGGTTTCAAAGACCAAACCCGTTGAAATGCTGATGGAAGCGTACAACCACGGGCAGCGGGCCTTTGGCGAGAATAAAGTGCAGGAAATGACTGCCAAATACGAGGCAATGCCCAAAGATATAGAGTGGCATTTTATCGGTCATTTACAGACCAACAAAATCAAATACATGGCATTGTTTGTGCATCTTATACACGGTGTCGATTCATTTAAACTACTTAGAGCCATCAATACCGAAGCCCTGAAAGCATCAAGGGTAATTTCGTGCCTGCTGCAATTTCACATTGCCGAGGAAGAAACCAAGTTTGGCCTGTCGTGGGAAGAAGCCGAAGAAATGCTCCAATCCGAAGAATTTGCGCAGCTTGAAAATGTGAGAATTTGCGGTGTAATGGGCATGGCCACGTTTACCGACGACGAAGCCCAAATCCGCAAAGAATTTGCTTCGCTGAAATACCATTTTGATCACCTGAAAACGAAGTACTTTTCAGAAAATGCAGCTTTCAAAGACATCTCGATGGGTATGTCGGGCGATTACCTTCTTGCTATTGAGGAAGGCAGCACAATGGTTCGAATTGGCAGCACTATTTTTGGAGAGCGGCAGTATTATTGAAGCATTGAGGGATTGATTTAATATTGGGCATATTAGTCAAAAATAGTTGGTAAAAAGCTTTGAAAGGCTTGCCAATATTGATAATACAGAAAGTTTGATGAACTTGGTTTCATCAAACTTTTTATGTTTATGAAAAAATCAAAAAAAACGTTGTTGGGCGTGTGGTTATAGCGATGTTATTCGATGGGGAAAACAAAACGGGAAGCAACGTTTCAAATGTAAAAGATGCGGTATTTTTCTAACTGAAAACCGACCCGAACAGCGTATCCAGAATAGGTTTGTGTGGTTTCGAAAATGGATAATTGAACGTCAGACTTATCAAATTTTAAGCAAAGAAAGCAGGCTATCCCAAGCCACGCTTCAACGGACCTTTTATCATTTCCTGGAGCAAGCCCCTTTGGTGAAAATAATCAGCCGGGATCGTGTTCATTTACGAATCGATGCCACCTACTTTGCCCAGTTTTGTTTGGTTTGCTACCAGGATGATTTTGATGGATATATCCAGTTGCTTCGCTTCACCGATGGAGAACATTACTAGGAAATCAAAGAAGATCTGTCCAATTTACTCAAGCTTGGCATCCAGATTGAAAGTGTTACTACCGACGGCCATAAAAGTATTTTAAAAGCAATCAAAAGGTCCGTTCCGGAAGCAATTGTTCAGCGCTGTCTGGTTCATATCCAGCGCATGTGCCTGCTGTGGCTAACTCAATATCCCAAACATCAGGCCGGACAGGAACTGCGCAAACTGGTGCTGTTGATCCTTCGGATTAAATCAGAAAATGATCGGATTTACTGGACAAGAGAGTTTCTAAAATGGCATGAATCGCACAAAGAATACTTGAATGAAAAAACATATAACACCGAAACCGGAAGGTATTGGTACACCCATAAACTGCTTCGCCGTTCATACATTACCATCAAACGGGCTTTGCCCAATATGTTCCATTACTTGTCAAATCCGAATATTCCCAGGACTACAAACGGGATAGAAGGCTACTTCAGCCACCTGAAAAACCACTTGGATATCCATCGTGGGTTGACAGTAAAACACCGAATAAACTTTATCAAGTGGTACATTTATTTTGCTAACGCAAAATGAGTTTTTTTTAGCCATCGGGCATACCAGTAATAACAGAAAAAGGGCAGCCTGTAGGACTACCCTTGTATTACTGTTTATGCGTTAATCGTATTGCTGGCAGGTTGATCTCCACCAGAGCCTGCTTCCTCTTCCGATTAATAGCGTAGAGTTTACAAATTATTTTCCTAGAAATCACCAACTATTTTTGACCACATTGCCTAATATTGCGGGTTTCGAGATGCGGGTTAAATTATTGACCTGCAAACCTGATTTCAACGATTTTCATTTTCACATCCTCAAATTCCCAAATCTTAAAACCCTATCGAAGGCAAAAAGTCAATCACATCGAGCAATAGCTGGCGCTTTTGTTCAGGAGCCGATGATAAAGCCTGTTGCAGTAAGTCTATTTCCTGGTCAATGATTTTCTGATCAATTCGGGTTTCCAAATTCATAATCACCGTGTATGCTTCAAAGGCGATCTCGAATTCATTGTCAATCAACAACCCTACAAACAAACTGAGGTAGTTGCTGTAATCGAGTCCGTTTTCCCAACAACAAGCCACCAATTCTTTCAATTCAGGTGAATATTTCTGATTCTGAATGGCTTCAATGATTTGAGGAATTGTATCACTTTCTTTTAGATTAGCAAACAACCCAGTAATTTTTGATTTTATTTCCGGATTTTGCGTCAGATGCAAAAGTTCGACCAAAAGAGGGATATCCGAAGCTTTGCCCGAGTTGCGCAGTTCTTCAATTGTATCTATCACTTTCAATGAATCGGCCGATTCAAGTCCTTTCAGGATATTTTTATGGTCATCGTGCAAATGTTCGCTACTCATTGTCTTATTGTTGATTTTGTGCAAATGTAACCATTTGAACCCAAAATCGGTGAAACTGTTCGTAAGCTTAAAAAACCAGAACCATCTCTATCCAATAATCACCTCATTTTCAGATATAAAATAGAAAGTGATGAAACAATAATTTCAAAAACGGCGATAGTTTCAGCAATCAACTGTCACACCCAATTCATGCAATTCCTGTATTTGTGCCTGAGAAATTCGGTTCCCGGTGAGGTCGGCATATTCAAGGGTTGGAATCTCGAAGAGCGGAGAAATATCGTCAATTGTATTATTCGACAAATCTACACTTCGAAGCTGCAGCAGATTACCCAACGCATCGATGTAACTCAATTTGTTGCCTGAGAGATTCAATTCCTGAAGCTGCCTGAGTGTTGACAGTGGCGACAAATCAGTAATCAGGTTCTCTGATAAATCCATCAACAGTGTATGAATGCAATATTCAGCTCCATCCAGGTCTGAAATTTCCGATTCCGACAATTCAATTTCATCCATGTCTTCAAAATAGTAGGTCGGAAATTTCTTTCGGGTATTGCCGTATTGCCTGATTTGCATGGCCTCGTAAAACGTGTAGCCCTTGAATTTTTTTGGAGGTTGCGTCCTGGTTTTTCGTTCGCGAAAATGAAACTCCGATGCTTTAAAGTCCCATTCATATTCAGGTTGATAATCAATATCTTCGAGGCTATCCATTGTAATTGTAATTTCTTCGATATCCTGAATAACAAAGATATGCCTGAATTTATCGAGCAATTGCAACTGCCCCGAGTTTGCCAGTTCACCAATTTGTGTCCGGTAAAATTCGCCACGGTCGGGGTGATACAATGATATGATTTTCGAAAAACCTTTTCCTTCGGAATCAATCGATATTTCGACCCATTCGGAGAGCATTCCGGCCATGATGTTTAGTTTTTCAAACTCCTTTTCCTTGTACAGTCGAATCAGGTTTCGCGTAATTTTGTTCAGGTTGGCTTCGGAATAAGCTTCCAGAAGTTCGTTCAATAAAGCTTCAGTTTGCTGCATAAAAATCAAATTTCTTCCTGAAATTTCAGGAAATCGCCGTCGATAATTAACAATTTCACACCGTTTTTTGTAACCGAGCGGTGCGAACTCAGTTCGTTGGTCACTACATAAGTCATGCCAGTGGTGAGGTGCGAGTGGTTCCCGTCGATTGATTCGCTTGTGAATTCGCCTTCCAAACAATGCACAATATGGCCTTTGCGGCACCAGTGATCGGCCAGGTAACCTGCGGTGTACTCCACAATTCTGATTCTCAGCCCGGGAAACTGAGCGGTTTGCCAAAAAGCTGTTCCGGTTTCGCCCGGGTGGATGGTCTTTTCAATTTTCGACCAGTCGATGGTCTGAAAAGGGATGTTTGAGTTCATATTTTTGATTTGTTGTCAGTAGTTGTCATTTGTTGTCGATTGTTCGGCCCTGAATATTCTGCAAGGCAAATGACTGTCAAATATTCTAAATCGGAGAACTGTGACTATTCACTGCAATTGCGGTCCATTACCAACGTCGATTTTTCCGCAGTAGTATTTCAGTTTCACTTCAGCCGATTTTTCGACAAAGGCTTTCATGCCAATTTGATTAATCAGGCAAAGGTTGAATACCTTCAAATTGTGGGGTAAAATATCAGCCCGATCAGCGCATGGCTGAAGCCGGTTGCATGGGAAATCGGTACAGGCCGAGCAAAACTCCAGTTCATTTTCCTTCACGCATTTCCAGGTAGCACAAGTGGTTGGTTTCACCGGGCAATTGCCTTCTATGGCGCGACAACCGGGGCACGGAAGCCGGTCGGGCGAAATTCCTCGCTGTATCATTCGTTCATACAGTTCGTCGTTTTTGGTAAGGGTATGCAATTCGCATATTCCGCAGTCAATACCACAGGGGGCAACCATGCTCAACCGGTCGGTGAGATTATTTAAATTCATGTTTTTACTGATCTTTTAATTTCCGGTAAAGCTACTATTGGTAACAATCTGCTTCAATTTATTATTCGCGAATTCCAGAAAATATACATTGAATATTGGGTTTGGCTGATTAAGCGCTCAATGCTAAAACTACCTGAAAGTGGCAAAGCTTTCTACCGGTCTGCGTAAACTAACCGGAAGGGGAGAAGCGTCGCAGACTTTGGTGTGAGCTCAGTCGAACAATGCGCGGGGGTGAGTCTGTATAAAATATAAATTCGAGTGTGATATTATTTCATTAGGAGATAATTTGTTTTTAATAGCCTGATGGAACTCACATGTTGCTAAAGATTATCTTCATTGCTGTTTGTGTTTGCAGTAACATGTTCGTTTCATTCTTATTACTTAGTATTTGCTCCACAAGCGGTAGCCTACGCGAAACACAGGGGCAAAATCGGCATTTGGAATATGATAAGTAGCTTGCCCGAACTGAGCGCTTTTGTCGCTCCGCAAATAAAGGTGAAGTCCGGGCTGAAGGTAAAACCGTTTGCCAATAAAGAACTGGTAACTTATGCCGCCCCGAAATCAGTGCTGTGAATGTCTTTTCTTCAATCCCGAACTTTTTTGTTCGATTTCAAACGTGTGAAGTTCCAGAAACGTGTAGAGTTCAAGGTTTCTCCAGATGTTGTATCCCAAAAAGAACCCGGGTGAAGGTTGGTAATAGCGTTTAAAATCGGCCTTCGAGTTGGACAAGCCAGCGGGTTCGGCATCGTAGTCGCCTCCGTTAATTACACTGGCGCGAAGCCTGAATTTGTTGTACCGGTAACAAACGGCAAAATGGTAACCACCGGTGAGAAACATTGGAACCAGGCTTTCTACCTCAAAGGCTTGTTTAACTTCGTAGTTGCGGCGTTCCGAATTGACTGATTTTTCGGTTTGCCCCAAAAGCTGAACCGACGAAATACAACCAACAACGAATAAAATAACTAACTTTTTCATTTTCTGCTGAATTTTAAATAATTAATGGTGCAAAACTCAGCATATTTCAAATGCAGATTGCTCCACATTTGTTACCAAAATCAGCTATCGGAGGATTTCTTTTCGAATGCGGCTTAACGATTTTGGCGCGATGCCCAAATAATTGGCAATGTGGTAGAGTGGCGCCCGTTGGATAATTTCGGGCGATTTCTGAAGCAGTTGCTCGTAGCGTTCTTTTGCTGATAATATTTGAAGGTCAATGCTTTGTGCGGTAATTCGGACAAAAGCCTGCTCGATAAGTATTCGGCCCAACCGTTCAATTTTGGGCAACAGAATGTATATGTCTGGCAGGTCGCTGGTTTTAAGCACTATCAATTCGGTTGATTCAATGGCCTTGATGTTGATTAGCGAAGGCGAATTGCTCAAACGGCTTTGGTTATTGGTAACCCAATCGTTTTCGAAGGCAAAATCGGTAGTGACTTCCGTGCCATTTTCGAGCACCTTAAAATAAACCAAAGCTCCTGAATTTATAAAACCCACAAAATCGCAAACCTGACCTTCTTTCAGTAGATAATCATTCTTTTTAAGCTGAACACATTGAAAAAAGCCGCGAAATTTTTCCCATTCCTCATCTTCAAGAGCAACAATAGAATCAATGCTATATCTTAATTTCTCCTGGTTGCTCATTTAAATCATTGATTTACTAATTGTTATTTTGAGTTGGTCAATTCAAAAAATTTCTCCTGAAGCAACAAAGTCACAGATCCCGGGTTCCCATTGCCCACGGTCATTTTGTCGATTTGCACCACCGGAGTTACTTCGCTGCCGGTGCCCACAATCATCATTTCGTCCATCGAGGCCAGTTCCGAAGCCGCAAAACCTTCCTCTACCAGAGGAATATTATTCTCCCGACAGATTTCGCGAACGACTATCTTGGTAATGCCGGGTAAAACCAGGTTCGAATCGGGATGCGTGTAAATTGTTCCATCTTTCACGGCCAGAAAACTGGAGTGCGAGCCTTCGGTTACCACGCCATTCCGGATAAAAATAGCCTCTATAGCGCCCTGTTCGTAAGCTTTTTGGGCAGCCATCACATTGGGCAGCAGCGATACCGATTTAATGTCGCAGCGCAACCAGCGAATATCTTCTGTGGTAATTACTTTGACGCCGTTTTTCAACTGATCCCACTTCGAGGCAAAAGGGAAAGCTGTGGCGTAAACCGTTGGCGTAATGTTATCGGGAAAACGGTGAATGCGCGTTTGGCTTCCGCGGGTAATCTGTAAATAAACTCCGGCTTCCTTATCGGCCAATCCGTTGCGAACGAGTAATTCCTGAAACGTGGCTTCCAATTGATCACAATCATCGAAACATATGCTCACCTCGCGCAGACTGCGTTTTAGCCGTTCGAGGTGATCAGGATAACGAAATGCTTTTCCATTGTAGTATTTAATCACTTCGTAAATACCGTCGGCAAAGTTAAAACCGCGGTCTTCAGGCGAAATCAGTGCTTCATTTTTCGGGACGAATTTCCCGTTGAGATAAACTATTTCAGGCATGGCAGGTGTTTTCAGTTAACGACGACAAGTTAATGAACATTCGGTGTTCTGCCAACCATTTACAGCGGAAACCAAATATTGATCAGCTCCAGGATATAAGGCGTGAGAATGGCGGTGAATATGCCGTTGACAATGAGCCCGATGCTCGACATGGCACCGAATTTCGGGCTGATTTCCATCGAGCGCGAAGTGCCCACTGCATGAGCCGCCGTTCCCATCGACAAGCCTTGCGCAACCGGGTTTTTTACGTGCGTCCATTTCATAATGGTGTAGCCGAAAATAGCGCCGAAAATGCCAACCACAATCACAACAGAAGCCGTCAGCGGCGGAATTCCGCCAATGGTTTTCGAAACTTCGATAGCAATTGGCGTGGTTACCGATTTGGGCGCCAGCGAATAAATAATTTCTTTGGGTGCGCCCATCAGCTTGGCAATTACAACTACCGAAACGATGCCAACCACACAACCAACCAGCTGTGAAACAAGAATGCTAATGGCCTGTTTTTTAATCTTTTCAATTTGCAGGTATAGCGGAACCCCAAGTGCAACAACGGCAGGTTTCAGGAAAAATTCGATCAGTTTGCTGCCCTCGTGAAACGACTTGTAATCGATTTTAAATGCCGATAAAAAAACGATAATGATGATCACTGCAACCAGGATTGGATTCAGCAAAATCAGCCTGGTTCGCTTCTGTATTTGCTTCCCGGCGAAATAAGCCAGAAAAACAAAGGCAACAATAAAAACTTCGCTTTGGAGAAAATTCTTCATACTTGCGGGTTTAAGCGGTAGGTTGATCGGTAGGTTTTCCTGAAAAATAGTTGCTTTTTCTCAGCCACTGGTGAGTCCAGCCAGTAAGTGAAAGAACGAGTATGGTGCTAACGATTGACGACACGACAATCGACCAGAAGTTGGCTTCGATGACATCGAGGTAGAGCATAACCGCCACGCCCGGAGGCACAAAAAACAGCGGCAGGTTTTTCACCAGGAAGTCGGAAATACCTTTTACCCAGGCCACTTTTACCCAACCCAGTTTCAGCAGCAAAGTAAGCAGCAACATGCCAATAATACTTCCTGGAAGCTTAATGCCGGTTACCGAAGCGAGAAGTTCGCCAATAGCCAGGCATCCGAAAATAATCACACACTGTCTGATCATAGCTCAAATTTATACTGATTATCACCTTGATTCAATGGAACAAAGGTAGGTGATGAATAAATACGAAACTTCAATCGCTGGTTTAGAATGGAAGATTTGGTGATAAGGTTAACTTAAAGCGAAGCATTTTTTGCAGGAAGAAGGAAATCCGGTTGCGGTGAGATTGAATAATTAGGCTGAAATTTAGTTTCTTGCATACAGCGGCTCCGGCTATACTCGTTTTTGGATTAAAATTCTATTATTTTCCTTCTGAAAGCTCCAACATTGCCTCGTTTTGATGGTCGCGAGGATCGTTTTGAAGGAAATCTCCTTCGTTTCGAGGCAATTTTCCCTCTTTTTGAAGGAGATTTCCTTCGATTAGATGCAACATTGCCTCGAAAAGATAGAATTGAGGATCAAAAAGAGGCAAATTCCTTCGTTTCGAGGCAATTTTCCTCAATTTGGGGAAATTGCCGCCAATAAAAAACTGAATCTGGTTTCCGGCCTCAGTTTTTTATATCAGTTATCGGTATTTATGCCAGGGATTGCTCCAACTCAATGGTTTTTTTGTGGAGCACATTGTTTTCAACATGAATGTGCATAATCAGATCGGCTTCAAATTCCTGCAATTTGGCGAACAGTAGTTTCAGGTTTTCGCTCAAATGGTTGGCGCTGGTAATTCGTTTGCGAAGTGTAACAAGCTGTTTGAGTACCATGCCCGAGGTGTCGTGCTCAAATTCAACTACCGAAATCAGTGATTGAACAGAGCTAGTTTTTGTTTGTGACTCGGCCTTTAAATTTTGCAACTTTTTAATGAAAGGGAACAGCCCCAGTTCTTCTTTCTGCATGTGTTGTTTCATATCATTTGCAAGTAGCCGAAACAATTCCTTGATTTTCTGTAAGTCAGAAGTTTGCTCCACCGCAGGAATCTGCTGAAAAAGTGCAGTTATTTCGGGAACCGATTGATTGACATAGAAATGATGTTTGGCGACGATGTGAGTTATTAATTCGTCGATAGGCAAGGCGTTGAAACTTTGGCTTTCTTCCGGCGGAGCTTGCAATGCTTCATCGAGTTCTTTCTGCACGATATTCAAATCACAGGCAGCTAAAGCACAAGCCTCTGGTAGCGTATTTTTTCCCTTGCAATAAAAATCAATTCCATATTTCAGGAACACGGGCAGAACGTTGGAATTGAATTGGGCAATTTCGCCTACTGTATGATCTAAATGGTTCATCGCTTGTTCATTCGTTTATTTTGATATACTTACGCGTTAATTGTTTTGACGCAGATTAAAGTCACGTAGTAAATTTAAGAAACGGAATCAGGAACACAATAGTCTATTTCCGATTTCAAAGTATAATTTTCTCGTAATACCAGTAAACTTTGTTGTTGTAGCCGGTAGCGGTTTTAATGATATAAAGCTCAGTTCCGGCTTTGTTTACATACATGTACGGAATGTCTGGGATAACAGTCATTGAATATCCATTTTCAACAAACGTCAGGTTATTTAAGCCAACTGTCTTCTTGACAAAATAGCCGGAGTCGTCTATTCGCTGAATTTGTGCGCCAACTTCATAACTGTAGCTTTTGTATGCCACAAAAATTTCTTTCAGGGCTGCACTGTGATCAATTGAATTCACCGTACCCGAAATAGGTTCAAGTTGTCCAAGAGATTTTGGGTTGTCCATAATATTACCTTTATTTTGGTAATCGGGCGATTGGTAAACTTTAAGGTTCCCTGCAAAAATGCGTTCTCCGTCTTCCGAAAGCCAGAATTTTCCAAGAGTGGTCCACCATTCGTCTGTCACCGGATTCACTGCTCCAGCCGAAATATCGAAAACCATCAGGAAGTCGGGTGACCAACCCGTTTTAGAGCCATAAACCAAATTTTTCCCCGGAACTTTTTTTAGCAGGGTGAGTCCGTTCATGTTTTCGTTGTTTTTAACGACCTGTCCAGAGCTTAAATCCACACTAAACAGATAATAAGTGTCATAAGCTTTTGGTGCCAGATAAGCCCACCCGTTGCCGCCAAGTGCTATGTCGGAAGTTATAATTCCGCTCTGTATATTCTTTTGAATAGTAAATGTTTCAGGATTAATAAGCGATAAATCAGTATTTGTGAAGCTTGCAACAATCAAGTCTCCTTTTTCAGATATGGCCACGTTTATAGGTATTTTCTGTAATTCAAGCGTTTTTTTAACCTGTGCCGAATTGTAAAGATACATGCGATTCGGATTTTTTGTGGCAATTACCAAACTACCCGTAGCTTTGCAATACTCAGCATCTACGACTTCGCCTTCAATTAATTCGGCATTTCCTGAAACTGTTGGATCGTAAACTTTGATCGATATTTTTAGCGTAAGAGTTGGATTGGTTACAGAGTTTGTTGCAATAACTATATTTCCGGAGTAGTCGCCTTTTGCCAGATTATCGCGCGAAATGGTTAAGTTTATCGGTAAAGCTGAATTGGCATTTAAATATCCACTTTGTTCGGATAAAGTTATCCATGTTGGCTTACTCTGAACCTGCCAGATAAGAATGCCACCGCCGGTATTGTACAGTGTGAACGTTCCTGAAGACTGGTAGTTCAGCACCAGTTCGTTAGTGGAAAGGCGGGTTTGAGGGTTTCCAAAATTTAAAAACAGGAAAGGATATTGCACATATCCTAAACCATCTACATCAAAAATCAATGGCAAATTCAGCACTCCCCATTGCGAAATCGCTGCATTGTCAGTTATTTCAATTTTGAAAGTTGTTTGTCCGTCGGAGAAATTTCCCTCCATCGGTGTCATTTTTATCCAGGTTGGAAGCTGAAAAACCCTCCAATGCGCTTTCCCGGCATTTGCCAGATTGAAATCGACGGTTTTCGAAGTTTCCAGGTTGGTCATTTTAATCGTATCGGTAATCTGGCCGTAAAAATTATGCTCCTGCTTCAGGAAATCGTTGCTACACGAAGTGCCCAACAGATAAAGCAGAACTACGATCAGGAAGGTTTTTATCGTGTTTTTGAATAAATTGTGCATGGCGTCAGTTTAAAAGTTAATTAGCAGTCCGGTTGTCAGATTTATGCGCGATAGATTTTCCTTCGAATCTTTATCCAAATCGGCCTCAGCGGTTGTGGTTCCGTTATCAGCTTTTACTTTTCCAAGCCTTGAAAGGAAATAGGAAAGCCCTGCATTTAGCGATACATGTTTCGACAGGGAATAACTCAATCCAAATTCTCCGTACATCGCAAATGATTTGCCGGTAACCAGCAAAGGCGTGTTGATCATGTTTGTCTCGTCGCGATAAAATGCCATTCCGAACGAAATTTTGTCGTAGTAGCCCCAATTTTTACCGAGTTCGGCTTTTGAAAGGCACGATGCGCCAATAAAATTGGTATATACTTTATCACTAAGAATTCCGTAATATTTAGTCCAGCCATCGCCCGGATCGACATACCCTTTAACCTCACCCTGGGTAGTAAAAACATTGTAGTCAACGCCAAAACCAAGTGTTTCATTAATCATGTAATGAACAGAAGCTTCGCCGAGCCACCCAAGTTTAAAATCGCGGAAATATTGGTCAATGTCGGCATCGGTGACTCCAAAACTCCTCATATCAGCTTTTGCTTTTTTCGTGTTCCCGGTTAAATATCCGGCTCCGCCATTTAGCGAAACGATGAACCTCGAAAACGAAACACTTTTGTTGGTTCCCGATAACTCAGACGGGTTGGTTTGTGCGCAAATTAATGTGGAAGAGAAAACAAGTGCTAAAAGAATCGGAAAAGAGAATAATTTCAGAATCATTTCAATTGGTTTGGTTATTAGTTACAAAGAAACAAAATTATATTTACTATATAACGACCTATTGGTTTATCAATTGTGCATAGCAAAAAAAAGAGGTTGAATCTTTCGATCCAACCTCTTCGGTAAAGAAAATATTTTCTCAGACACGTTTTTCTTTGATGCGGGCTTTTTTCCCGGTAAGAGAACGTAAATAGTACAATTTAGCTCTGCGAACAATACCTTTCTTGTTCACTTCAATCTGGTCGATGAAAGGAGAGTACAATGGGAAGATTCTTTCAACACCAATGTTTCCTGACATTTTGCGTACAGTGAAAGTTTTTGTAACGCCTTCACCTTTCAGTTGGATAACCACTCCACGGAAATTCTGGACACGTTCTTTATTACCTTCCTTAATTTTGTAGTGAACGGTAATAGTGTCACCGGCTTTAAATTGCGGTTGTTCTTTCGTTTCAACTGCAAATGCTTGTTGTGCAACTTTAATTAAATCCATTTTTTTTATGTTTTAGTGGCAATATTACTTCAAATCAACAAGTAAGAGATTGCGAAAATGTGGCGCAAAAGTAACAAATAAATTGAAACCTCAAATGCCACAACTTATAAATTTACAACTTTTTAGTGGCTTGGAGCCCCAATCATTTTTAAATGGTCGCCCGTTTGACCAACAATCACCTTTTTCCACCAATCCGGATAGCCGGGTTGACTTGGTCCCGGAGGCATTCCGGTTTCGGTACGTTCAAAAGCGCCATCTTTTTCTTTCTTGATGTTTCCATCAATGAATTTTACGAGCAGGTATTGCGATAGTTTCTTCCATTCTTTGGTCATTCCATTGGCCTGATTGACCGAATAATCAGTCAGGAACTGGAGCGTTTCAGTTTTCTTTCCTGAACTCCACAGACTTTGCGCAGCCTGATCAACACTTGGCGTATAGGCTACAAACTTATCTTCGAGGCTTTTTTGAACTTTCTGAATGTCAGGAATCATGGCATCGTAGCGCAAATAAGCAAAGTTCGATACCAGATTGAATGTCCAGAATGCTGAAGTTTCAGAATAAGTCAGCATGTCGCCGTTTCCAACTTTGAAACATTCAGGAGTTTCGGTAATACCGCAATACATTGGAGTGTAGCATGTGCTGTATGTATCGTCAACACCAAACCAGATGATACCGCCAATCGGATTGGGCAACCACGAGCGCGACTGGGCTACAAACGAGAAGCCGGTTTGCTGGGTTGAAATCGCACGTTCGTTCACGTAACTGGCCGAATCAACTTTAAAGGTAAGCGGA
>Ga0209098_1001719_pt1 | contig 20398 bp, 16 predicted proteins | sample AD_JPNHW1_MetaG_FD_184429 | JGI IMG/M metagenome (GOLD analysis project Ga0209098, IMG submission 184429) | Active sludge microbial communities of municipal wastewater-treating anaerobic digesters from Japan - AD_JPNHW1_MetaG (SPAdes) (version 2) | ecosystem: Engineered > Bioreactor > Anaerobic...
AGGTTTGTTCCGTAGCGCCGGGAATAATTCCGTTACCATCGTACCATTGATAACTGCTGGCGCCGGTCGAAACCAGGTGATCGCCCGATACCGATACGACAGGAGTAGCCGGCGCCGGTTCAACAAACACTTCAACATAATCGGTCATGGAGTAAGTTCCGCTGGTGATGTTGACGCTGAAAAGTGTATAGCCCGATGGCGTTGCTACCGGATTGAAAATCGACGGATCGCTGAGCGCTGAAGCAGGAGCCCAGTCGTAGGTATAAGTTCCCCAGCCTCCGGTGGCAAATACATAAAGCTGACTCGAAGCCCCCTGGCAGATAGTGCCGGGAACAGCAGTTGTATATACCGAAAGCGGGCCGCCCTGTGTTTCGGAGAACGGGGGAAGCATGATATAATCAATCCATGCGGCATCCTGGTATGCAATGGAGGCTTCATCCTTTTCATAAACCCACCTTAGTTTGTGGGGACCGGTTTCAACCGGGTACGAAACCTGGCTCCAGTCAAGGTTGCCCGACCATTCACCCATCATCTGGTCATCAATATAGAACCTCAGAAAATCGTAACCCTGTTCTGAGGATACTTTCCGGTAGAAGGTAATGCTGCCAGGTGAGATGATATTCACATTCAGGTACATCTCGCTTTGTTCTGAATTTGAAATGCTGCCCGACATTGCGCTGTACGAACCTTCATATTTCACTGTATTGCTGATGGTCCACGGTTTTGATCCGGCAAATTTCCAGTTGTACTTGGTAAAGGAACCCGATTCAAAGTCTTCCACCTGCTGCCCAACCGTAAGGGCCAGGTTTGAAATAGCATTATAGGCCCCTGCATTGGCAACATAAAACACGTTAAATTCATAACCGAGAGTAGCGCTTGGACTTACTGAGAAGGTATAAGTGGATTCCACGGAGCCTCCGGCGGCTATCGGCCCAAGGTTTTGCTGCTGAGAGCTGCCAGAGATATAATTCCCGAAATAAATCATTTGTGCAATTACATCTGACGATGCGCAATGCCCGGCGTTATCGGTATGAACGGTTACTTCGATGGTTTCGCCCGGTTCAATGATCCCGTTTCCGTTTCCTCCGGCCACGTCGCTGATGGTTATGTTGTCGGCCTGCAGTTTAGGCGCAAGCAAGGTCACCGGCAACTGGTAGGTGAATTCACAGGTATCGGCATCAAATTTCAGTATCATGTTTGCCTGGTGCATATCGGGAAGATATCCGGCTACCTGAATTCCGAAAACATTGCTTACCGTATCGCTCTGCTGGCTGGGAATAAGCGGCCAGGTAAAGGAAGGCTGGGTTATGGTAAGATAGGGATCGCTGGTTGAAAGCGTGGCCAGCGTGTTAACGGCGGAAGCGTTTCCGTAATTTACAACGGTTAGGTTGAGGTCAAGAGGTTCGCCGAATTCGGGCAACTGGTTATTGTTTCCGCCTTCGTCATTGATCTGGTAGTTCTGAAGCATCAGGTACGGACCGGCAGGTGATGCAACCAACACGCTGTCGATAAACGGCTGCATATTTTGTTTCGTAACCACAACACTGGCATAACAAGGCTCGGTGAATGGGGTGATATTCATTATCGCCTTACCATTGGAATCGGCTTCGGCAACGCCATGGATAATATTATCCCGGGTCAGGGCTATGTACGCGTAAGGTTCGGTTTGTACTTCAAATTCCGAGGTCCCCAGTGGCAGCAATGGAGTATAACTGGCTTCCAAAACAGGGGGAACCGAATAATAAATCATCAGGGAAGGATCGCCCATAAGGCAATAGGTCTGCCAATAGTACTCTTTCATGCCCGAATTCGACTCTTCAACGGCAAGATTCCCTGCGAAAACCATCTGGTCCTGAGTTGAATACCATTCGCTCCTGGGTTCGCCATGATCGTGGAAAGTGCGGTCATAAGCCCCAAGCCCGTGGTCTTCATAGGTAGGATTGACCACAATCTGTCCTGATCCGACGCCCCAGAAATAATCTTCGTCCCAATAACTGTAATCTGATGCGCCGATATAGCCAACAGCCCCTTTATTTTCTGCGCGGAGAAGGGCTTCACCAAAACAGTTTTCATTGTACGTTGAAGACTGGCAGCAGTTTCCTACCATCAAAGGATATTTGTGGGCATTGGTAAGGTTGGCAACATCGTTGATGCTGAAGGAAGGATCGGCCCAGCCGCTTGGCGAACCGTGTGCGGTATAGTTGGCATAAGCTACCCCTGCGCTTACATCGGCATGGATACTTTGCGCATAGCCGGCGCCTGAAGGCTCAGGCTGAAGGTAGGTATGTGACAGCAATCCATGGGCTTCATTAAAATAATAGGTAGTTCCATAGTTGATCTGCCCGTTGCCGTAAATCGGCCCGTGGGTAGCATCGGCTCCGGCAACCATGACACATTCGCCCAGGAATGAAGGATCAGGCATGAGGTATTGTTCATATTCCAGGGTTTTGTCAATCTGTGGCTGAAGTTCAGATGCATTGGTGGCCGAAAACCTGCCGTAATAAACCTCAGGAAGGTAATCGCCGCTGTATTCACAGTAATATAAGTCGGAAACGTGCGCACCGCAGTTATAAGCGGGAATCTGAGCCACATCGCCTACCAGCAGAACGAAGGTGGGAGCCGGATCGGTTGCAGTGGCCGATGTATAAAGGTTCTGCAGGTATGCCTTGATGGAATTGAAAGAATTGCCCACAGCCGGATCGTTGGTGTAAGCTTCTACTACTTTAAATCCTTTTTTGGTCTTCCACTGGATGAAAGGCTGTAATTGGCTCTGGAACATCGGGTCGGAGACAATCACATATTTTACGGGCATTTTCGACAAGGTATCGCGACTGCGTTCAACCGGCTGAAGGTTGATGACGCTGTTATAGATGCTCCTGAAATACGGGGAATCGTAACGGGCGCGTATGTCGGTGGTTTTTTGTACGTTGGCTCCCGTGAAACGAACATCAACCACAATGTTGTTATAGATACGGAGTGTATTGGTAACCGGATTGTACTGAACCGGCGAAATCACCAGGTTGGCAAGCCTCACGCCCCTCATATAGCCATTCACGCTTACGGCTGCAAGTTCTCCCCCGATAAACTGGTCGATCGAATAGGTCGATGCATTGAAAACAATGTCGCCGGCCTCCCTGTTCTTAGGCTGAGGAGGTTGTGCCGGGAACAGTTTGCTGACAATTCCCCAATCTGCCAGGCTATAATCCTTTACATCATAACTGATCACTTTTACTTCAGGAACTGCATCGGCAGGAATTTCGATGAGTTTGCTCAGGACTGGAAGTTCCGGATCGCCGACTGTATTCGATTTTGAATATCCGGAAACCATCATTTCGGCAAACAGGCCTTTGGAGGTGCTGATGTCCAGAAATTTCAGGTCATTCAGGGTATTGGTAACCTGCAACCTGTAATAACTGCTTTCATTGACCGAAAGACGGTTTGTTGCTCCGGGTTCCAGTTGTATTTCATTTGCGGCAAAGCCGGATGAAAACAACGCTAGAACCACAAGCAGTGATAAGATCATGCTGCGCATAAAAGTAAAGTTTTTCATGTTGGATTAATTGGTTGAAGGGGTAGGAAAATATTTAGCCACAAATGTAAACTTTTAGAAAATATCTGTGTAATGAAATATTAAAAAATACGACATGGATCAGAGTTTATGATCGCTGAATTTTCGGGCGATTTTGCGCACCGGATACCAGGTGGCTGCCAGACCGATCAGGAATACGGTAATGAACACCCATAAAAAGTCACAGGCTTCCATTTTTACCGGATAGGCGTCAATGATAAAAGCGCCGCTGCCGCCCTGCAGTTTTATAATCCCGAAGCGCTGTTGTATCCAGCATACCGTGGCGCCGATCACAAGCCCGGCAACAGCGCCTGATAGCGAAATCAGCAAGCCTTCCGTCAGGAAGATGCGGCGGACCAGCCTGTCGCTGGCGCCCATGCTGCGGAGCACGGCAATGTCGCGCCGCTTGTCGAGGATGAGCATGGTCAGCGAACCAATCACGTTAAAAGTTGCAATGAACAGGATAAAAGCCAGTATCAGGAAAACTGCCCACTTTTCCGATTTCATGATCTTGTACAGGGTTTCCTGTTGCTCAAAACGGTTTTTCACCACGAATTTGTTTCCGGCCAGGGCCGAAACCTGCTTCTGGATCAGTTTCCTGTCGGCTTGGGGCGAAAGGCTTACCTCGGCCGAAGTAACCTCCTCGGAATATCCGAAAAGGTTTCTCGCGAACGAAACCGGCGTCAGCATGTACTTGATGTCAAATTCGGCCGATATCGAAAAAATACCGGACGGCCGTATGACCCCCGTATTGAAAGATTCATCAGGCAGGCCGGTAAAGCTGGAATGCCTATTGGGGACATATACCGAAATCATACTGCCCGGATCAAGTAAGTCAACGCCCAGAAGATCGGCTATCCCTGCTCCGGGAACCGCATATTCGCTGCTGTCGCGTTCAAGGACAAACTGGCCTTCGATAAGCATGGTGTCGAGCGGCGAATAATCCTGATAACCGTTCCCCATCCCTTTGATGGTGGCAATACATTGCCTGTCGTGATAGCGGAGAAGGGCATTTTCCTCTATCACTTCGGTAAGGTGTACTACCCCCGGCAACCTGCTTATTGAATCCTCCGGCAGATCGCTCATGCGGAAGGTCTTACCGCTGACAGGGGTTATCTTTAAATCAGGATCAAAAGCATTGAACAACGAAACCACGACACCCTCAAAACCGTTGAAAACGCTCAGGACAATAATGAGCGCCATCGTCCCGACGGTAACGCCCAATACCGAAATACCCGAGATGATATTAATGATATTGTGCGACTTTTTCGAAACGAGATAGCGGCGGGCTATGTAAAACGGGAAATTCAAAACGGTGTTGTTGGTTACGTCAAGGGCAAATGTAACGCTTTCCGGTTTATGTAGGCATTACCCTAATAAAAAGGAACGAACCTGATTAATGCCCGGAAAAAGGCTGAAAATTCAAGCTTTTGTACAGTTGGATTCTTAATTTCTGAAAATGACTTTAATATATTCATATTGGAATATATGCCTATATCTTTATCAACAAAACATTTAGGGATATTTCAGGAATTGATTTAAATTCTAAAAATAAGATGCCAATTTATATCAAATGGCACAAAAATTTATTAATTTTACAACCGGACATTTATAAGTTACGATCGGATATTTAATTTAATCGGCCATGAAAAATTTACTTGCATTTTCACTGCTGTTGGGCATTCTCTTAACAGGCAATATTTTGTATGCCCAGGGAATGGAATATTTTACCAATTTTCCGGAAACCGGCAGTACATACAATAGCGGGACATTCGCAGGTTCCGACGGTTCACTGTGGACGTATGCAAATTGCCGGGGCGACAATCCGATATTATCCCCATCGCCCACCCTGGGGCAAAACACCTCTCCTTCGGCATTTCTGCAGTCAGGCATACTGCACAATGGCTGCAGCCTTTTAAAGTTTAGTTACAAGCAGGCGTCAGCCGGGAATGTGAACCTCCATGTTTTTATTAATGATTCCCTAGCGGGGACTGTCACTACATCGGGGCAGCAGAATTACGTCAATGATTTTTGGGTAGGTGTTCATGTGGAAGGTGATTTTGTAATTACGATCAGACAGGCCGACAGCGTATCGTCAGGTGAAGTCACTATTGACAACCTGAGCTGGGATGAATTATACACCCATATTAACATGGAAGAGCCCCAGTTTTATCCGGAGAATTTTGTCGCCGTTGCCGGGGGAATGTCCGTTACATCAACATGGAACGATGTTGAAGGCTCAGGGATGATTATGGCTTATGCCAACCTGCTTAAAATAAGTACCGATTCATTGATGGTTCCGCCTGTCGACTCCATACCGGAGGGCGACGACCTGGACTTAAACGACGGTACGGGAACAGTGAATGTCCTCTTCGGGAACGAAGAATTCACCTTCGAAAACCTGGAACCGGCAACCACCTATTACCTGAAGATTTACCCGTATGCTTACCCGAGCGGTGGCGGTAATTATCCATTATATAAAACCAACGGCTTTGTGCCTTCAGCCAAGGTTTTCACCCAGGCGCCGCTGGTCTTCTATCCTTTTGATAATGACCTGTCCCCCTGGACCCAATACAGTGTTACCGGTGAACAGGTTTGGACCTATGCTGCCGGTCAGGGAATCAATAACAGCGGGTGTATCCTCATGAGTGGATATTCATCGGGGAACCTTGCCAATCAAGACTGGCTCATTTCTCCTTCCATCGACCTCTCCCATGCCCTTGAACCGAAACTCAGGTTTTACACTGCCCTCGACAGCAGCAATGGTAATCTCCCGGTATCCGTTTTTATCTCGACAGATTATACCGGTGGTGATCCTTCGGCCAGCGGCACATGGACGGAACTGAGCCAGGATTTATCCTTTTCTGAAGGCTCGATGGCCTGGACTCCCTCGGGGTATATCGACATATCGTCTTTTGCCCAGCCTGATGTTCACATTGCCTTCCGGTACAACTCTACCGCTCAGGCCGCTCCTGTATGGGCCGTTGACGATGTTCTGGTATCGTTTACATCGGGAGTGGGAATAGAAGAACCGGCGGAAGAGCCCTTAACGTTTAAAATTTATCCGAATCCCTGTGAAGAAACTTTTTCCCTGAACCTTATGGAAAAAGGGAACTACCTGGTGCGCATCCTGGATATCACCGGCAAGAAGGTTATCAGCCGGTATACCCATGAAGGCATTACGGCTTTCAATATGAAATCGATGGCGCCGGGAATATATCTGGTAATTATCAGCAACTCCGGTACAGGAGAAACCGCCGTTTCAAAAGTCATTGTTCGGTAAACCGGCTCATAATCCTGTCCTGAAATTGGGATATAGCCGGCGGTGTCCCTGAATAAATTCTTTCATACAAGGCCGGACCTTGTTTTCAGTTGGTGAAAATCTGCTGATATCATCATTCTTTTACCGCTGCATCGAAACTTTTCTTTCATTTTCCCGGCTGATGAAATTTTTTTTAAGATGCATTTTCTTTCACCGGAACCCGGCTGATGCTTTGCCAATGCTGACAATACTGCCCCCGGCAAACCCGGGAAGTGTTTTCGGAAGGACAATAATTAAAAATTAAACGGGAATTCAGGCTTCCCTTTCATGGCAGATTGCTAATTTTGAACGTTCTTACACGTACTGCTCTATGAATGCCATGCCTTTTGTGATAGGCGCCCTGCTTGTTCTCGTGCTTGCTTACCGTTTCTATTACAGTTTTGTAGCCGCAAAACTGGCCACCATCAGCGATTCGAAATTAATGCCGTCGCAAAGGCTTTACGATGGCCAGAACTATTATCCCATGAATAAATGGGTATTGTTCGGGCATCATTTTGCCGCCATTGCCGGAGCCGGTCCGTTGGTGGGCCCTGTGCTGGCAGCCCAGTTCGGATTCATGCCCGGTTTTATCTGGATGCTGGCAGGAGCCGTGCTGGCAGGAGCCATGCACGACCTGGTGATCCTGGTGGCTTCGATCAACCATGACGGAAAATCACTGGCCGAGATCGCCCGGACCGAAATCAGCAAGGTAAGCGGGGCGACGGCTTCCTTTGCCATCCTGCTGATCCTGATCGTGGCCATGGCCGGTCTTGGATTGGTAGTGGTAAATGCCCTTGCCGAGAGTTCGTGGGGTACCTTCACCATCGCCATGACCATTCCCATAGCCCTGCTTATGGGAGTGTGGATGTTCAAAATAAGGAAAGGCAAAACGGTGGAAGCTACCATTGCCGGTGTGATCCTGTTATCGGCAGCGGTCATTTTCGGCAATAATATCGCACATTCCGGTGCGGCTTCCCTGTTCCTGTTCGATCATAAATCGCTTACCCTGCTGTTGGTAGCATACGGGTTCATAGCATCGGTGCTGCCGGTATGGCTGTTGCTTTCGCCCCGCGATTACCTCAGCTCCATCATGAAACTCAGCGTGGTCGGCTTACTGGCCATAGGCATCATCATCGTGGCGCCGACCATCCACATGCCTGCTTTTACGCCGTTTACCCATGGAGGCGGGCCTATCATCCCCGGCAAACTTTTCCCCTATCTTTTCATTACCATTGCCTGCGGGGCTATCAGCGGATTTCATGCCCTGGTAAGTTCCGGAACCACCCCGAAGATGATCATGAGCATGAAGGAGGTGAAATTTATTGCCGCCGGGGCAATGCTTTCGGAAGGAATGGTCAGCATCCTTGCCCTGATTGCCGCTACCAGCCTGCTCCCCCTCGATTATTTCCAGATCAATGTCCCTGTTGAAAAGTTCCAGGCCATCCTGCCCCAGCTTCAGGCCATGGGCTTCACCGAATCGAACCTCAATCAGCTATCGGCCGAAGTCGGCGAAAAAATAGCCGGAAGGACCGGCGGCGCAGTCTCGCTGGGCGTCGGTATGGCGTACATCTTTTCATCCATTCCCGGATTGCAGCACCTGATGAGCTACTGGTACCATTTTGCCATTATGTTCGAGGCGCTGTTCATCCTTACCACCATCGATGCCGGTACCCGCATCGGGCGGTTTATCCTCCAGGAAACACTCGGGAAAATTTATAAACCTTTTGGCCGGACCAACTGGCTGCCCGGGAACCTGCTTGCCAGCGGACTGATAGTGCTGGCCTGGGGGTATTTTATATACACAGGCAGCGTTTCGACAATCTGGCCTATGTTCGGCACGGCAAACCAATTGCTGGCTACAGTAGCATTGGCAATCGGGACTTCATTCATTATTAACCGGGGACTGGCGCGCTATTCCTGGATGACCATCATCCCGATGGTTTTTGTAGGAGTGACGACCCTCTCAGCCGCTTACATGAACATGACAAATATTTACCTGCCCCAGATACACGACCCCGTCAGCCGGGTTCAGGGCATCATCAGCTTTACGCTTACCGCGATCATAATTCTCTGCGTACTCGTCGTATTTATTGATGCTATACCCAAATGGATCGCCGTCATGAGAGGAAAGAGAGCGGTTGTAACAGTCAAGGCATAACCGGTCCAGCCTGGTGAAAGCGCGGGATAACTACCGAGATTTCATCGTAAAGCTATCGGAAAACGGCAACGCCGTTCATGCGTTTATCTAAACGGTAACGATCGTAACAGGATTGTGTGATCAACAATCCCAAGTGTCTGATTGAGACTCTTTTATAGGTATTTCTTATTTCCAGGCTTTCACTACCAGCCCTGTTCCACTTTTGTGGTCTCCTGTTACGTCTGCCCGGTTCAGGATTAAGCTGATCGGGAATGTGATCAGGTAATATAAGGGAAGGATAATAAAGAACAGCTTCGATTTCCCCAGCATCAGGATGGGATACTTCATTGAGAGTTTCCAGGATAACTGTCCCGGTTTTCCATACTGGTACTTTGCTTCGGTACGGCTGAAGCCGGCTTTCTTCAGTTTTTCCTGAATTTCACCGATGTTGTACCCTTCGCGGACATGTTCCCCGATGAAAGATTCCTCGTCATGGTCGTGAACATCACTGCCTCCCTGGTCCGACGGGGTGGAGATAAGCACCATGCCTCCCGGCCTGAGCGAGGCGTGGAAGTTTTCAAACACCTTCACATCTTCAGTGATGTGTTCCATCACATCCACCGAAAGGATGAGGTCATAAGCCAGGGGTTCCGAAAACGCTGTGAGGTCAGCATAAGAGAAGGAAGCATTGTTGCGGCCGATGCGTTTGAAAAAAGCATTGCAATCATCGATCTGTTCCTGTTTTACATCGACGCCTTTCACGGTGTAACCGGCCTTCATCCCGGAAAGGAAATAGGAATACTGCCCGAAGCCCATGCCTGCATCAAGGATGGCGGCGTTTGCCGGCGCCAGCTTCGACCATTGGCGCAAATTCCTGCGGATATGCCACGAACGCAGCAACAACAAATCAAGCAGGTGATAAAACATCTTTCTCAGCCGGGGAGTCCGGTTAAAAACAGTTCCGAGCGATCGTTTGATGGGGTCGTATTGCATAAGGACGGAGTTACGGGGTTGAGAGCCTGCCTGTCAGGCACAGACCTGCAAGGGGCTGGCAGGTTTGAGAGTTTGAGGGTTTCCGGATAATAATCTCAGCGAAGCTGTAAACCATGTTCTGATTACTATTACTCTTTCCTGCAATGAACTAACTCTTCAGCAGGTTTTCAATGTTTTCGATATAATCGAGTGAATCGTCAATAAAGAATTCCAGTTCGGGAATGGAACGCACCTGGTTGCGGATGCGGTTTCCCAGTTTCAGCCTGATCTCCTTTTTGCGGGTGTTGATCTCATCCAGCAGCTCTTTTTTACCGGTTTTGCCAAAAAGGCTCAGGTATGACTTCGCAACGTACAGGTCGGGCGAAATATTAACTTTTGTAACGGTGATCATGTTGCCCGGGAAAAGGTCACGGCACATAACCTGGAATATTTCACCCAGGTCTTTCTGTATCAGCCGTGCAATCTTTTGTTGACGTGTTGTTTCCATAATACAAAGGTACAATAATTATGAAAGGGAGAAGTCCTGCCCGGCTACTGCACTTTCCGATGGCTGAATACTTTAACCGGATAAACTTTATTATTTTATTTTTGCACAGATAAAAGTAACAAGCCATTACGGCCCATCATTCCTGACAGATACTTTTTTGTGAAAAAACTTTCGACTTTACTTCGCTACGCATACCCATACAAGTGGCATGCCTTGCTCAACATAGTATTCAACATTCTCGGGGCCATATTTTCACTGGTTTCACTGGCCTCGCTCGTTCCGGTTCTTAACATCCTGTTCAAGCAGTCGGAGCCGGTCTCGGGCCTGATGCCATGGGCGCTTGACACCAAAGTCGTTTTCAATAATCTCAATTTTTACATCAGCCAGGAAATTACCCGGAGCGGCGAAATTAATACGTTGCTCGTCATTTGCATTGGCATTGTCATCCTGTTTTTACTGAAGAATTTCTTTCGCTATATGGCGCTGTTTTATGTTGCCGTTTTACGCAACGGGGTTGTCAAAGATCTCCGCAACTCGCTATACCATAAGATACTGATCCTTCCCCTGGCGTATTATTCCGATCAGCGTAAGGGCGACATTATTGCCAGGATCACCAGCGATGTTCAGGAGGTGGAATGGTCGATCCTGTCGTCGCTCGAAATGCTTTTCCGCGACCCGATCACCATTATTATTTACCTGATTGCCATGTTCAAGATCAGCCCGCAGCTCACACTGTTTGTGCTGGCTGTATTGCCGGTTGCTGCCTATTTGATCGGGCTGATAGGCCGCAGCCTCAGGAGGACTTCCCAAAAAGGGCAGAAAAAGATGGGAGAACTGCTCTCCCTGATCGAGGAGACCATTTCAGGGCTCAGGATCATCAAAGGTTTCAATGCCATTGATTATTCCTACCGCAATTTCGACGAAAATAACAGGGGGTTCATGCGGCTGATGGTAAGATTGTTCCGCAAACGCGACCTGGCGTCGCCGGTCAGCGAATTCCTGGGTATCGCCGTGACGGCGCTTATTTTATGGTATGGCGGCAGGCTGATATTGTCGTCGGAAGCATCCCTCACCGCGCCCAAATTCATCCTGTACATTGGCATTTTCTCGCAGATGATCGTCCCGGCCAAGGCCATCACTACTGCCTTTTATAACGTTGAAAAAGGGTCGGCATCCATCCAGCGGATCAACCAGGTGCTCGAAGCCGGCGAAGTGATTGAAGAAAAGCCGGACGCCCTTGCGGTTGATGAGTTCCGGGATAAAATAGAATACCGGGATGTTTCTTTCCGATATGATAAAGATTTCGTGCTTAACAATATAAAACTCACCATTCCCAAGGGAAAAATGGTTGCACTCGTCGGCCCTTCGGGCGGCGGAAAATCAACTATGGTTGATCTGCTGCCCCGCTTTTACGATGTAACGGAAGGCGGTATTTTCATCGACGGAAAGGATCTCCGCGACTTGCGGATCGACAATCTTCGCGGGTTGATGGGAATCGTGAACCAGGAAACCATCCTTTTCAACGGAACCATTGCCGACAATATCGCCTTTGGCATGAAGGATGCCCGTATGGAGGATATCGTTCATGCTGCCAAGGTGGCCAACGCCCATGAATTCATCGAAAGACTTGAGAATGGATACAATACCAATATCGGCGACCGCGGAATAAAACTTTCGGGCGGACAACGCCAGCGTATCAGCATTGCCCGCGCGGTTTTAAAAAATCCTCCGATCATGATCCTCGATGAAGCAACATCGGCCCTTGATACCGAAAGCGAGCGCCTTGTGCAGGAAGCTTTGCTCAACCTGATGAAGAACCGCACTTCCATCGTTATCGCCCACAGGCTTTCCACCATCCAGCATGCCGATGAAATTGTCGTTATCAACGAAGGAAAGATCACAGAACAGGGAACGCATAATGAACTCCTGGCAGCCAATGGCATTTACAGCCGTCTGTGCGAAATGCAGTCTTTCAGTTAATACCGGTGTTACTTCTGTAAGTGTCCTGTCACATCGGACCAAATGAACCATTATCTGATTGCGTATACCGGAATTTTTCTATCTTTGCACCGGACATTCCGGAAAAATCAGTTTTAAACTATTTGATGTTTGTCCATATCTCACAACCACAAACATCCTATCCAGAAGAGCATCTGATGGAAAAGAGAATTGGAACTATCACGATCTTAATCAAAGGGACTGTTTCTGTACCTCCCGTAAATTCCCTGTTATCGGAATACGGCAGTATTATCCTTGCCCGCCAGGGCCTTCCCATGCATCATCGTAATATTCATGTGATATCCCTGATCATCGAAGGATCGGTTGAGGTTATCAATGCTCTTACCGGAAAAATAGGACGTTTGAAAGATGTTGAAGTCAAATCGGTCCTAACAAAATACAAGGAGGAGCAAAATAATGAACAAGAATGAAAGGAATAAAATTTTCATCGACAGGGATAAACTTTATTCCCTGATAGAAGGAAAAGTCCCCGGAGAATCAGAAGTCAATGATATTCTGAACAAAGCCCTGAAGTTAAAAGGCTTAAATCTTGAAGACGTAGCGGCGCTTTTGCGCATAGAAGATCCGCGCCTGATCCATAAGATCATGGAGACCGCCAAAACTGTTAAAGAAGAAATTTACGGTAAAAGGCTGGTTCTTTTTGCTCCCGTGTATACCGGCAATGCATGTATCAATAACTGCACCTACTGCTCTTTCAGGAGGGACAACAAACTGATAAAACGCAAAGTCCTCAGCATGGACGAGATTGAAGAAGACACACGGGCCCTTCTTCGTGAAGGCCATAAGAGGATCCTGCTTATTTGCGGCGAAAGCAAGCGTAATGGTACGGATTACATGGTAGAGGCCATCCGCAGGGTATACAGCATCAGGGAACACGACGGGAGGGACTATATCCGCCGAATCAACGTGGAATTGGCCCCCATGGAAGTGGAAGATTTTGCCAGGCTGAAAGCCGAGAAAATCGGAACCTATGTTTGTTTCCAGGAGACTTATGATCCGGTGCTGTACCCCAAATTTCATCCTGCCGACACACAAAAAGGCAATTATGAATATCGCTTAACAGTCATGGACCGTGCTATGGAAGGCGGAATCAACGATATAGGCATCGGCGCCCTGCTTGGCCTTATTGATTACCGTTTCGAAGTGCTTGCCATGATAGAGCATGCCAACCACCTTGAAAGGGCTTTCGGGTGCGGCCCCCATACCGTCAGCGTTCCGCGCATCGAATATGCCATCGGCGCACCTCACTCGGAGAATATCCCCTCGAAAGTTTCCGACGAAGATTTCAAGAAAATTGTATCCATAATCAGGATTGCGCTTCCATACACCGGGATTATACTCAGTACCAGGGAAAACGATACCATGCGCAATGAACTGATAAAATACGGCGTCAGCCAGTTGTCAGCCGGATCAAGGGTGAACCCCGGGTCCTATGCCCATGAGGATCAGCATACGGGAAGCCAGTTCACCCTGGGCGACCATCGCTCCCTCGATGAAGTGATCTCGTCCCTGGCATCCGAAAGCTACATTCCTTCGTTTTGCACCGGCTGTTACAGGAAAGGAAGGGTTGGACAGGATTTCATGGACCTCGCCAAGCCCGGACTGATCAAACAGTACTGTTTGCCCAACGCCATGTTCACCTTTACAGAATACCTTGAAGATTTTGCATCTCCGGAAACGAAGGAAAAAGGGCTCCGCCTGATCGAAAAACTGGTCGGCGAAGTAGAAAAGAAACCGTTACAGGAGAAAATATCCGGGAATATTTCGAGCATCAGGAACGGACAAAGGGATATTTACTTCTAATATATCCCGGATTTTCGTTTGGGTTTCGGCAGAGCCGCAAAAGTGCATATCTACGGCATTCTTAAATCTCAGACGATTATCATCAACTGCCTGTTTCTTCATCATCCGGGGCCGCATCATCCGCCTGTTGTCTCGCGTATTGAAGCACCTCCGGATTTACATACGAAAGATCGATCCCTGCCTGGGCAAACATCTCCTCCGACTCCGACCCGGAGTGGTACTTGAACTCGCAAACAACCCGCTTAATGCCGCAATTGATGATGAGCATGGCGCAGGTGCGGCAGGGCGTCATGCGGCAATACAGGGTGCTGCCTTCGAGCGGGATGCCCAGTCTGGCAGCCTGGCAGATGGCGTTCTGCTCGGCATGGACGGTTCGCATGCAGTGGTTGGTTACATGGCCGTCGGCATGCGTCACCTGTTTGAAGAGATGTCCTACATCGTCGCAGTGTGGCAACCCCACGGGCGAACCCACGTATCCGGTTACCAGTATTTGCTTGTTGCGGGCAATGACGCAGCCGCTGCGCCCGCGATCGCAGGTAGCGCGCTTGGCCACGGTGCGCGATATTTCCATGAAGTACTCGTCCCAGGTGGGACGGATATAAGAAGTGCCTTTCTTTTCGTCCATAATCCGGCTTATTGATCCCCGAACAACGCCACCTTCATTTCTCCCCCCTCTTTTACATAACCCCGGAACATTCCGGCAGTGTTGAACGGCATCGCAATATTACCGTTTTTATCCACTGCTATCACACCTCCGGTTCCGCCTTGTGCTTTTAATTTTTTCATGACCACTTCGCCGGCGGCATCCTCCAGCGGAAACCCCTTATATTTCATCAGGGCTGACATGTCGTAAGCCACCACATTCGTGGAGAAATCTTAACCACGAATTACACGAAACAGGCTGCGCCTGTAACACGAATTCTCACGAAATGCCTCCCCGGCAATCTGAAAAAAATAATTTGTGTCCATTCGTGTTTCATTCGTGTCCATTCGTGATCTAGTCGTGATCCATTCGTGGAGAAAACTTAACCACGAATTACACGAAACAGGCTGCGCCGGAACACGAATTACACGAAACAGGCTTCGCCTGTAACACGAATTACCACGAAATATCTCCCCGGCAATCTGAAAAAAATAATTTGTGTCTATTCGTGATCAATTCGTGCTAATTAGTGGAGAAAACTTAACCACAAATTACACGAAACAGGCTGCGCCTGTAACACGAATTACCACGAAACGTTACTCTGAAAAATCCATTCGTGTCCATTCGTGATCCATTCGTGGATAAGAAACAGCCCCGGCCCCATTTTTCTCCTTAATTCTATAAACCGTTTCCTTCACAATTCCTGAAATTTGTCTCCTTCACTGCCATGAGAGTTCTTATTTTTGTTGATGAGGATAATCACATTTTAATCGCAAAACGTTAATCCTGAAACTTCAAACTCAGAAAAAATGAAACGTTACGGACAAGTCATTCATCTGAAACCCGAAAAATACGAGGAATACAAGAAACTTCATGCCGCCGTGTGGCCCGGAGTGCTGGATATGATCCATCAGTGCAATATCCGCAATTATTCCATTTTTCATCGCGACGGTACCCTGTTTGCCTGTTTCGAATACATCGGGAACGATTTTGACGCCGATATGGCCAAAATGGCTGCCGACCCCCTTACCCGGGAATGGTGGAAAGTAACCGATCCCTGCCAGCAACCGGTAGACTCAGCCGGCGAAGGAGAATGGTGGAGCAATATGGAAGAAATGTTTCACACGGATTGACGGAAGAGAATGACGCTAATTGAAGGAAAAATGCGCCATTTAAGCCGGGATTTTTATCTCTTGCCCGTACCTGATAATTTCATTGACCAGCTGATCAGAAACATTAAAATCTCTTACCTGAAAGGATGAGGTTCTATTCTGCTGACAATGTTTCTGCGTAGCCTCATCAGTTCCAGTTGCATGTCAAACTTATTAAATTTTCTTAAATCTTCATTCTTCTACCATAGAATGAAAGAGTACTACATTCTCTTCATTCAAGAACTGCTATTTCGCGCACCATTCTTTTATTTGCTTACTAGCGAATGTATCAAATTCAAGAACAATATCAATCAGACTATCTGAATAGAAAGCTAAAAATACATCATTTTCAGTTTTTGAAAAGAAATCTTCAGTAAACGTTGAAATGAAAAGATAAATTTTTGAATCATTAATTCTGCACAGATGCAAATACCTAGGATGATCAGGATTCCTAAAAGTCTGCTTAATTATTTTTAACGATTTTATAAGACTCTTGGGCATCTTGATATATCTTCCCTCTTTATGTATACTTAACGTGTTAATGTCTCTTCTAATAAAAGATTCTTTGAAATCCCCGTAAATCAGAAAAATCGTTTTTAAATCTAATTCAGTTAACATCTCAGATTTGTTTAATTTGTTTCTTTATTGATAGTACGTTATATACAGAAATAATTCAGTTTTAATATAAGCACAACTAAATATTTTGAAACATATCAATTGTTTATTATTTCCTATTTGATACAGAGATAATCATTCCAACTATTAACATTATTATTCCTGTTGCGACAGATAGTAAAATAAGAAATAGAAAAAATCTTCCAACGCTATCAGGTTGTAATCTCTCCCATAAATAATTTGCAGATAAAAACCACGCTATCACACCTAGTATATATAGGATAGTATAACCAAATGCATTATCTAGAAATTTCATAATAAATTCTTTTCTCAAAGATATTTAAATTCTATGATATATGATTAACTCCCCAAATTTTGTTTTTTATAATGAATTAAAATTCAAAATGACTTCTTGAATTCTAATAATTATAATTTGAATGGTTCAATTTTTTATATTTTTAAGGAATAAAGTATTAGATGAGGCAAGGTATCGATGTCAAATCAGAGAGTGTTAATAATAAGAAAACAATGAAAAGAATTCTATTGTGCCAGCATTGCGGTAATAAAACTTCTCATACAATCCTTGATGAAGTTATTGAAAAAGAAGACATTACAACTGAATTGGGCGACGAATTCTCAGTTGACAATTATTTTTTATTCACAATATGTGACAGTTGTGAAAAGCATTCTTTGTTTTATTGCTTTGAAGGTGATTATAACGAATCTTCATGTTTATGGCCTAATGAAAGGCATTTAAGTGATGCTGTACCGAAGGAGATTACCGACGCCTATTTTGAAGCTATTAAAATAAAAAAACTCTCAAAAATGGGTTTTCTTATGCTGATAAGAAGAAGTCTCGAAATTCTATGTAAATATGAAAAGATTACTGGTAAAGACTTGTTCAAGAAAATTGAAAATCTTGGATCAAAAAATATTATTCCACAAAACCTAGTTGAGATGGCAAATTTAATTCGACTTCTCGGGAATGATAGTGCTCATGATAATAACATTGATATTAGCAACCCCGAAATTGAGCTTCTCGATGAATTTTTTATTTCTATAATAGAATACGTATATATTGCTCCTTCAAAAATTAATAACCTGAAAAAGAAACTAATGAAGAAATAGCAATTCATTCTTGTTTTCGGAATTTCATCTAAACCAACACCCCCGCTAAATTGTTCATAGCCCATCACATATACCTCTTGACAATTTTCATTTCATTGCTTTAAATTTGGGAATATTTCCGGTATGGCAATTAATAACAAGCCGCTAATATTATCTAGTAACCATTATCACCAGGTAAAACAATTCGTCAACTTTCATAAGGCCGTCTATGGCAGATACTCTTTCCCCTACTACCTTCAGCTTTGTTTATCCGCAGTGCCAAGCATATATCGGGTGCACCTGTCAGGGGCTTTTGTAATGGGCATAACCGGCTATCAGCATGTGGCTAAACCCGTTTTTGCATGCAGATGGGCTACTCACATGTGCCAAACCAAATTTTACATGCAATAGCTTTCTAAAAGCATGCACAAAGCCAACATTTTATGCAAAATGCCATTAGTACACAAGTACAAAACCTTTACCGGAGAATTAGCAAAAAAAATTGGGTGACTACCGCGCCGAAGCCGATAGTCACCCCGTGCAGCAGCGTTAGTTTTACAACGGTTTCACCGGCAGGCATATATCCACAATGAACCTGTGTTCAGCATGTTCGCTGTAATTGTTGTAGTAATACTCATAGGTAGGGCCGTCGCCGGGCTGGTAGCCGCTTTCGGTGAACCATGCGCACATGGTATTCCAGGCCTGTTCAAATTCGGTTTCTTTGATCTCGAAATGTCCTACGGCATATTTGCCGCCGGGAACCGTTGACTTACCAATCTCGCCTTCAACCTTCACATCGCCTTCAACAACCAGGCTGGCGTCCTGGCGGACTTTTTCGATGCTCGTGATCGCCGGATCGTCATGATAAACGGTTACAGTTCTGGATGCAGGCGTTACCAACCCGCGCGGGCCTGCCCACCGGAAAAGTTTTTCATAAGCCTCCCCGATCTTGTTGAAAGCGCCCATGTGGCGGCAGTAGATCAGGTGCAGTTCGGGCATTTGTTTCACTTCAATTTTCGTGTCCATAATGATGAATTGTTTAAAATCGACACTGCAAAATTGGTCGTTTACCGGCTGACCGTGTTTACCGATCTTGCTCACCGGTTTGCAATTCTTGCCATATCGGATGCCGTCTTTGACAAAAATAGCCTTATCCAGTTCCCGGAATTCTTTGGTAGTCATGCCGAAATAGCTTTTAAACGCCCGGCTGAATGATGAGATATTCACGAAACCACACCTGTAGGCGATATCACTCACCGATGCCTTCTGGTTATCGCACAGCAGTTGCGCCGATTTTTCAAGTTTGATCCTCGTCACGAAATTGCTGGGCGTTTCGCCGACCATGTAAGTAAATATCCGATGAAAATGATAGGGCGAAAACGAGGCTATCCCCGCCATCGCTGACAAATCGCTCTGCTTTTCCAGGTTGTGCCCGATATAATCCATCACCCGGTTAATCCGTGCCGTATATTCCTGACGGCTAAGTTCTTTTGAATTCATATAGGTTTGAAACAAGCAAAGCTATCAAAAAAAGCCGAACCGGGTATTTGCAGTTCTTGCTTAATACAAGCAATGCCAGTCACCGGGTGACTCAATGGGGATTTTTTACCACCAAGACACTCAGAACACATAGAAGCACTAAGGATTTTTTACCACGGAGCCACGGAACACGAAGAAACACAGAGCATTACATTCTTCTCCGTGAACCTCTGTGCTTCTCTGCGGTTCTCTGTGTAACCCTTTGTTTCCCTGCTCTTTTACCACCAAGACACTCAGAACACATAGAAGCACTAAGGATTTTTTACCACGGAGCCACGGAACACGAAGAAACACAGAGCATTACATTCTTCTCCGTGAGTCTCTGTGCTTCTCTGCGGTGTGTAACCTTTTGTTTCCCTTCTTTTTTACCACCAAGACACTCAGAACACCTGGAGGCACTAAGGATTTTTTACCACGGAGCCATGGAGAACACGAAGAAACACAGAGCATTACATTCTTCTCCGTGAACCTCTGTGCTTCCTTTTGTTTCCCTTCTTTTTTACCAAGGAACACGAAACACAAAGAATTGTATATATTCTTAGTGAAACTCAGTGCCCTCAGTGCCTTAGTGGTTTAATAAGGCAATTTCCGCTGCAGCCTGCTGTGCTTAAACCCATAAGTAAAATACAGCATCAGCCCGATCACCAGCCATACCAGGAACCTCATCCAGTTGGTGACTCCCAGCTCGCTCATCAGGTACAGGTTCGTCAGTAACCCCAGCACCGGTATCAGCGACCACTGCCTGACGATAGCCATAATCGTAATAATCACCGAAGCCAGTATAAAGATCAGTGTCGGGAAATTGTGACGGATAAAATACAGAAAGCTGACATTACCACCGTGGTTGAGGTCGAATATATGCATACCCGGCGAATTCAGGACAACCAGTATCACCAGAAGCCAGACAGGCAGCAGGAACCAGCGGCTGTTGGCGTAAGGAACGGAAAAACCTTTTTTCCCGTTTCTCTTTCCTCCTCGCGGGTTTATTACCAGTATTCCTCCCGATACCAGGATGAAAGCGAATAGCGTCCCGAC
>Ga0209098_1001722_pt1 | contig 20333 bp, 20 predicted proteins | sample AD_JPNHW1_MetaG_FD_184429 | JGI IMG/M metagenome (GOLD analysis project Ga0209098, IMG submission 184429) | Active sludge microbial communities of municipal wastewater-treating anaerobic digesters from Japan - AD_JPNHW1_MetaG (SPAdes) (version 2) | ecosystem: Engineered > Bioreactor > Anaerobic...
CTGTTTTTGAAATTTCGCCTGGTTTTTCTGCAAATGACTGAACCAAAGGCTTCAGGCTTCCGTTTTGTATGCCTTCAATGGTCCTTATCACCAGTCTGGCACCTGCAACCATCAGCCTGTCATGTAGATCACCGGCAGTATCATCAGGATAAATTGGATACTTTTCCGACAGCAGGATGTCGCCGGTGTCAATTTCATGTTTGAGCATGAATGTTGTAATACCGGTCTCCTTTTCGCCGTTGATGATGGCATGATTGATGGGTGCAGCTCCGCGGTATTGCGGGAGCAGCGATGCATGAAGGTTGAATGTGCCCAGTTCCGGCATGGTCCAAACCACTTCCGGCAACATACGGAATGCCACCACAACCTGGAGATTTGCCTTCAACGATCTTAACTGCTCAATAAATAGAGGATATTTTAAACTGAGTGGCTGCAGAACAGGAAGTCCGTTGGCCACGGCAAACTGTTTTACAGCCGACTGCTGAAGTTGCAATCCGCGGCCGGCAGGCTTGTCAGGAGATGTTACCACAGCAGCCACATCGTAACCTTGTGCAAGAATGGCTTTTAACGGTTCAACCGCAAATTGCGGCGTTCCCATATACACGATGCGAATCTCTTTGTCCATAAAACAGTTTCCGCTAAAATAAAAAATACCTGAATGTGAATCCAGGTATTTCTCATGATTAGGTTTAGGTGGCTATTTCTTTACCTGGGCAGAAGCGCGTTCAATGTATTTCTCAATATCACGGGCTTCGTTGCTGCGGTAATAGCCGGTTTTAATCTTATTGTACAACTCAACAGCTTTATCAAATTTGCCCAGGTCTTCATATGTCCAGGCAGCGCGCATCAGGTAGAGCGGAGTAGTGAGCTCATTATCCTTGTTATCGGCTGCTTTCAGGTAATAGTCGAGGGCTTTTTCCTTGTCACCAAGTTCCATGTAAGCATCCGCAATTCCGCCAAGAGCCATTGAACCGACAAATTCGTCATCGCTCTTGAATTTCTTCAGGTAGGTAATTGCATCTTCAAATTTGCCTTGTTTCAGGTAGATAATGCCGGCATAGTACTTTGACAGGTTGGCTGCTTTGGTCATGCCAAAATCGTCGATAATATCAAGGAATCCGGGATTGTTTCCATCGCCGTTAAGGGCTTTGTTGAGTGAATCCTGTTCAAAATACCTCTGAGCCTGAAACATCTGAGCCTGCGATTCTTTTTCACGCGGGGCAAGATATAGGGTGCGAAATGCAAAAATTGCCAGCGCAATCAGAATCAGCGCACCAATAACGATGGTGAGGATTTTCTGGTTTTTTTCAATAAACTGTTCCGATTTACTCAGAGCATCTTCTACTACATGTATTTTGTCCTCGGTAGTATCTGTCTTCTTAGCCATATTTCTTAATTTTGAGGCGCAAAAGTAGCCCTTTTTTCCGAATCTGGAAAACGTCATTTGTTTTTTTACCAACACTTTCCATCCCGATTTTAACAAATAACCCGATGCCTTCACCGAAAACAATGAGATACTGCTTATTTTTCCGCAAAATGATGTGGCTAGTCAGCTTCGTTGTTTTGTTTTTATTTCTGAACAAGACTGCTATGGCGGGCTGGATACTAACAGGCACTTATATCGACAGCGAAGGCCGAACAATGCCTCAGCGGTTCTTTATCGAGAACAATAAGGTGAAATATGAAATGCATGATTTTATCTACATCTTCGATCTGAATGCCAAAAGCCTCATCCTCATAAACATCGATAAACTTACTTATTGCAAAACCACGCTGGATGCATACATTTCGTTCAAAAGAAGCATGATGACCCAGCGGCTTGGTGAGCTGTTGAAAAGTGTACCTGAAAATGAGCGGAATCAGTGGAAAGAAGAATATACCCGGCAGATTAGCCGGGAAGGAACAATTCCTGCACAATCCGGAGACAGCGTAACAATCAACGATACAAAAACCGATTTCAAAATGGTGACCTACGACACTGACAAATATGCTGTATCGGTTAACGGGCTGAGAGTGGAGGAGGTTTGGATTGCCCCGGCGCTGAAAATGGATTCTGATTTTAACTGGGCAGGATATTTTGAATTCATGGCTGCTCTATCGCTCCGTGAAGGCGATGTAAAGCTGATGACGTCAAAACCTTACAAAGAACTGCTTTCTGCCGGGTTTCCTTTGCGGAGGATCATGTACACTTCCGTTGGAAACAATGAATGGCAGGTTAACCTGCTGGAAGAAAAAAACATTCCTGATTACGAATTCTATACTCCGGCGCTCTGCAAATCAGTAAACCTGCAGCAGTGGTTTACCCAACCCGTTCAGAAGGCAGCAGCCTACGATGATTATGAGTAACTGCATCATGAACCTGGAAACGAAGAAAGCGCTTGCTGAATATCTGCCCGGCTTTATGACACCTGAACGCAACAGCTTGTTTGACAGGGTGATAGCCAACAGGACCCGCTACATAACAGTTGTGCTCGAGGATATTTACCAGTCGCATAATGCCAGTGCCGTATTACGAACCTGCGATTGCTTTGGTATTCAGGATGTTCATATTATTGAAAACCGGTATGAGTACAACCTCAATCCTGAGGTGACCATGGGATCATCGAACTGGTTGTCGGTTCAAAGGTATAATTCATCACAAAACAATACATCCGGTTGTCTGGGAGACCTGAAAAAAGCCGGTTACAGGATTGTTGCCACAACGCCCCACACCAATGATACCACGCTCACAGAGTTTGACGTGACAAAAGGAAAGTTTGCACTGATTTTCGGCACTGAAAAGGAAGGACTTTCTGAACTGGCCTTAAGCATGGCTGATGAGTTTGTGAAAATTCCAATGTATGGATTTACCGAGAGCTTCAATATTTCCGTTTCAGCAGCGCTGAGCCTGTTTCACCTTTCGGAAAAAATGCGCCAGTCAGATATTCAGTGGCATCTTACTGAAGATGAAATGCTGGAGGTAAAGCTAAACTGGATGCGGTATTCAATCAGAAACAGCGCATTGATTGAAAAGAATTTCCTGGAAAAGACTGAAAAATCTTCAAAAAGAACCGTTAAGTAAACTAATTTCCTAATTTTACAATCCTGATAATTAATTCATTCTAACTATGGGAAAAGGAGATAAAAAATCGCGCCGCGGTAAAATCCATATCGGGACATTCGGTAAACGCAGACGCCCAAAGCAAGCATTCGTTCCGAAACCGGAAGATGTTCTTCCTGTAAAGGAAAAAGTTGAAAAAGTTAAAATTGCAGCACAGGTTGAGGAAGTGGAGAAGCCGGCACCTGCACCAGCAGTTGAAAAACCTGTTAAAGCTAAAGTTAAGAAAGCGGAAGTGAGCGAACCGGCAGAACAGGAAACTGAAAAGAAACCTGTGAAGAAGGCTCCGAAAAAAACTAAAGAAACTCCGGAAGATAAAGCTTAATTGGCTTAAGAAATCTTTCCCGAAACAGGGAATAAAAAAACTGAAAAAACCGGGTTATGCCCGGTTTTTTATTTCCTGTATTCTCTGATCAGCTTTTTATAAACCGTTCCTCTTTCTTCAAAGTTCCTGAACATATCATAACTGGCTGCTGCCGGCGAAAGCAGGCATATCTTTCCTTCCCCGGTGACTGAGAAAGCTTTGTCAACCACTTCGGCATAGTCGCGCGCCATGTAAACTGACTTTCCTGCAGTTCCGGACTTTTCAAACTCTTCCTTCATGCGCCTGCCTGCCTCCCCGACAAAAATCAGGTTATTCAGACTGCTTTGCCGGATAAACGGGTAAAGAATATAGTAGTCGATTCCGCGGTCAAAACCACCCAGAATGAGCGTATCGACAATCTTAAGCGTTTTTACTGCTTCAATGCTTGCTTCGGGAATGGTCGCAATCGAGTCATTATAAAATTCAATGTCATGAAACCTTCCTACATATTCTATCCGGTGTTCCAGCCCGTTAAAGGTGCGTACAGCCCGTGTGATACTTGTAGGGTTGACCCCGGCCAACGCGCAGGCGCCCGCAGCAGCCATGATATTCAGAAGGTTATGGTCACCTTTCAACAGATGCCCTTCGCTGTCATCGAAAATCACCATCTTGTTACCGGCTGTTCGAAACCAAACCTTGCCGTCCTTATAGAAAATGCCATCACCCTCAACCGGACCGAGGGTGAATGGAATGGCTTTGTGGCTGCATCTTTTACACTCCGATAAGTGTTTCTTAATCAGAGCATTATCGAAGTTGTACAGAAAAAAATCTTCGTTGCCCTGGAATTTGCCTATGTTGAATTTGGCTTTTTGGTAGTCTTCGTAGTTGTTGTAATGGTCGAGATGCTCCTGGTAAATATTAAGCAGGATTGAGATGTGCGGTGACACTGACAGGTATTCAAGCTGATGTGACGATAGCTCCATCACAATTGTAGTATCAGGCATTATCTGCGGAATAACATCAAGCAGGGGAGTACCGATATTTCCGGCAAAAACGGTTTGCCGGCCACTTGTTGCCAGTACGTGATGAACAAGGCTTGATGTTGTGCTCTTGCCTTTGGTGCCGGTGATACCGATGGCCTGCCGGCTGAAAAGCCGCAGGAACAGGTCAGTTTGTGACGTGACCTTGGCCAGGTCAATACCAGCAGGCAAAGCGAACGACGGTATGCCGGGAGTTTTGAAAACCAGGTCGAAATCATTAAGGTTTGCCAGGTAGTTCTTCCCCGTGATAACCTGCACGTTATGATAATCCTTTAACAATTCGTCAGACTTAACCTTGTCGTTGATGTCGGCGATGGCCAATGGGTAATAAGGAAGAAATCCTCGCAGGAATCGGTATGTTGAGCGCCCTTCTCTTCCAAACCCGGCGATTATGACCTTCTTGCCTTCGATGAGTTTTTTTACCAATTCTTGCATGATAACCGCCGTTGGATGATATCCAGAAATTCCTTTTCCAGGAAATGTTCCTCATTGAACTGCTTTAGCAGCGATTCGGTGTGAAAGGAACCGTATTCGTTAAATTTGTTCGTATTGCTGTAATAATCAGGAAGTACCGGCCATTTTCCCCTCAATTTCCTGATGTACATCATGAGTGCAGCGTTCACTTCATCGATGGTGCCTACGCATTCGAAAGGTTTCACGTCGTCAACACCGGTTAGCTGCTTGAGAAAGCCGATCAATTGGGGGTCTTCATACAGATTCTTTCCGAAAATATGCACCAGTTCGTCAGGTGGTATAAAGGGACTCAGAATAATCCACGCAAACAGGCACTTGGCGCAACTTCCGCACCAGGTGTCAGTCTTACTGCCAACGTTACAACTTTTAAACACAGGGTAATAACGGACCTGATCAGCAAATAATCCTGCAATCTGCAGCTCATTCAGCGGGCGCAGGAAACTGAAATAGTTGAAATCAGCCGACAAATATGAAGCGGTGTATTCCCTGAAGTCCTTTTCAAATTCGTAAGATTTTGAGTACTGGTGATTTACGTTGACACCTTTCACTGTGCTTTCGTTGGCGCTCGACTCGTTGCTAAGGGCTATATTTCGTATGCCACTGAGCCATGAGACCAGCAATGAGTAAAAAGCCAGCATGGCCGAAAATGGCGTATGACCGTTGAGATACCCCTGTTCGTTGAGGCGGAGCAACTCCGGGTCGATGGTCCGGTTGACTTCAATAATATCGTTCCTGCCAAATTTTGCTGTAAAAACGGTTTCGAGGGTGGCGCCCCTTGGATTGAGTATAAAAGGCCTGATGCTGAATTCGTTACGGAGCATCTCCAGCGTTACAATCGAGTCCTTGCCGCCGCCAACGGGCACAATCACCGAATCGGAAAGCTGAACGCCGAAATGTTCGACAGGCTTTCCTTCCGATTCAATTTCCATGAAATCACTGATTGTAGTGCTAATTCCATTGGTATAGAAGAACTCTCCCAACCCGTTGTAATAAACTTTCTTCCACCAGTTTACCTGCTGCTGATCGAGAGAGTGCTGCCTTATAAGAACTTTTGGCGGGCAGGCAGATTTCCAGTAGCTTACAAGCTCAATCATGCCGATATGAAAAATAAGCGAGTCAAACTCCGGTGTTTTGAGCATCGACTCATCGATGGTCCGAACAAAAAACTTTCGGGCCGGTATGTTGAATGAAGGATGAAAATCGTGTTTCCCTGACAATGAGAAGTTATAAATCACTCTAAGGCTACCGGCCTGAACAACAGCCTCATAACCCTTATACTCCAGGTATGGGTATTGAGAACGCAGTTCTTCAAATTTAAGCTGACCGGCAGATTTCTTAAGCATCAGGCTTTTATTTCAGATGGAAGCAGCAAAAGCTGTTTAAAAAGCGGTCAAATTTACTACAATACAACGAATGCGGCGAAGTTTTTAAAATATGTAAGACAATCTTGATTGCCTGCATTTTGTAATTTTGTGACATCATTTCATGATAATGCCAGACAATAACGACATACCCGCCAGGGGCAAGATCCTTATCAGCAAACCTTCGCTCAGCGATGGTTTTTTTGCCCGGTCGGTGGTGCTGCTAGTGGACCATAATGCTGAAGGCTCTTTCGGATTTGTGGTTAACAAGCCCTCAGAGGTAAAGCTCAACGAAATCACCACGGAATTCGGTTCAAAGGATTTAAGAGTGTTTTTGGGTGGTCCTGTGATGATGGACAATCTGTATTACCTGCACACAAGAGGCAACGACATTCGGAACAGCGTGCCGGTGATTAATGGTTTGTGGTGGGGCGGCGACCTGGAAATAGTTAAAGAACTTTTACTCTCAGGAAATTTGCAACCAGGTGAGATCCGTTTCTATATTGGTTATTCAGGCTGGAGCCCAAAACAACTCGACCGCGAACTATCAGAAAATGCCTGGATTGTCCGCAAGGCTGAGATGCAGCACGTTTGGACAAAAGCACCAGCTTTGTTGTGGCGGCGATTGGTGCTTTCTTTCGGAAAACAGTATGCCTTCTGGGTTAACCATCCCACTGATCCATCGTTAAACTGATGCCCGTCAGCCGAACAGGCTTTTCACTGTGTTGAAGAAATAGAGCGCCAGCGCAGGTTTCAATGCAATTGTGAAGAAAAAACCGAAAACTGCTCCCCAGAAGTGAACATCATGCCCTATGTTATCAATATTTCGTTTTGCCATATACCATGAATAGGCAAGGTACAACACTCCGAAAATTACGGCCGGAATCCCCACCGGAATCATGAAAAGATATATCCTGTTGAGCGGATCGAAGATGATACTTGCAAATACTACAGCCGAAACAGCTCCTGAAGCTCCCACAGCTGTATAGGTGTAATCATCTTTATGTTTGGCATAGGCAGGGGTTGTGGACATAACTGTGCCGCCAATATAGAGCAGCAGGTAGTAAAACACTCCTTTGGTGCCCCAAAACATACTGTAGTATGACTCCACAGCTCTCCCGAATGAGTAAAGCACAAGCATGTTAATCATCAGGTGAATCCAGTCGGCATGGACAAGGGCATAGGAAAGAAACCGGTGGCCATTCCTGAAGTGCTTGATGTCATATGCATTGAAAGCCAGCCGCCTGTATATGTCGTTATTGCTGAATGCCCAAACTGAAACCAGCGTGGTTGCAACGATGATGATAAGTGTTACAGGCATTTACTGTTGAGGGGTTTTGGTATAATCAATTTCTGAACCCAGCAGGCTGTGAGGAATCAGGAATACGACCAATACACTGACGGCTGCGATAAGTGGCCATAGCCTGTTAGCACGGTCTTTTTTCAGTTTAAATACTGCTATTACCCATACCAGGACCATCACAAAGGTCTTATTATCAGTGAGATCGTGTCCAAATGGCCAGCCTGTCCAGAAGGCGCCAAACGCATATTTCTGAACGATAGGGCCAAATATAAGTCCGCCAATGACCAGAAACAGTAATGTGACCAGCGAATACTGGTAAGTATTTCTTCCCCTGATCAATGCTTCAATGGCTGTACGGGTGCTGAAAAGTAATCCAAGGAACATTAAGATAATATGCGGAACGAGTATCCCGCGCGGAACACGGCCTTTAAACCTCATAACCACAGGCTGGTCACCTTTATCGGCAAGTTTCACGTGCTCCTGCCCGCTGAAAAGGTCAATTTCGTACATCATTTTACCGGCTGCCGGTTGTTTCGGCATCATGAAGATGAGTCTATCATCCAGGCGAACCATCGGGGCATCAATCCATTCATCATGGCTTTTGTAACGTTTGTAACGGATTGTGCCCTGCACCGATGTATCAGCTATCTTCAGGCTAATTTCAGCGTCCTTGTCGTTCTCGGCTGATCTGATAAGTTTGTATTTGATGGTCTGGTTGTTGAGAGTAGTTTTGCCCCGAAGTTCATATGTTGGTCCGGTTCGTTTCTGATATTCTGCAACAAAGAGTGTAAAGAGGACAGCAAATACCCACCACATAGTTTTTTTTGCCATGATTCTGAATGGTTTTATGGTTTTCGGGAAGCAAAAGGCTGATCAGGTATGCAAGATTACAAACATTTAAATGATTATCCAAATGAAAGAAATTGTATACGACTCCGGTCTGGGCAATTTTTATAACCCGGTTTCGTTTATAAACAGTAAAATGAATGACTTGTTTACACACTGTTTTTAACATGGTTAATTAAGCCGGAAGAATGAGAACCGTGATCAAAAAGCTGCTCGTCCCCGTATTATTTATATACATAACAAGTGCGACAAATCTCCTGATTGCACAGGAAATGCTGGGGATCATGAACAGCAATTCACCTGGGATTTCATCTTCGATGATAAACCCGGCCAATACCGTTACCTCAAGGTGTTATATCGATGTTAACATCATGACATTCGACGTATTTGCCGAGAATAATTACCTCTATCTTCACGACAGTGTTTACAGGTTTTCAAGGTTCTTTCAAAAGAATCCTGAGTTCCCGGTGCATGGAGAGAATGACAAAACAACCTACGATTACTATAATACAACGAACAAGCAAGGCTATGGAAACGTAAGGGTCATGGGGCCATCAGCCATGCTGGTGCGCGATCGTCATGCCTTTGGAGTGACCACAGGCTTCAGAACAGTGGCATCAGCATCCAAATTGCCTTATGATGTGGCTAAATTCCTTTACGATGATTTCAATTATGCTCCGCTTCAGGATATAAACTTTGTTCACCCTGATTTCTTTTCCGGAGCCTTACTGTCATGGGCCGAAATAGGTGCGAATTATTCATACATTTTCAATCGTGAAGGTTATAACCAGTGGTCGGCAGGTCTAAATCTGCGGTATCTTGCAGGCTATGCAGGAGCGTTCGCGTCGGTAGATTACTTTGATTACATTGTGTTGGATCTGGATACCTTGCAGGTGAACAGGGTGGATGGTGAAGCAGGTATTTCGACACCTATGGATTATGAGACCGATAATTATGCGGCTTCACCACTTTTCAGAGGCAGAGGGTTGGGGCTTGACCTTGGAATTGTGTACGAGCGGAAGGTAAAAGGTTACCAGAACTGGGACCGCTATTCGCTTTGTTCACAGCCATATACACCATACCTTTACCGCATAGGGGTGTCGGTTCTGGATATAGGCAGGATCAGGTTCAACGATAACGCTTACTACATGACCATAGATAATGGTTCAACATTCTGGCCGGATTTCAGCAGTTTTCATTACTCAACCATGAACAGAACACTGGGCGAAGTGAGTTATCATTTCCTCGGCGATTCATCAGCATTGATCAAAGGAAACAGTTTCAGCCTTGGACTACCTACCGCATTAAGCATCCAGGGTGATTATAATTTCTATAAAAACTGGTATGTCAGCGGTACGGCGGTCATGCCATTGAAATTATACCAAAATTCAGTCATACGCGAATCGTTGCTGGCAATAGTGCCTCGCTACGAAGGCAAAGATTTTGCAATCAGCCTTCCGGTAAGTTTATTCAATTTTTATGACCCGAGGATAGGGATCGCATTACGATATAAGGGTTTTTATATCGGCAGCGAGAATCCGGCAGGGTTCTTCAGTTTTTCTGATTTTACAGGGCTCGATTTTTATATGGGAATCAGGATATCATTGGCAAAGGGTGATTGCGGCAAAGCATCTCCGACCGATTGTACCATCAATGAATCTTCAAAATTCAGGAAGAAAAAGCAGGAAAAACCAAAAATGGGACTGGGCGTCAGCCAATAGTTTTTACATCGAGTGCATCGCGCAAAGCATTCCCTAACAGCATGAATGCCAATACCATGACCATGATGGCGATACCCGGCAAAATGGCCAGGTAAGCGTAATCGAGAATGATGTAAGCATAGTTCTCCTTGATCATGGTTCCCCACGATGGCATGGGCGGTTGCACTCCTATTCCCAAAAAACTCAGTCCTGATTCAAGCAGGATCGCTGAAGCAAAATTAGCAGCAGAGATCACGATGACAGGGGCCATACTGTTGGGTAAAATATGCCTGAAAATGATCCTTTTGTTGCTGAAACCAAGCGCTTTGCCTGCTTCCACAAATTCCTTCTCCCTGAGGCTGATAAATTGTCCTCTTACAACCCTCGCTACTTCAACCCACATTGTCAGCCCTACGGCAATAAAAACCTGCCAGAAACCTTTTCCAAGCGTGAAGGTTATCACAATGACCAGCAACAGTGTCGGCACTGACCATATTACATTGATGAACCACATGATAACGTTATCGATCCATCCCCTGAAATAACCTGCCACGGCTCCCATAAAGATTCCGACAACAAGTGAAATGAGTACCGAAATGAAACCCACCGACAGGCTCACACGGGCGCCTATCATCAGCTGGCTGAGCACATCGCGGCCGTAGCGGTCGGTACCGAGGAGGTACTTCTTTTTTACCAGGTTGTGCTTTTGGATCTCGTCCCTGAGGCCGGCAGAGGTCAAACTTAGCCTCTTTCCGTTAATTGTAGTGAAGGTTGTCCTGTCATTCGATTGGTTGAAAAGTGGTTTTCCGGCAACCGGGTAAACAACGTCAGCCAGGTTAAAGGTTGACCGTTTTCCTGTTATCCCTTCGCCTTCATATTCGGTGACAGCAATGGTAGAATCAGTGAAAGTGTAAGCTGTGACAGGGATTTGCTGATATTCCGATTTCCGGCCAAACATCATGAGCGATAATAAATTGCTTCGGGGAACCGGCTCATTTTTTCTTACCTTGAGCATGGTTACACTAAAACCTGGTTTCCGGGTCGTGAGCACAAGGTTTTGATCGTTAGCATAAGGCGTTTTGTCGGGAGTGACCAGGTAACCGAGAATTGAAATAAGGATCGTAAGCAGAATGATTGCCACCGAAGCCACAGCCATGCGGTTTTTCAACAGCCTTCGCCATGCAAGACGGCCAAGAGAACCGGTTGCCTGGTAATGCTTTCTGCTAAACAATCCCACCTCGTATATTCTTAATTAAAATGAGCGATCACCTCCAAGCAAGCCGCCAAGAATGTTTCCGCCTACACCTGAAACGCCGCCTGATTGCTCCCTGTTGCTGTGAGATGCTGCGGTAATGCGGTCGGCAAGGCGTGACAAAGGAAGGCTTTGAAGGTACACTTTACCTGGACCTGACAATGTGGCCAGGAAAAGGCCTTCACCTCCAAACAGCGCATTCTTGAAACCGCCGACAAACTGAATATCATAATCCACGGTTGGAGCAAAAGCAACAATACATCCGGTATCTACCCTAAGGCTCTCTCCTGCAGCAAGTTCACGTTCGATAATGCAGCCTCCGGCATGTACGAATGCAAGCCCGTCGCCCGAAAGCCGCTGAAGAATGAAACCTTCGCCGCCGAAAAGGCCGGCGCCGATTTTTCGGGTAAAAGCAATATCAATCTCTATGCCCCTGGCTGCACAAAGGAATGAATCCTTCTGGCAGATGAAGGTTCCGCCAACACTTCTAAGGTCGAGGGGAATGATTTTTCCGGGGTATGGTGCCCCGAAGGCGACTTTTCTCTTTACGCCTGCGCTGTTGATGAACGTTGTTATGAAGAAACTTTCACCGGTGATCATTCTTTTAAAACCCTGGAAAAGTCCTCCACCGGTTCCTGTATCCATCTGGATGCCGGCTTCCATAAACATCATGGCACCGGCTTCGGCACGCACGCCTTCTGATGGATCGAGTTCAACGGCGACAATCTGCATGTCGTCACCATAAATTGTGTAATCTATAATATCGGCCATTGTTTTTTTTATGCAAATCTATCTAATTAGCCCGATAACTGTAAAGTAAATTTTCAGGGGATAAACAGCCTGACAACCGGGAGAATACAAAAAAATAGGCCTCTGAGTTGTGGTAATAAAGATTCTTATTAATTTTGCGCCTCTTTACACGGTGATCGTAGCTCAGTTGGTTAGAGCGTCAGATTGTGGATCTGAAGGTCGCGGGTTCGAGCCCCGTCTTTCACCCTGAAGAAAATCAAGCAGTTATGAAGTTTTCATGACTGCTTTTTTGTTCTGTGAATATTAATATGATCACCTTATTTGGATTTTTCTTTCCAGGGACCGGCCATTGAAGGCTCTTCAATCGCTTTTTTTAAAAGTTCCATGAACTTACTCCTCGGGATCAACTCTCCGCCAAGACTCTCCAGGTGGTTGGTATATACTTGTGCATCAATGATCTGGAAATTCATTGATCGCAGTTTTTCAAGGAAAAAGTGCAATGCCACTTTCGAAGCGTTGGTCATCCGGTGAAACATCGATTCGCCAAAGAACGCCCTTCCGATAGCCACACCATACAATCCACCGACCAGCTGCCCGTTGTGCCATGTTTCAACTGAATGGGCATAACCTGCTTTATGAAGCCGGATATACGCCGATTTCATCTCACGGGTTATCCAGGTTCCTTCCTGCATTACGCGCGGTGTAGACGAGCATTGTTCTATAACTTCTTCAAAACAAGTGTCGTAGGTTATCGTAAAGAGATCCTTCTTCAGCGTTTGCTTAAGGCTGTGCGATATGATCATTTTGTCAGGGAAAAGCACCATGCGTGGGTCGGGCGACCACCAAAGTACCGGCATCCCTTCTTCGTACCAGGGGAAAATACCCTTTGAATAGGCGAGTTTCAGGCGTTCAATACTCAGGTCGCCGCCAACAGCAAGCAACCCTGAATCATCGGCTTCCTCTGGATCAGGAAAGGAAAGCGTTTTTTGAAAAAGTTTGAAAGCCATTCCTCAAAGTTAGTTATTCGATGACAATCTCATCGCAAAAAAGCCAGGCAGGTTCACCATGCCCGGGATGCCAGTCGGGCAAAGAGCCATAGTTCGTGGCTTTTACCCTCACAAATCGTGCCTCTTCGTTAACCTTTGCCGCAGCTTTTAACACCGATTCAATGTCTTTGCCCGGTTGTTCCGGAGTGATACTGCCAACAAGTTTAAAGTTAATTCCATCGGTCGAAATCTCAAAATCAATCTCTGACGGTGGAAATATCCATGATTTGGTCGATTGAAGAAATCCTGCTCCCAATGTTTTGATATGCTGCACTTTATCCATATCTATGGTAACAACCATATCGGTGCCGTTAAAGCCGCTCCACTTTCCGTCAGTATGATCAAGACTGCCGCGGGCGCCATCAATAAGTCCGAGCGGACCGCCACCTTCGTACCGGCTGTCAGGGGCATTGGCAAATGTTAAGCCGTATTTTGTCTTGAAATAATACGATTTTTGCTCGAAACTTTGTTTACCGTCGAAACTGTAGCCTATAAATCTTAGAGTTGTGCTTTCTTTAAGTTGGATCGGGTGACTGTATAAGATAGATTCTTTTCCGGGCTCCGTGCCATCAAGAGTATAGTAAATGACTGCATTTTCAGCGTCCGACGACAGTGTTACACTAACTGAATCCGTGAATGCGGCAGCCGAAGGAGTGGCTTTTACTTCAGGGATAAGTTTGTAGAGCCCGAATTCAGCTATGGCAGGATTCAGCCTGGATGATAATATCTCAAGCCGCACTTTGCCGGTAGTTACAGCCGGAAAGCGCAGCAGCCTCTTGTAGCCAACAGTTGTACCTTCGGTAACGGTTTTCCAATCACCATCTACGAACGCGCTGAGCCTGAATTTTTCGATGCGCTGCCCGACGCGGATATTTTCGCTGAGCATGAGTACATCAAATGTTTGACAGTGAGGAAGGGTTAACTCTAGCGCGGCTTCAGACTGCCCGTCAGTTGTCCAGTGAGTAGCATTGTTTTTATCTAGCAAGTTCTTTAGATTGGCTGTGTTGCCACCTTTTAATACCGTGATCTCAGCATCATTAGCAAGGTTAGTACTGAAAATGTCATCGAGTGCTTTTCGCCATACACGGAGCGATTTGATATCGTTTTCGTGAATTAGTCCGCGGGTGTCGGGCGGAATGTTGAGTAGCAGCAATGAATTGCGGCCGACAGAACTGAAATAGATATCGAGCAGTTTTTCAGGTGATTTTACCCTGTCATTTTCACTTTCGTGCCAGAACCAGCCTGGCCTTATCGAAACGTCAACCTCTGAAGGGTACCAGATGAGCGTTTTAGCATCGGCAATTTTCTTACGGCTTCCAAGGTCGAGGTCAGTCATATCGCCGGGAGGCCTGAATCCTTCAGTTTCAGCCTTCTGTTGCGAACTGGCGGCAATGGTTCCCTGGTCGCTAGTTTCGAGCGGCACTACGCTCCACTCGGTTTCGCGGCCATAACCGCTTTCGGTTCCCACCCAGCGCACATCCGGCCCCATAATTGCTATAACAGCCTGTGGCTGCAGTTTGCGGATAACCTTGTAGTACGACTCCCAGTCATATACCTGCTTTTTGCCATTCGGGCCTTCGCCACAGGCGCCATCAAACCACACTTCGTCAATACGGCCATAATTGGTAAGCAGTTCGGTGAGTTGGTTCCTGAAATGCTCATTGTATGCATCGGTACCGTATGATTTTTCGTGCCTGTCCCAGGGTGAGAGGTAGACTCCGAATTTCAGCCCCTGCCGCCTGCATTCATCCGAAACATCCTTCACAAGGTCGCCTTTGCCATCGCGCCATGGGCTGGCAGCTATGCTGTGATCGGTGCACTTGCTTGGCCACAGGCAAAAACCGTCATGATGCTTGGCGGTCATGATGATACATTTCAAACCGGCCTCCCGGCATGTTTGAACCCATTGCCGGGCATCAAACTGTGTGGGATTGAACCTTTCAGGGTCTTCGGTGCCCAGGCCCCACTCCTGGTCATAATAGGTATTGACAGTAAAATGGATGAAAGCCGTCATCTCCATCTCTTGCCAGTTGAGTTGCCGCTGTGACGGAGTGACGCCCGCAGCTAATTCAACGACTTGTTCGGAGGTGCTGTGCGGAGGAATAACTACAAAGTTGTTGCCGGTATACTGTGATCTTGAATTCAAACTGAGCAGCAAAAAAAGCAAGATGTATATAAGCCTAAAATTCATCATAATAGTATAAAAATCAGTGATTTAATTTTTCAAGAGCTTCAATAATTCTCAGGCATGCTGTTGAAATCTCATCCTCAGTGATGATGAGAGGAGGGGCAATACGTATTGATTTTGGATTGAAAAGGAACCAGTCGAGGATGATACCTTCAGCAAGGCATTGATGAATAACAGTCTGTACCTGCTTTTCGTTTTCCAACTCAAGGGCAATAAGCAAACCAGCGCTGCGGAAATCTTTCACAGCACTGTGCCCGGCTAGCAGTTTCCTGAAAAGGAAACTTTTAGTATGAACTTGTTCGACCAGTTTTTCATTGATTATCACGTCGATATTGGCGAGTGCCGCTGCGCAACTAACCGGATGGCCGCCAAAAGTTGTGATATGTCCCAGCGCCGGGTTGCGGCTCAGGGTTTGCATGATTTCCGTTGACGAAATAAAGGCGCCTATGGGCATTCCGCCGCCCATTCCTTTTGCAATCACAAGAATATCAGGGACTACACCATACTGATCAAACGCAAACATGGTGCCCGTGCGCCCGAAACCGGTCTGAACTTCATCAAAGACAAGCAGGGAGCCTGTTTCGGTACATTGTTTTCTCAAAGAGGTAATAAAATCATGGTTTCCGGGTATCACACCAGCTTCTCCCTGAACAGGTTCAATAATCACACAGGCTGTCTCCTTTGTAATGTTCTCCAGGTCAGCAATTTCGTTGATGTGTATATGCTTGATGCCCGGTAATAGTGGGCCGAACGGGTCGCGCATTTCTGCATTCCCCATTACGCTGAGGCTTCCGTGTGAGCTGCCATGATATGCATTGTGGAATGCGACTATCTCTTTGCGCCCGGTGAAGCGTTTTGCAAGTTTCAGGGCGCCTTCCACTGCTTCGGACCCGCTGTTGACAAGGTAAATGTTCGACAACGAAGGTGGCAGGAGGGAAGCCAGCCTGGAAGCCAGTTTGGCCTGCGGAGCCTCAATGTATTCGCCATAAACCATCAGGTGGAGATAGCGATCAGCCTGATCTTTAATGGCTTTGACCACGGCCGGATGACGGTGGCCGGTGTTGCTGACCGAAATTCCCGAAATCAGGTCGATATATTTCCTGCCGTCAGTGCCAGTCAGCCATATGCCTTCGGCATGTTCAATCTCAATGGCAAGCGGAGCATCGCTGGTTTGGGCCAGAAACCGGAAAAACAATTCCCTGTTGGTAAGCATTGTATTTATTTTGATTTCAAAGATAGTAAGAGTGTTGTTTCGTAAGGGTTTGAAGTTTGAAGTTTGATGTAATTGATTGAGGATGCCCCGAAAAGAAGTTACATTTCTTATAACCAGCGAATAATCATTATTTTTCTTCTCTTTGCCCTTTGCTCACTGAAAAAATTATTTTTAAGCCAATCGGTTTATTGGTTGTTTGCCGAAAGATATTTACGTATTATTGTAACCTCGTTTTACTTATGAAAGATAAAGTTGTTATTATAACCGGCGCGTCGTCAGGCATTGGGAAGGCACTGGCATTTGAATTCAGCAGGCATGGCTCAAAAGTTGTGCTTGCCGCCAGAAACTTTGAGGACCTGAAAACCATTGTAGCTGCAATCATTAAGAAGGGAGGTTCGGCAATTGCCGTTCAATGTGATGTGAGCAAAGAAGATGAATGCCGCAATTTGGTGAAGAGAACTGTGGATGAATATGGGCGGATAGATGCCCTGATCAATAATGCTGGTATTAGTATGAGGGCATTATTTCAGGATGTTGAGCTGGATGTTCTTCGCAGGTTGATGGATGTAAACTTTTGGGGAACAGTATATTGTACTAAGTTTGCATTGCCTGCTCTGCTGCATTCGCATGGGTCGGTTGTAGGTGTTATTTCAATTGCCGGGCATATAGGCATGCCCGCACGTACAGGTTATTCGGCCTCAAAATTTGCCATGCATGGTTTCCTGAAAACACTGAGGGTTGAAAATCTGAAAACCGGGCTGCATGTTCTCATTGTCTCACCGGGATTTACTGCATCCAACATCCGCAAGACCGCACTAACTGCCTCAGGTAAAATGCAGGGTGAAACACCCCGTGACGAATCAAAGATGATGAGTGCCGAAACGGTTGCCTGCAAAATTTACCAGGCTGTGGTGCACCGTCGTCGCAGCCTGATACTAACACTGGTTGAAGGGAAACTTACAGTATTCTTCTCAAAATGGCTTCCCGGACTTGTAGAAAGGGCATCGTTCAGAAGGCTCTCACGCGAACACGATTCACCTTTGCAGAAAGCCGAAGTGAATCATGTAGCCGAGTGATAAGGGGTGATGTAAAAGACACAGGATCCTGCTCTGAATATTTACCCTGAAAAGCAGTCGTAAATTTCAAGAATCAAAATTTGACCTTTTTTACTGTAACCCAATTCCACCCTGATTCCCAACTCCTCACTCCAGACTGCTCACCCACAACTGAATAACCAATAAACCAATCCCTGTTCCCAAATCGCTAACCCCTAAAGAACTGCACATTATGACAATAGATATTAAAATCAAAGAAGGCCTGGCCGGGCTCAATTTCAACAGTACCACCGAAGATGTCCGCAAAATGTACGGCGATCCTGCCGAAATGGAAGAGCTCGATAATCCTTGTGATGGCGCACTGGAGAGCATTGTATGGAATTACCCCGACTCTGGGCTGAACTTTTTCTTCGATGCAACAGCCGTGGAACCGCTGCTCTGTACCATTGAATCCGATAACCTGGAAACTACTCTTTTTGGTAAGAAAATCTTCCGCCTGAAACAGGATGAAATTACCGGGCTGATGCAGGAAAAGGGCTTTATCGACATGGAAGATGACGAGGAAACCTGGGGTGAGTTGCGTGTGTCGTTCGACGATGCGCAGATCGATTTCTATTTCCTTGATAATCAGTTGACGCTTGTGAGCTGGAGTTGTTTTTAAAATATGTGTTTGATACTTGGTGATTTTTAAAAAAGGACTAAGGCTTTCGATGCACAGGTGATACTCAAAATTTGAATAACCAGGAACAATGGACACTACACCGCTTCCTTCAACCACAGGCGCTTATATTAAAACATTGAAATTAATACACCTGGCATTGCTGGCAGGACAGGTCTTTTTCTTAGCCGTAGCCTGGTTCCTCAGAAGCACCGGAGCTTTTCCGGCACCATTTGAAGAATGGACTATTTTCCTGCTGGCAGTATTGCTGATCACAGCTTCAGCAATTAGTGCAGGCCTTTTTATTTTTAAGCAAAGGATGGACGCCATAGCAGGAAGCAAAGCCCTGGCAGACAAACTCACTGACTATCGCGCTGCCGCCATTGTAAAGTATGCATTGGCCGAAGGACCTTCTTTTTTTGCAGTCGTTGCCTACCTGCTCACAGGCAATATGATCATTCTGGGTATAGCCGTTGCTATTATTGCCTATTTTGCAACAATGTGGCCAACCGTCGGAAAAATGTCATCGGAAATGAACCTTACTCCCGATGAAAAGATGAAACTGGAAAATCAGGAAACTCAACTGTAGATTCATTTTATCCGTTGCGGGTACATTCTTTGTTTTGTTTAAAACAAAATCACTGTTGTCCGGTAAAAATGAAGAGTTAGAAAGTTTAATGTAAAACTAACCAACTCTTCATGTAGTTTTATGTCGCCAAACTAAGAACTACATGGATAAAAGTACACATTTTTTCGGCACATCGGTTTTCGGACAGCTAATTTCACTGATTGAACCAACTATCATTAACCAAGCTGTCAATGCATACCATTCTGACCGGTATGTTAAGAAGTTCAGGACAAAGGATCATCTGATCAGTATGCTGTTTTGCGCCTTTGCCAAGTGTACCTCTTTGCGCGAAGTATCAGGTGCAATGCTTGGATTATCAGGCAAGACACGTCATTTTCATATGGAACATATACCCTGCAAAAGTACCCTTGGCGATGCTAACCAATTACGCAAGGCGGAAGTATTCGGTTTAATCTATCATAAACTGCTTAAAAAATACAGCGGATATATTTCGGACAGCCGGATCAAAGATGTGATAAACAAACAGATAGAAATATTTGACAGCACGACTATCAGTCTTTTTAAGGATATTATGAAATGCGTTGGCCGAAAACCAAAGGATGGCAAACGCAAAGGCGGTATTAAAGTGCATACTATCATCAATGTAGATGAAACTGTACCCAAAATGGTTTGGTTTACCAATGCCGCTACAAACGATCATGTGCTACTCAACAAACTGAAGATGGATTCAAACACGATCTATGTATTCGACAAAGGGTACAATGATTACAAGGCCTTTGAGAAATTCTGCACCCATCAAACCGGTTTTGTGACCCGTATCAAGGATAATGCGGTTTATGAATGTGTTGAAAAGCGGGAAATAGAGGAGTATATTCATTCGGGTGTCAGAGAAGATGAGATAATTACCCTAACGGTGAAAGATGGGGACGAATACAGAAAACTCACTCTGAGAAAGATACGGTTCTATGACAGGGAAAATAAACGGGAATATGAGTTCCTTACCAACCTTTTTCAAATGCGGGCTGACTTGGTGGCGGCGATTTACAAACTCCGCTGGCAAATAGAAACTCTGTTCAAACAGTTGAAACAGAACTTCCCTTTAAAATACTTCCTGGGTGACAACGAAAATGCTATCATGATCCAGATTTACTGCGCCCTGATTGCTAATCTGTTACTAACTGTCATCCAGAAGCAACTCAAACGCCCCTGGGCTTTTTCAAATCTGGTAAGTTTTTGCAAAATCCACCTGTTCAATTACATTCACCTGTTGCGTTTTCTCGAAAACCCGGACAAAGACTGGCGTAAAACATTACGTATCGAAGAACAATTGGCCCTATTCTAAAGTAGCTTACTTCGAATAAAGTACAAAATCAAATAACATTCCCGTTGATTGTCAGGCATTTAGTTAGCTATGAGATTTTTTTTCTAACTTTACCGGACAACAGTGATTATTAATA
>Ga0209098_1001724_pt1 | contig 20305 bp, 15 predicted proteins | sample AD_JPNHW1_MetaG_FD_184429 | JGI IMG/M metagenome (GOLD analysis project Ga0209098, IMG submission 184429) | Active sludge microbial communities of municipal wastewater-treating anaerobic digesters from Japan - AD_JPNHW1_MetaG (SPAdes) (version 2) | ecosystem: Engineered > Bioreactor > Anaerobic...
GGTGGATTTGAAGCTACCGGATGGGGATGCCCTGAGGATCCGGAAGGTGGAAGGCAAGAGCCGCGTCGTCGTGCATCTCTTCCACGGGCTGGGAGGGGACGCCGATTCCGATTACATGCGCCGCTGCGCGGCCCTGTTCTGGAGCATGGGGCACAGTGTCATGGCCATCAATCATCGAGGCGCGGGCGAAGGAAAGGGGCTGGCCACCAGGCCCTACCACATGGGCTCCACCAGGGACATGGCCGCCATGATCCAGCTGGGGCGGGAGGCTTTCCCGAATCGCACGCATGTGGCCATCGGCTTTTCCCTGAGCGCCAACGTGCTGCTGCTGCTGCTGGGGCGGGATCACGACAAAGATCTGGCGCTGCCGGACCGGGCCATTGCGGTGAATCCGCCCGTGGATCTGGCGAAGGCTTCCGAACGTATGGGCCGCGGGCTCAACCGCCTCTACGACATCCGCTTCGTCCACATGCTGCGCCGCCAGATTCTCGAACGGTGGGAGATGGGCCTGTTGAAAGAGCCGGTGGTGTTTCCACGCTTCCTGACGCTCCACGCTTTCGATGAGATCTACACCGCGCCCCAGGGCGGCTTCAGCAGCCGCGAGGACTACTATCGCCAGTGTTCCAGTTCGCCCTACGTGAACCAGATCCAGGTCCCGACGGTGATCCTCAGCTCCAAGGACGATCCCTTCGCCACGGTGCTGGATCTGGACGGCGTGCCGCTGTCCTCCCGGGTGCATCTGCATGCGGAGGAATACGGCGGGCACATGGGATACATTTCTCGCGGAGTGCCAGGGCGGCGCTGGATGGATTACGCCATCTCCCACTACTTCGGCGAGCTGCTGGCCTCAGAATAGCCGCGCGATCAGCGCAGCCACCGCCGTCTCCACCCGTAGGATGCGCTCGCCCATGGACACGGGCTGAAAGCCCGTGCGTTCGAACATCGAGACCTCGCCTTCGATGAAGCCGCCTTCGGGCCCCACGGCCAGCGTCACGGGACGTTCGATGGCCCGTGGACAGGCGCTTGGCGCGCCTGGATGGGCGATGAGGGGCAGGGTGTCCTGGATGAGGGCTGGCAGCGTATCTTCGGCAAACGGTCGCAACAGGCGATGCAGGTGCAGATCCGGCAGTACGGTGTCCTTTGCCTGTTCCAGCCCCAGGACGCGCTGGGTCCACAGGTTTTCCGGCTGAAGGCGCGGGCTGTTCCAGTAGGCCTTTTCCACGCGCCAAGCGTTGACGAGGTGGATGCTGGATACGCCCAGGCTGGTGGCGGAAGCGATGACCCGGTTCAGCACCTTGGGGCGCGGCAATGCCAGGATCAGCGTCAGGGGAAGCTTGGATGGCGGCGGCGCATCCAGCAGGACTTCCATCTCAAGACATTCACTGTCCAATCGAGTGATACGGCCTTTCCCCATGGGGCCGTTCAGCCGTCCCACGGTGAGTTCGTCATCAACCTTGGCGCGATGGACCTCGATGACGTGCTCGCGCCGACGCCCGGAAAGGCGGACGCGGTTGGCCGAGGTGAAGTCTTCTTCGAGCAGCAGGATGAGGTTCAAGCGTTCAGCCTTCCTTCTGGAGATAGCGTTCCTTCAGCACACCCAGGTGGTGTTCCGCGTGGCCCGCCAGCATGTAGGCCAGGGCCCCCGCGCTCAGCGCGCGCCCGTTGCTGGTGCCCATTTCCGTGCTGGCTTGCGGCGTGAGGCTCTGGACCAGCGAGATCGTGGCGCGACGGATCGCGCCGAATTCGGCGAGCAGATCCGCCAGGCTGCGCCCATCGAACGCGCCCGCAGCGACGTAGGCGTTGTCGTCGTAACCGGGCAGCGGCGCCTTCTCGCCGCGGGCGATGCAAAGAATCCGGTAGCCGAAGATGCGGTCGGAATCGTTGATGTGCCCAAGCAGCTCCTTGATGCTCCATTTCTCCGGCGCATAGCGGAAGCCTGCCTGGGCTTCATCCAGCGCGTCCAGGAACTTTGACAGCCGCCGGGTCTGATCTTCCAGGAACCGCGCCAACTCGCCGTCGGGAACGAGATCGATGTACCGGCCAAAGGCCGCTGGATATTCGGAAGAAGCGGGACGAGGGATCATGGAACCTCCTGATTAGGGATCATAATCGACGCAGCGGCCCATATCGTCTTCGGTTCGCTGTTCGGGGGAGTCGTTCTTGGAAGCACCCATTTCGGTCAAGCGCCTGCTGGAGCAGATCAAGGCGCGCCTGGAGCCGGCCTTCGCGGCCGTCTGCGTGATGGGCGAGGTCTCGAACCTGCGCACTTCCGGCAAGCACTGGTACTTCACGCTGAAGGAGGATGGCGCGGCGCTGTCCTGCGCGGTGTGGGCCAGCCAGCAGCGCTTCCTGTCGCATGCGCCCAAGAACGGCGAGCGCGTGGTGGTGAAGGGCAGCCTGAACGTCTACGTGCCGGGCGGCAGCATCAGCCTGGCCGTGACCCACTGCGAGCTGGCGGGGCAGGGCGATCTGCAGGCGCGGCTGCGCCAGCTGGAGGCCGAGCTGCGGAGCCAGGGCGTCTTCGATCGGCCCAAGCGGGATCTGCCGCGCTTCCCCAAGCGGCTGGGCGTGGTGGCGGCCCTGGGTGGCGCGGCGCTGCGCGATGTGCTGCAGGTCAGCCTGCGCCGGGCGCCGGGTTTGGATATCCTCGTCGCTCCCGCCGCCGCCCAGGGTGAGCGGTGCGTGCCGGAAAACCTGCTGGCGCTCCAGGAGATCCAGGACCCGTTCTGGGGGTGCGACGCCATCCTGCTGATTCGAGGGGGCGGCAGCATCGAGGATCTGTGGGGGTTCAACGATCCCGAGCTGGTGAAGGCCGTGGCGGAATGTCGCCTGCCCATCGTGACCGGCGTGGGGCACGAGATCGATACGACGCTGGTGGACTTGGCATCGGATCGGCGAGCGGCGACGCCCAGCCAGGCGGCGGAACTGGCGACACCCGATCGACAGCAACTGTCCAGTGAACTCAAGCGTCGCGTGGATGCCCTGGTCCTGCGCATGGAATGGCGCATGCGGGGCTTCGAGACGGAACTGAACCTTCGCGCGGGGATGGGTCTGATGCGGCTGGACCCCACGCAGAAGGCCACGTCGCGCCTGGATGGTCTGCTGCGCCGACTGCATCTTGCGCATCCGCAGCGGCGCATGGATCAATCCCTTTCGCGGCTGGCGGTGCTTCGCCAGCGACTGTCGCACGCGGGCTTCATGGCCAGCGGCGAGGCGGACAGGCTTCGGGTGCGCGAGGCACAGCGCCGCCTGATCCCCGCGCTGCGGAGCGTCCTGGATGCCCGGCGTCGGCGGCTGGAGGTCCTGCACGCGCGCCTGGAGGGGCTGGACCCCAAGGGGCCGCTCACACGCGGCTTCGCGCTGGTGCAGGATGCGGAAGGCCGTGCCGTCACTTCGGCCAAAGCGTCGGCCCCCGATGCGGAATTGAACCTCCGCTGGCTGGATGGTTCGCGCCGGGCTCAACTCCTGGATTGAGCGTCCCGGATTGAACCTCATGGATCGAATCGAGCTGTGGTATCGTGCCCGAACCCTTTTTTCTACTGGAGCCTTCCCATGAAGCGAATGCTTTCTGCATCCATGGTTGCCATCGCCCTGTTCGGGATTCTGGGGGGCGCGGTGGCCTGCCGCCACAAGCGCGCGGATATGGCCCCCGATGCTGCGCCCATGGCCGATGAGAAGTCGGCCGTGTGCCTGGTCGATGGGTTGGGCTTGCGGAATGCCGTGGGCAAGAGCGCGAAATACGTCGCCTCGCTGGCGCTGGGGGAGACGGTGAAGCTGGTGGGCGACCCCGAGAAGGATGAAAGCGGCAAGGACTGGCAGAAGATCGAGCTCTCCGATGGCAAGAGCGGGTACGTCAGCGCCGCGGGCCTGGTGGCCAATGCGCAGATCGGCGCGGTGAAGGACGACGCCACCAGCTACAAGCGTCCGGATCTGCTCACGGCTTCGGCCCAGAAGGTGCCCTTCATGACCATCGTGGCGGTCACCCAGCAGAAGGATAGCTGGCTGCAGGTGGTGGGCGAAGGCAAGCGCAGCCTGGGTTGGCTTCGCAAGGATGTCGTGAGCCTGGACAAGGAGGATGTCACCGCCGCGATCCTGGCCACGAAGAAGCTTCGGGACAAGAATGACGGCCTGGACCCGGCGAAGAAGGTGGAAGCCATCGTCGCCGCAGCGCCCAATCCCAACGGCTACTTCATCCAGAAGCTCAAGGAGCGTTCCGCCTCCGCGCCCGCGGTCCCGCCCCAGGGCGAAATGGCTCAGGGAGAAATGGCCCAATAGCGGTTCCTTTTTGCTTCGGAGTTTCCATGTCTCGTTCTCTTCATGCTGTGTTTGCAGCGGCCCTGCCCGCGCTGCTGGTCGGGTCGGCCTCGGGTGTCGCCCTTCGTGCCACGTCTGGAGCCACCGCTCCCGCCGCGTCCCTGGCCGTTTTGCGCCTGTTTCCCGCGAGCGCGAAGTCGCTGACGTTGACCTGGAATCTCGCCGAATCCGACGCCCGCTACCTGAAATCCGTGGAAGGCACCGGAACGCGCGATGGACTGGTGGAACTGGACGCCCTGGCCCACCTCGAGACCTCGGATCTGGCGGAGGGCACGATCGCCCTGGCCCGATTCGAGCCCGTGCGCGAGACGAAGCCCAATCCGTCTGCGAAGGCCTCCGCGGGCGACGGGGATGCCTGGAGCGTTCTGGCTGTTCCCGTGAAGAGCGCCGCGAGCATCCAGAAGCTGGTTCACGCGCAAGCCGCGGGATCGGCCCAGGGGGGGAAGTTATCTGACGCGAAGATTCTGAAATACCGGTGGAAGGTCGATGGCGCCTTCGAGACGCGTTTTCTGGCCTTCAGAAATGGTTTCGCCTTGATCTCGCGCCGCAGGGCGCTGCTGGAATCTGTCCTGAAGGATGGAGCGGCTGCGCCGATGGGCCTCGAAGCTGAGTTCGCTCCACTGAAGGCCTGGATGCTGACGCAGGACTCCGTGATCACCGTGACGGAGCGATGCACCGCAAAGACGTTGGAGGATTTCTTCAGCACCAAGGGCAAGGGCGGAAGTTCTGCCAAGCTCATGGCGTCCTTCTTCCGCGATCTGGGGGTGAAGGCCAAGGCGTCCGTCCACCATGTGGCGCTGGGGCTGAAGTTCCCGGACCAGGGTGGCCTCGCGATCACCGCCCGGGCCTTCTTCCGGGAGGGCAGTCCGCTGGCTTCCGAAGGGGCCGCGCTGACGCCCATCCAGGGGCATCCGCTGGGAGCCCTGCCCGAGGGCCCCTATGCCATGGCCATGGGGGGGCAGTGGCCCAACTTCACGCGCCTGATGGAGAACCTGGGGGGCACGCTGCCAAACCTCAAGCCCGAAGAACAGGCTGCGCTGAAGGAGCTCTCCCGCCAGGCCGAGGCTCCCGTGGATCGCATGGCCTTTGCCTGGCAGGCGTCCAAGGCCGGTGATCCCCTATTCCAGGGGCTTTCCGCCGTGCTGGAGCTCAAGGATGGATCCGCCTGGATGCAGGCCATGAAATTGCGCGCGAACTGGCTGGACGAGCACCTGAACGGTGCCTGCACATTCGAAGAAAACATCCTTCCGGATGGGGCGGCTCCCGGAGGGGCCAGCTTCATGGTGAGTTCAGATCTGAACGTCATGACCGGCGGCAAGGTGCCGCCTGCCCAGATGGCGATGATCGGCGGCCTGCTGTTCGGCGGCCCCAAACTCAAGGTCAGCTACGCGCTGCTGGATGAGCACCGGGCCCTGTGCGTCTTCGGGGATTCCGTGGCGCTTCGGCGCATGGTGACCAAAGTGGCAGAAGGCAAGCCCCTGGCCGCATCCCGGCCCGTTCAGAAGGCCGATGCGATGCTGCCGAAGGATGCGCGGCTATCGATGTACCTGGATCCCAAAGGCGTGCGGGATCTGGTTGGGGCGGTGGTGGAGGCGTTCCTGCCTCAGAAGGGGGCGACGCTCCCTGATCCCGGCGCCGTGACCCCCTTGGCCGGGGCCTTCTCAATGGACGCCCAGGGCCTGCAGTTTAGCGGCGTGGCTTCGTCCGAGGCCCTTGCGGCCATCGCGCAGGTCTTCACCGGAGTTGGCAAGCTCCTCGCGCCTCCGGCGGCAGCCGGTCCTGCGCCGAGATAGGCGCCCCGATGGTTCTCATGGTTTCCGGTCTAGCGATCGAATAGTATCCAAGGCGGACTTGGAGAAGGTCGATGGCCTGTTGCTGTGCTGGCTGCAATATCCATGGAGAACCTTCGGGGTCCATTCCTGGGATCCGGTTATTCATTGGACATCTACTGTCCATTCTTGTGGTCCTGGTCTGGTTGGGCGCATCCCCCTGCCAGGCGGCACCGGCACCCATCGATCGCGTGGCGAAGGTGCAGGGGCTTTCTCCGGCCAAGCTGCGCCAGGGACGGCCCGTGGAGATTCACGGCACGGTGACCCTGTGCGACGAGTCGTCCCAGTTGATGGTGATCCAGGATGGCACCGGCGCCATCGGCGTCATGGCCCGCGCCTTCGCAGGCGCCGCCCCCGGGGACCGCGTGATCGTCAAAGCCTTCACCGCCTACGAGGCGTTCGCGCCGATGCTGGTGAAGCCGACGATCCAGCGCATTTCAACGGGATCGCTTCCCGGGGCCGCCAGGGTCACGCTGGAGCAGGTGTTCAACGGCAAGCTGGACTACCAGCGTGTGGAGCTGGAGTGCAAGGTGCTGGAGGCCCATTCCTTCGGTCTTGGCCGGTTTGATCTGGTGGGCGAGGGCGCTGGGAAGACCTTCAGCATTCAGGGGAACTTCGTCCTTCCCCGAACGCTGTTCTTCAATGTCGCCGGGCGCAAGGTTCGCTTGCGGGGCATTCCCGTCATGGCTCGCCAGCCTTCAGGGGACTGCTTCTCGCTGACCTTCTTCGTGGCGGACGCCCAGGATATTCAAGAGATCGACGCCCTTCCTGCCGCGGTGGGGGAGGGGCCGGATGCCAGCCTGCCGCTGCTGACCTCCGTGAATCGCGTGAAGGCCCTGACCAACGAGGAGGCTCGGCGCGGCTATCCCGTGCGGCTGCGGGGCGTGGTCACCTGTTTCGATCCAACCTACGACCAGCTTTGGATCCAGGACGAGACCTCCGGCATCTTCATCCGCCCTCCCCAATACTCGCCGAAGGGGCTGGAGACCGGCGCCGTGGTGGAGGTGGAAGGGAAGACGGCGGAGGGGTGCTTCGCCCTGTGGATCCTGCCCACATCCTTGCGCGTGCTGGGCAAAGCCCCCCTGCCGAAGCCGATCCAGATCCATCCCGAACTGGGCTTTCCCGCCTGGGAGGAGAACCGCTGGGCCGAGGTGGAAGGCATCATCACCCTGATCCGATACAACCCCGCCAATGGGCAGCTGGAGATGGGACTGCGCAGCGGATCCGCGCGCTTCACGCTGAGATTGGCTGGGCCTCCCAGCCTGGAAGCGGATTTCGCCCATCTCATCGATTGCAATGTGAAGGTCCGTGGGGTCTACATCTCGCTGTTCTCCACGGATATGCGGCTCACGGGATTCGGCTTGAAGCTGCCCTATGCAAGCTGTCTGGAGGTGGTTCCGGGCGAGACGGGCGATAGCCTTGAAAGCCCCCCGCGCCGCATCCACGGGCTGCTGGAATACAACCCGGGCGGCATCCCCAGGCATCGCGTGAAGGTGGCGGGGCAGGTGACCTTCATCGGCTGGGACGGGACGATCTATGTGCAGGATGCGAGCGGCAGCATCCGCGTTGATGGCTACTCCATCCTGCCGTCGACCTCCAGCGTGGGGACGGATCGGCCCCGCATCGGGGACACGGTGGAGGCGTTGGGCTTCTTCGACTGGGCGCGCGCCAAGGTCTCGCTCTCGAACGCCGTGCTGCGCGTGAAGTCCTCAGATACAGCCGCCCCCGAGCCGCTGGCCGTGGCGGCCGAGGGTCTGAATTCGGGCATCCACGATGGGCGTCTCGTCCGCATTGAAGGTTTCCTGCGCGAGCAGACCCAGAGCTTCGGCGACCGGATCCTTTTCCTGGAATCGGGCCGCACGGTGTTCAAGGCCGTGCTGGAGCAGCCGCAGGATTTCCCGGGGCTGGATCGCCTGCGAAGCGGCGCCCTGGTGAGGCTGACCGGCATCTGCGACATGATTTGGGATGAAACCCAATCGCCCGCCACGCCTTCCGAGATCCGCATCCGGCTGCGCGATCCCGAGGATATCCTGGTGCTGAAGGACGGACCCTTTTGGACGCTATCCCGATCCATGGCGTTGATGAGCGTGCTGCTGGTAGTGCTGCTGGGGGCCACGCTCACGCTGGTGCTGCTCCAAAGGCGGCTGAAAGCGCGATCCGTGCAGCTTCAGACCGAAATGGATGGGCGGGTGACTCTGGAAGACCAGCTGCGCCAGTCCCAGAAACTGGAGGGCGTCGGGCGGCTCGCGGGTGGCGTGGCGCATGACTTCAATAACCTGCTGACGGTGATCAACGGCTACTGCGAGATGCTGGTGTCGGAGCTGGAAGGCCAGAAGGATCTCCAGGGTTGCGCCCAGGAAATCCGCAAGGCCGGCGAGCGGGCCGCGTCCCTGACCAAGCAACTACTGGCGTTCAGCCGCAAGCAGATCCTGCAGCCCGTGGTGCTGGATCTGAACGAGCTGGTCCAGGACATGGAAAAGATGCTGAGCCGCTTGATCGTCGAGGACATCAAGCTGTCGCAGCGGGTGTCGTCCGAGCCGTGCTACATCAAGGTGGATCCGGGGCAGATCAGCCAGGTGCTGATGAATCTGGTGGTGAATGCCAGGGACGCCATGCCTCATGGCGGCGAGATCATCCTCGAGATCGACCCCGTCTTTCTGGACGCGGAGACACTGCAACTGCGTCCCGACGTGACGCCGGGATCGTACGTTCGCCTGACCGTTTCGGATACGGGATTGGGCATGGACGCCCAGACGCAGGAAAAGATCTTTGAACCCTTCTTCACCACCAAGGAGCAGGGCAAGGGCACCGGCCTGGGGCTGTCCACCGTCTTCGGCGTGGTCAAGCAAAGCGGGGGGCACATCTGGGTCTACAGCGAAGTCGGTCATGGCACGGCGTTCAAGCTGTTCTTCCCCCGGATCGAGGAGGCTCCGGTCGAGCCCGAGATTCCGGATGAGCGCACGAATCCCGGCGGCGAGACCATCCTGGTGGTGGAAGATCAGCCCGAGGTCCGACAGTTCATTCAGCGCGCCCTGGAAAGCCATGGGTACCGCATCCTCACGGCGGGCGACGCAGAGGAGGCGCAGGCGTTGTCCCGGCGCTTCTCAAGCAGCATCCATCTGCTGCTCACCGATATGGTCATGCCGGGCATCAACGGGCGGGAGCTGGCCAAGCGCCTGCTGGTCAGCCGCAGCGCCATGCGCGTGCTGTTCATGTCCGGTTACACCGAGGACGTGGTCGTCCACAAGGGCATCCTGGAATCCGGCATCGAATTCATCCAGAAGCCCTTCAGTGCGCGCGAAATCGCTGACCGGGTGGCTGAGATCCTCAATCGGCGCTGAGGCTCAAGCGGCCCTGACCCTCAACCGGCGTACCGCCGAAGCCTTTCCACGAGATCCGCCTCGTCCAGCGCGCCGCCGTGGCCGCCGATCTCGATGCCCGGCTTGATGCGGCCATGGAAATCGCTGCCGCAGGTGGAGAGCAGCCCCAGGCGCTCGGCTTCGCCCGCGAAATCCGCCCGCTGGACTTCATCGTGGTACGTGCTGAAGACCTCCAGGCCGACCACGCCCGCGCGCGCGATGGGATCGAGCAGCTCGATTCGTGACGCCAGGCTGATGCCGGGGTGCGCCAGCACGGGCACGCCGCCGCTGCGCCGGACAAGCGCGAGGGCCTGCTCCAGGCCCATGTATTCCATGGCGACGTGGGCCGGTTTCCCTTGCCCCAGGAAATCCCAGTAGAAATTCACGATGGCCATGGACGAGCGCTCGCCGCCGGGCAGGTAGGGCCGCAGCAGGGGGATCTCGTGCGCGCCCGGATGTTCCAGCACCTGCGAGATGAGCTGATCGGTGCCGATGATGCGCCCGTGGGCGGCCGCCAGCAGCGGGGCCTCGTCCACTTCGAGTCCCAGCCCGCGCAGCGCCTCGGCCCGGCGATGGAAGGCTACGTGCTCTTTTTTCGTGATATCGGCTTCCAGCGCTTCGAAATCGGGAAGGCTGGGGTCAATGAAATAGGCCAGCAGGTGCAGGTCCACGCCTTCGAACAGGCAATCAATCTCGATGCCCGGAATGACCTCAACGCCCCATTCCGCCCCGTGTCGCACCGCTCTTTGAACGCCCCTCACGCTGTTGTGATCCGTGAGCGCCATCCAGCGGACGCCAAGCCCGTGGGCGCGCTCCACCAGCTGCTCGGGCTCAAACTCACCGTCGTCGCTGAACAGGGAATGCATGTGCAGATCAAGCGCGCTCACCGAGGCTCCATCGAAGATCCATTATCCCGCGATCCTGCGATCCCGCCCTTCACAGGGCGCGGAACAGCGTTAGCACACGCACTTCCCGCGCGCCCGCGCCGCGCAGGGCCTGGGCGCAGCGCAGCAGGGTCGTGCCGGTGGTCCAGACATCGTCCACCAGAAGGATGGAGCGCTCGTAGATCGTTTCGGGTTTAAGGACGGCGATGGCCCGCTGGGGCAGCCGTCGGCGCTCGCTTTCGGTGCGCATGGCCTGGCGCCTGAAGGCTCGCGCCCGGCGAAGGGTTGGGGTGAACGGCTTCTGGATGGATTGGGCGATCCCGCGCGCGAAATCCTCGGCGAGATCGAATCCGCGCAGAAGCCGGCGGTGGAAGGCCGTGGGCGCAGACGTGACGAGATCGGCGTCCTGGATGAATTCGGGCAGGGCGATGGCGCTTGCGCGGCGCAGCAGCGCGTGACGCCACCCGAGTTCGCCGGACTTGATGCCAGGCAGCAGCAGCGCCCCCAGGGCGGGGCGCCCGCCGTGATACTGCCAGAGCGCGTCGCCGGTTTCCCAGGCGGTGGGTTCTGGACAGTCCTTGTCCAGATCATGGGGCAGTGCGCAGCGGGGGCAGCGGTCGTCTGGCAGCGGGATCAGCCCCTCCCAGCAGCGGCCGCACAGGCCCGCTTCCGCGTGGAGATCCAGGGGCCCCAGGCAGCCCCGGCAGGGGATCTGCGCGCTCAGTCTAGCGCCAAGTCTCGTTCCTAGGCCTGACCTCAGGAGATGCCTGATCGACGCCATCTTCAATCCCGCTTGAAGTGGGGCAGTTCGGCGGGAAGCTCCAGGCTCATTTCCATGTAGCCGCGATACTCGCCCTGCTCGAACCAGGGGCACTGGTAGATGAGCTTCTTCTGGCCGCGCTTTTCGATGGTGTAGGCGTTTGGAACGCGCTGATCCATCAAGCCCTGCAGCTTGGCCTTGGAAGCGCCGGGATGGCAGTCCAGCACGTTGCATCCGATGAGGTCCAGCCCCCCGTCCTTGGCGAACATGCGCACGGCGGCTTCGTTCATCTCCAGGATCGTGCCATCTGGCGCGCACACGGTGACGGCTCCCGGGAATGCATCCACCCAGGCGTGTCTGGACGCGTCGGTCTGCTGCGGCATGTCGACCTCCATCCACCATGAAAACGGGCCCTCGCGGGCCCGTCCAGAGTTGTTCTCGCGAATCGTCTCAGCCGTTCTTCTTCGCGAAGGCTTCCATGAAGTCCACCAGCACCTCCACCTGGGGCACGGTGACGGCGTTGTAGATGGAGACGCGGATGCCGCCGATATCGCGGTAGCCCTTGAGGCCCACCATCCCGGCCTTCTTGGCCTCGCCCACGAAGGTGGCCGTGAGGTCCTCGCTGGGCAGGAAGAAGTCCACGTTCATCATCGAGCGATCGGCCTTCTCGGTGACGAAGGGCTTGTAGAAGTCCCCGAGCCTGTCGATGCAGCCGTAGAGGATTTCGCCCTTCTTGCGGTTGTTGGCCTCGATGGCCTGAAGCCCGCCGATGCTCTTGTTGTAGGCCAGCACGTTGCGCAGCAGGTAGATTCCGAAGGTGGAAGGCGTGTTGTAGAGGCTGTTCTTCTCGGCGTGCAGCGGGTAGCGCAGGTAGCTGGGCAGATCCTGTGCTTCACACATCTCGATGAAATCGTCGCGCATGATCACCAGCGTCACGCCGCTGGGGCCCAGGTTCTTCTGGGCGCCCGCGTAGATCAGGCCGAACGGATTGATATCGAAGGGCCGCCACATGATGTCTGACGACATGTCGCAGATGTAGGGCTTGTCGGTCTGGGGGAACTGGTGGAACTGCGTGCCCTCCACCGTGTTGTTCGAGGTGAAGTGAACAAAGGCGCTATCGGCGCCGATCTTCAGCTCGTGGGCCTTGGGCAGGCGCGCGAACTTGTCGGCCTTGGTGCTGGCGGCCACGCGCACATTGTTGCCCGCCACGAGCCGCGCTTCCTGGTAGGCCTTCTCGGCCCAGTTGCCCGTCAGGATGTAATCCGCCTTGCGGCCCGAACGCAGCAGATTGAGGGGGATCATGCCGAAGGCGAGATGCGCGCCGCCTTGCAGGAGCATGATCTTGAAGTGTTCGGGGATGCCCATCAGCTCGCGGGTCAGCGCGATGGCTTCTTCGTGAACGGCGTCGTATTCCTTGGAGCGGTGGCTGATTTCCATGACGGACATGCCGGTGCCTGCGAAGTCCAGCAGCTCTTCCTGCGCGCGTTCGAGCGCCGGGAGAGGAAGGCCCGCCGGGCCAGCGTAGAAGTTGATCACGCGATGCGTCATGGCATGCTCCTGGGAAAATTGAACCACCAGGCCGTCCCAGCACCAAGCCGCCGGGATTTCTGGAACCGGCTAGATCGCGAGCGGATCGATTTCGCCGACATTCTTGAAAATGTGATTGGGCCGATAGGGGAACTGCTCCACGGTTTCCAGCGTCGAGACGCCGGAAAGCACCAGGCACGTCGTCATGCCGGCTTCCAGCCCGGCCACGATATCCGTATCCATGCGGTCGCCGATCATCACGGTATCTGCCGCGTGGCTGCCCAGCTTTTTGCGCGCGATCATCATCATCAGCGCGTTGGGCTTGCCCACGACGTAGGGCTTCTTGCCGCTGGCCACCTCGATGGATGCCAGGATGCTGCCCGCCGCAGGCTCCAGGCCGCTCTCCGTTGGGTCCACCACGTCGGGGTTGGTGGCGATGAACTTCGCGCCGTTCTGGATGAAGCGCAGGGCCTTCTTCATCATCTCGAAATTGAAATGCGCGGTCTTGCCCACCACCACGTAATCCGGCTTGTTCTCGGTCAGCGAAAAGCCCGCCTTGTAGAGCTCGCTGGCCAGCCCGTTGCCGCCGATGACGTAGGCTGTTCCGCCGGGCTTCTGCGCGCTGAGGAAGGTGGCCGTGGCCATGGCGGAGGTGATGAAGTTCTCCTCTGTCAGCCCCTCCACGCCCATGCCCTCCAGCTTGCGCAGCAGATCGATGGGCGTCTGTTCCGAGTTGTTGGTGAGAAACAGGAACTTGGTGTTCGTCTCCACCAGGCGGTGGACGAAGTCCTTGGCCCCTTCCACCAGCGTCTTGCCCCGGTAGATGACGCCATCCATATCCGAAATGAAGCTCTTGGTCATGAACACACCCCGCCTGATGCCTTGATTCTACTGGGTCTTGGGATTCCTGTTTGGAATAGCGGCGGTCCCGGCCGATTTCCTGGCGCCAGAATGGAGGCCCACTGGATGATTCCAAAATCGTGGAAGTTGCCTGTGGTGCCGCATCGGAAGGGCGAGTCTTCCAGGTTTCAGCGCCAGCGCGAGCGCCATTCAAGGCGCTGGGCTTCATCCAGGAAGGTCCAGGCCAGGATGCGGCTCTTCTTCTGGCCCTGGGCCATCTCCAGGACGCGCACCTCGGCCGCGCCAGCCTTGCGCAGGGCGCCGTGGAGGGCGGGCAGATGGTCGGATTTGGCGACGAGCGTGGTGAACCAGAAGCATTGGTTTGGGATGCGCGCGCTTTCTTCGATCATCGTGCGGATGAAGGCCAGCTCGCCGCCGGGGCACCAGAGCTCGTTGCTCTGGCCTCCGAAGTTCAGCGTTTGGGCTTTGCCGTGGCCCAGGTTGCGCCACTTGCGCTGGGATCCCTCCCGCGCCTCCAGCGGCGAGGCATGGAAGGGCGGATTGCAGAGCGTCAGATCAAAGCGCTCGCCGGGCTGGATGATGCCGGCGAAGATCCGCCGGGAATCCGGCTGCAGGCGCAGTTCGATGGCGGCCGCCAGATCGGGATTGGCCGCCAGAATCCGCCGTGCGGCCTTCAGCGCCCGGCCGTCGATATCGGAACCCACGAAGGACCATCCGTACAGGCGCTGGCCGATGAGGGGATGGATCGCGCTGGCGCCGGTGCCGATATCCAGCGCGCGAACGGCCTTCCCACGCGGGATTTCTCCGTCGTGGCAGGAAGCCAGCAGATCCGCCAAGTGATGCAGGCTGTCCGCCCGGCCCGGGATCGGCGGGCACAGATAGTCCGCAGGAATCTGCCAGTTCCGGATCGCGTAGTGCTGCATGAGCAGGGCGCGGTTGAGCATCCTGACTGCGTCCGGTTCGGCGAAATCCACGGTCAATCCGCCGTGCGGCGCCTGGATGACGAAACGGGACAGCTCCGGGCAAATGGACACCAACTGTCCAAAGTCGTACCGGCTGCGATGGACGCTGCGCGGATGCAGCCCGGCCTTTTCGGTTGGGGCCTTGATGGGGAGCTTGGCGGGCAGCTTGGCTGGGCGTCGCGTGGGATCAGGCTTATTCATGCCGTTCCGGAGGGGGAAGGTTCGTGTTCAGGCGTCGGGCTTGTCGCTATTGGCAATAGACCTCCGGCCCGGCATGGACAACGGCTGTCCAGTCCGGGCCGGAAGAACGGGGTTGCCTCAGTGGCAGCCGCAGCTGCCCTCGCCGCAGCCCTCTTCGGAGCATTCGCCAGATCCGCATTCGCCGCCTCCGCAGCCGCAGCCCGCGCCTTCGGGCACCAGCAGGCGCTGCGCGGTCTCCACCAGCGCGCGATGGGGCGCGGCCTTGACGGTCAGGGCCAGATTGACGGCTTCCAGCATGTCGTCCTTGGAGACGCCCAGCTTCTCGGCCTGCTCGTAGTGGTACTGGAAGCAGGGCTCGCAGTTGGCCGCGACGGAAGCGCCAAGGCCGATGAGCTCCAGCACGGCGGGGCTCAGAAGGGATGAAGTCTTGTTATCCACCAGGGACTCCTGTTCAGTGGGGGGATCGACGCGGCAAGGCGGAGCAAAAGTTGTTCGCGCCAGACCTTTCAGTTTATCCGGGCTGCCGGGAAGCAGCCCTTGGGAACTTCGATGCTGAACCAGGCCTGCGCGTCCCAAAATTGGGACGCATGATCCCAGGATTGGGACGCCCACGGGATCGAGACTGGTCTCAAGTGCTTATTTGATGAGCCTTGGCATTTGGCTCGGATCTCGCATGAATCGCCTGAACAGGAATATCAGGAGCTTTTCATGGATGTCCCACGCCCCAAGACGACGAACCGCCGCACGCTCTACCTCTCCATCGGTGGGGGGCTGGTGGTGCTGCTGGCGACCCTCGGCCTTGCGCGCATGAAGCCCGCCGCGCCGAGCGTCGAGCGCCAGTCGGTGCTGATGGACGCCGTGAAGCGCGGCCCCATGGTCTTCGAGGTGCGCGGCACCGGAACCTTGGTGCCCGTCGATATCCGCATGATCACGGCCCAGACGCCATGCCGCGTGGAGCGCATCCGCGTCTACCCCGGTACCGCCGTGAAGGCGGATACCGTCATCGCCGAACTATCGAGCCCCGAATTGCAGCAGGCCGCCCAGGATGCGCTGTGGCAGTACCGCAAGGCCGAGGCCGACTACGAAATGAACCGCCTGGGCCAGCGCACCAGCGTGGCCAGCGCGCGCTCCCAGGCCCAGGCCGCCGAAGTCCGCTACAAGGCCATGGAGCGCCTGGGCAAGGAGGGCCTGCAATCCAGTATGGAGGTGATGACCGCCAAGGTGGATTCGGAAGAGCGCACGGGCCGCCTGGCGTCCGAGGAAGCCCGCATGAAGATGTATGAGAACCACGGCGGCAAGGTGGCGCCTGCCCGCGCCGAGCTGGAGCGCGCCCGCGCCCTGTGGCAGCTCAAGCAGGAACAGGTGGCCGCGCTGCAGCTGCGCGCGGGCATGGACGGCGTGCTGCAGGAGCTTCCCCTGCAGGTGGGCCAGCAGCTCGCACCCGGCGCGGAGCTGGCCAAGGTCGCGCGGCCGCTGCCCCTGAAGGCCGCCCTGAAGGTCAGCGAAACCCAGGCCAAGGACATCGTGATTGGACAGCCGGTGTCCATTGATACCCGCAACGGCATCGTGAAGGGTCGTGTCATCCGCATCGACCCCGCCGTGCAGAACGGCACCGTCACCGTGGACGCCAGCCTGGAAGGCGAGCTGCCCAAGGGCCTGCGCCCCGATCTCAGCGTCGAAGGCGTCATCGAACTGGACCGCGTCTCCAGCGCCCTCTTCGTGGGCCGCCCCGTGCAGGCCCAGGCCCACGCCGGACTCTCCGTGTTCAAGGTCCTGCCTGGCGGCAGCGAAGCCATCCGCGTGAAAGTCCAGCTCGGCCGCGGCTCCGTCTCCACCATCGAAGTCCTGGATGGCCTGCGCGAAGGCGACCAGATCATCCTCAGCGACACCAGCACCTACGACAACAGCGACCGGCTGAGGCTGAAGTGACGTCGAGCTGTGACACCTTTGGGGGAAACTGACATGCTTACCCATCTCCTGCTCGATCTTCGTTTTGCGCTGCGTTTGTTGATCAAGGCGCCGGGGTTTTCGGCGGTGGCGGTTTTGTCCTTGGCGCTGGGCATCGGCGCGAATACGACGGTCTACACCTGGATGCGGCAGACGGTGCTGGATCCGCTGCCGGGCGTGGTCCGCAGCGCCGAGCTGATCGCGATGGATTCCTCGGATGCGGCCGGGGGCGATCAGGGGATGTCGTATCCCGATTTCAAGGACATCAAGCTGGAAAACCAGGTGCTTTCCAACGCCTTCGCGGGGCAGATGCGCGAGATGAGCTGCCTGGATGAGGGCGTGGCGCGGCGCACCGTTGTCTGGTACGGCAGCCCGGGCATGTTCGATGTGTTGGGCGTCAGGCCCAAGCTGGGCCGCTTCTTCGTCCCCGAGGAAGAGCGTCCCGGTTCTGCGCTAGCGGTCATCCTGTCCCACCGGGCCTGGCTCCACCAATGGGGGGGCGATCCTTCGGTCGTCGGACATTCCGTGAAGCTGGGGCATCAAAACGCCCGCATCGTGGGCATCGCGCCCGAGGGGTTCTTTGGTCCGGTGCCCGGGATTTCCTGCGATGCCTTTGTGCCGCTGGAGCCCTTCCTGACCCAGGGCGGCGAGCCCGAGCAGAATCCGGAACAAAGGAATGCGCGCGGGCTCTACGTGATTGGTCGGCCCAAACCGGGGATGGCCTTTCGCCCGGTGGAAGCAGCCTTGAAGGGCATCTTCCGCGATCTGTCGCTGCGCCATCCACGCACCAATGACCGCATGAAACTGAACGTCTACCGCATGAAGGATGGGCCCATGGGCGCGGCCTCGGAGCTGGGCAAGCCCCTGGCGCTGCTGTTCGTGGCGGTGGCCTTCATCCTGCTGATCGCCTGCGCCAACGTGGCCAATCTGCTGCTGGCGAAAAGCTCGCGGCGACAGCGCGAAATGGCCCTGCGCACGGCCTTGGGGGCTAATCAGGCGCGGGTCATCACTCAGTTGTTGACCGAAAGCGTGGTGCTGGGCTTGGCTGGCGGCCTGGTCGGGGTGGTGATGTCGAGCTGGACCCTGGGCTTGTTCACCCGTTCGATTCCCACCAGCGGTTGGCCGCTGGCGTTCGATGTGCACATGGATATCCGCACACTGATTTTTGCGGTGCTGCTTTCCATTCTCACGGCCATCGTGTTCGGCCTGGTGCCCGCGCTGCGAACCTACGACGCCCATCCCGCTGAAACCCTGAAGGAGGGCGGAAACCGATCCGCCGGGTGCCATCAGCGTCTGCAATCCGTGCTGGTGGTGGTCGAGATCGCCATCGCCGCGGCGCTGCTCAGTGGTTCGGCCCTGATGGTCAAGAGTTCCTGGGCCATCAGCCACGGCTCGCCGGGGTTCGATCCATCCCATGTGCTTCACGCCAATGTGGGCATGGATCTGGGGGGATACGACGCCGCGCGGGCCGAGGTGTTCGCCCGTGAGCTGAAGGCGCGCCTGGGTTCGCTGCCGGGGGTGGAATCGGTGTCCTACACCGAAGCCCGCCTGCTGAGCCTGGGGGGGCCCAAGGGCGTGGGCCTGAACTTCGAGGATTCAGAGCTGCCCAATGCCGATGGCACCGCGTCGGGCCGGGATCTGGTGGATTCGGATTTCTTTCGAACCTTCCGCATCCCCATGGTGGAAGGCCGCGAATTTGTGGATCAGGACAGGCTGGGCAGCGAACCCGTGGCGATCGTCAACGAGACCCTGGCGCGCAAGTACTGGCCCAAGCACGGTCCCGTGGGGCGGATGCTCCGCGTGAACGGAACCCAGCGGCGCGTGGTGGGCGTGTGTCGGGACTTCAAGTTTAGAAGCTGGACCGAAAAGCCCACGCCCATCGTCTTCATGCCCCTGGCCCAGTTCGGGCTGCCGTCCTGGAACCTGGTGGTGCGCACCAGTGGATCGCCTTCGAACCTGATTCCCGTGCTGCGCGAAACGGTTCGCGCGATGGATCCCAATCTGCCGGTCAAGGCCGTGCCTATGGCCGCATCCGTTGCGGACGCGGGGTTCCTGCTGCGCGTATCGGCCTGGGCCATGGGCGGCCTGGGGGCCGTGGCGCTTTTCCTGGCGTCCATGGGCATCTACAGCGTGATGGCGTATTCCGTAAGCCAGCGCACCGCCGAGATCGGCATCCGCATGGCGCTGGGAGCCACGCCCGCTGCGGTCCTGGGCATGGTGATGAAGCAGGGCGGAACGCTGGCGGGTCTGGGCGCCTTGCTTGGCATGATGGGCGCGCGCTTTTTGGGCCGCCGGTTCGCTGATCTGCTGTATCAGACATCTCCTGGCGATCCGCTGATCGTGCTGGGCATCCCGGTGCTGCTGATGCTCGTGGCGCTGCTCGCCTGCGCGCTTCCGGCCCTGCGCGCCGCGCGCATCCCGCCCACCGAGGCGCTGAGAGAGAGCTGAACCGGCGACTTCATTACCTCGATTTCTCAACCCATCCCTTTGATTGAAAGTGCCCCATGCAACCCGTGAAACTTCCCTCCATCCTGCGCGACGCCTTCCGCCAGATCCGCAGCGCGCCCGGCTACGCGCTGGTCATCGTGCTCACCCTGGCCCTGGGCATTGGCGCCAACGTCGCGATCTTCAGCGTGGTCAGCGCCACGTTCCTGAAAGGGCTGCCCTATCCGCACGCCGATCGTCTGGTGAAGCTGGTGGAGTGCAAATCGCAAGGGGATGGCCTATCGGTTTCCTATCCCAATTTCCTGGATTGGCGCCGCGAGCAGCGATCCTTTTCGGGGCTGGCCTTCTGGCATGACGAAACCAGGGCGCTGCGGCTATCCGATTCGACCGAGCAGGTGTCCGTGGGCATGGTCTCGTCGGATTTCTTCGGCGTGCTGGGCGTAAAAATGGCGGAGGGTCGGGGCATGACCGCCCAGGATGACCAGATGGGCGCTGCGCCCGCGGTCTGGGTGACGTCCGACCTGTGCCAGAAGCGCCTGGGCGGTGCCGGAGCGGTGGGACGGACGATTCGGCTGGGCGAACAGAGCTTCACCATCGCCGGGGTCATCGCGCCGGGATTCCGGTTCATCCAGAAGGTGGATGTCATCATCCCCGTCGCGCCCCAGGCGGTCTCCTCGTTTATCGATAACCGCGACAACCACAACAACGCGTTCGCCATCGCGCGCCTGAAGCCCGGTGTTGATCGGGCGGCCGCGGCGTCAGACATGAACCTCATCGCGGGTCAGCTCGGACAGCTCTACCCCGGAAGCAATAAGGGCATTGGTGTCGAGGTGACGCCCCTGCGTGAGGCCATCGCCTCGGGTTCGGGCTCGCGGATGGCGCTGCTGTTCAGCGCGGTCGGTATGGTGCTGCTGATCGCCTGCGTGAATGTGGCCAATATGCAGATCGCCCGGTCCTTCGCGCGCGAAAAGGAAATGGCGATCCGCGCCGCGGTGGGGGCCAATCGCTGGCAGCTTGTTCGCCAGCTTTTGGCGGAGAGCCTGGCGCTTTCGGGACTTGGGACGATCGTCGGAACCTGCATCGGGCTGGGCGGATACCAATTCCTGCGCGCCCTCATCCCCTGGCAGATCCAGAACCTGATCCCCGAACAGGTGGGCGTGGATGGCTGGATGCTCGCGTTCGTCGCGCTCATGGCGCTGGCGACCGGCATCGGCTT
>Ga0209098_1001725_pt1 | contig 20293 bp, 14 predicted proteins | sample AD_JPNHW1_MetaG_FD_184429 | JGI IMG/M metagenome (GOLD analysis project Ga0209098, IMG submission 184429) | Active sludge microbial communities of municipal wastewater-treating anaerobic digesters from Japan - AD_JPNHW1_MetaG (SPAdes) (version 2) | ecosystem: Engineered > Bioreactor > Anaerobic...
CCATGGTGACCTCCAGAATAGACAAGCCCCTCGTTTTTTGCGGACGAGGGGCTCTCTCGTGGTGCCACCGCAATTCGCCCGTCCGCGCTGGAGTCACGCGGAACGGGCCTTTCAAGCTGCCCGTGACGGGGGCAGGCCGGCGGGGCTTACTGGGCTGCCATTGCCGGCTCGCCGTTTATCCCCGCGCTCGGGAGTGTCTTTCGGGAGGCTGTCCTGTCCGCCTTCTCAGCTACCGGCGGCTCTCTGTGCAGGGCCAGGTTCCTTCCTACTCTTCTCCGTCAACGCTTTACGCCATGATACAGGCTCGCGCCGCGGCTGTCAACGGAAGCCCGGGACGGGCCGTGCAGCCCTAGCGGTCCAGCTCCCCCGAATCCAGCCTTTCGACGAATTCGGCGCCCACCTCGATGGCGAGCTCGAGGACCTCGGGCGTGACGGCCTCGATGGTGTCGCCGGGCGTGTGGTAGCAGTTGCCGCGGGCCTCGTTGGACCACTGCATGCCGATGAAGGTCGTGGCCCGCGCTCCCTTTTTCGCGAGCTCGGCGGCGTCGGTGCCGCCCGTGAGGAAGGCTATGGGCTCGACCGGCGCCTTGACGCCGCGCTTTCGGGCTGCCTCGGCGCAGGCCGTGGCCGCGCGGGCGTCGAGGGCCACCGAACCATTGAGGTCGCTCGTGAGGAAGCGCAGGTCCTCGGCCTTGTACATGCAGTCCATGTTGTAGTTCCAGGTGGGGAGGGCCGCGATGTCCGCCTTGTGGGCCTTTGCCCAGGCGCGGGCGCCGCGGAGGCCGGCTTCCTCCGCGTCGAAGCTCACGAAGACGAGGCGGGTCGAGGAGAGGCCCTGCCCCGAGTCCCTCCGCGCCCGGAAGATGCCGAGGAGCTCGAGGGCCGCGGCGCTCGCCGCCAGGTTGTCGCCGGCGCCGGGCGTGCCTTCCTTCGAGGCGAAGCGCCAGAGGGGGATTAGGAAGACGAAGAGGGCCGCGAAGAGGACCGAGGCTCCGAGGAGAATGGCTCGAGAGGGGCCTATGGCCGTGAGGACGAGGGCCGCCGCGAGGAAGAGGATGAAGGCGCCCATGCCGGAGTAGAGCTTGAAGCTGTAGAGCTCGGGCCTCTCGACGTAGAAGTTGAAGATGCGGGCCGAGTCGTGGTGGCCGCTCACGATGACCTGGCGCTTCGCCACGCCGGCGGGCTCGAGGACGGCGGTCACGTTCCTGCCGGTCCTGCGCGGGTAGAAGGGATCGATGAGTTCCTTGTAGAGGAAGAACTCGAGGACGAGGATGACGGCTCCTGCCGCGAGGGCCATGGCCGAGGCCATGGGCGCGAAGGGGAGTGCGAGGCAGGCGGCCGCGTAGAGGACTATCATCACCTTGATGAAGCCAAGGAAGGCGCCCGGATGGACGGCAAAGTCCTCCGTCCTCGTCCTGTCCGCGAGCTTGCCCGCGGCGCTGGCCAGCTCGTCGGCCGCGGCGAGGCAATCCGCGCTCCCCGTCAGCCTTGTCCCGTGCCGGGATATGATGTCGGCCGTGCGCTCCCTCGCCGCTCTTGCTTCCTTCTCGAACATGGCTTGCTGCCTTCCCTTCTCCCCGCCATCCGGGGCGATGGAAGGATAGCATGAAAACCCCCCGCCGGGGCGAGACAATGAAGAAGGGAACGGGGGACGCGGAGTCCGGGAGCCCGTCGATGCTCCGGGTGAGGGCCTGGCCATGGCCGGGATAGGGGGGCTTCCCCGCCGGCCGCGGGGATGGCCTTCCGGCGGGAACCGCAGCTGACGACCTCCCCATAAGGTCCCGAGGGCCTTGCTACCGGAGCCATCCCGGCCTAGTATTTCCTTGCGCGATGCGCGCCGAAGGGAAATGCGATGCCTGAGCTCGATCCTGTAGCCTTCATTCCCGCCCTCGAGGGCGCGAATGCCCAGCCCCGTTTCATCACCCTCGACACCGCCATGGCCAACCGCCACGGCATCATCGCGGGTGCCACGGGCACGGGCAAGACCGTCACGTTGCACGCCCTCGCGGAGCGCCTCTCGAACAAGGGCGTGACGGTCTTCCTCGCCGACGCCAAGGGCGACCTCTCGGGCCTCGCGGCCCCGGGAAGGCCGGCCGCCGAGGGCGGCAACGCGAAGATCGACGCGGCCATCGAGGCCGCCGGCCTCTCGGGCAGGCCTAGGCCGGGCCTCCCCGCCGCCTTCTGGGACGTCTTCGGCGAGCAGGGCCACCCCCTCCGCGCCACCGTCTCGGAGATGGGCCCCCTCCTCCTCGGCCGGGCCCTCGGCCTCACCGAGGTCCAGTCGGAGGTCCTCTCCATCATCTTCCGCATAGCCGACGACCGGGGCCTCCTCCTCCTCGACCTCAAGGACCTCAGGGCCGTCCTCGAGTTCTGCTCGCGGAACGCCGCCTCGCTCGAGCCCGACTACGGCCACATGGCCCCCGCCACCCTCGGCGCCATCCAGCGCGGCATCGTCGTCCTCGAGGGGCAGGGCGGCGACCGCTTCTTCGGCGAGCCCGCCCTCGCGATAGGCGACCTCCTCAGGGTCGACGGCCAGGGCCGGGGCCTCGTCCACGTCCTCGCAGCGACGAAGCTCCTCGAGTCGCCCTCGCTCTACGCGGCCTTCATGCTCTGGCTCCTCTCGGAGCTCTTCGAGGAGCTGCCCGAGGCGGGCGATCTCCCCGCCCCCAAGCTCGTCTTCTTCTTCGACGAGGCCCACCTCCTCTTCGACGGCGCGCCTGCGGAGCTCGTGCGCCAGGTGGCGCGCACCGTGCGCCTCATCAGGTCCAAGGGCGTGGGCGTCTGGTTCGTCACCCAGAACCCCATGGACCTCCCCGAGGACGTCCTCGCCCAGCTCGGCAACCGCGTCCAGCATGCCCTGCGCGCCTATTCCGAGAAGGAGCAGCGCTCGCTCCGGGCCGCGGCTTCCTCCTTCAGGCCCAATCCCGGCCTCGACGCCGGGAAGGCCCTTGGCGAGCTCGCGGTGGGCGAGGCCCTCGTGTCCTTCCTCGACGCGAAGGGCGTGCCCGCGCCCGTCGAGAGGGCGCGCATCGCGCCGCCCCTCTCCCGCGTCGGCCTCCTCTCCGCCGAGGAACGGGCCGCCATCATGAAGGCCTCTCCCTATGCCGGAACCTACGACAGGCTCCTCGATCGCGCTTCGGCCTGGGAAGCCCTGCGGGGCGGTAACGCGGCAGGCGCCGGGGCGCAGGGCGCCGCGGCAGCGGCGGCCCGGGCGGGGGGCGCAAACGGCGCAAACGGAGCGAGCGGCGAACGCGGCGCGCCTTGCGCCAGCGGCGCGCAGGGCATGGCCGCAGGAAGCCTCGAGGCGCAGATAGCCGCCATCGAGGCCGAGCTCCGGGGAGAGGCCCTCCCGGCCGCGGCCCAGGACGCGGAACCTGCGATGCCCGATTTCGGCCAGCCGCCCGGCTGGACCGAAGACCGCGATGCCGCCGATGGCGGCGTGGGCGCGGGCCGTCGCGGCGATGCCTCACGAGGCGGGTCGCAGGGCGGCCGCGGGCCGCGGAGCCCTCGCGCGGGCGGCCAGGGCGAGGCTGCCGACCTCCTCGAGAGCATGGCGAGGAGCGCCCTGCGCTCGGCCGGCAGCGAGATGGGCAGGCAGCTCGTCCGGGGCCTCCTTGGCGGTCTCTCCGGTACGTCGCGCAGAAGGCGCCGCTAGGGGGCAGGGGATGAAGAGGGACGGCCTCCGCAGCTACATCACGGTTTCCCTGATAGCAGTCAGCGTCATCCCCCTCCTCCTCTTCGGCCTCTTCTTCTTCTCGGTCCTCAGGTCCCACCTCGATCGGGACATCGATTCGCTCAGCCGCTCCTTCCTCGGCGCCATCGCGGCCCAGACCACCTCGCGCTGCCTGGACGGCCCACGCCGCGTCCTGCCGAGCCTCCTCCTCTTCATCGCGGACGATCCCGACCCGGCGGATGAAAGCCTCGTCCTCAAGCGGCTGCAGACGCCGCGGCCCGAGTACGTTTCCCTCATCGTCCTGGACGGCGAAGGCCGCATCGAGGCCATCTATCCCGAGTCCAGGTCTCCGGAGGGCGCCATCGGCTCTCCCTACGCCCTCCATACGAAGCCGCGCATCGGGGAGACGGCCTTCTCCTCGCCCTTCCTCTCGGGCATCGGCGGCGCCGTCGTGGTCGAGGCTTCCTTCACCAACGGCGAGAGGACTGTCGTCAGCCTCGTGGACCTTGGCTGGCTCTCGGCGCGGCTCGTCCTCATGGCGGATTCTCCCCGCGAGCGCCTGGGCGTGGTCGACGCGGAAGGCCGCTACATAATCTGCAGCGATCCCTCGCGCGTGCAGTCCGGCGAAAAGGTACCCCGGGCCGCGCTCGGGGATTCGCGCGCGATGGTGGGCGACTCGGGCGGGGAGTACTACGTCTCCTCCATGCCCATTCCCGACTCGGCCTGGCGCGCGGTCTTCTTCCGCCCTCGCGAGGATGTCGACGCTCCGCTCGTCTCCTTCGTCATGCGCCTCGCCTTCCTCGCCCTCGCGGCCCTGGCCTGCGCCGTCCTCGTCGCGGTCATCACCTGGAGACGCTTCTCGGGCTCGCTCTCGAGGCTCCTCGGGGGCATAGCCCGCGTCTCCGCGGGCGAATACGGCGAACGCATCGGCGACCTCTTCTCGACCGAGTTCCAGGAGATCGCGGGAGCCTTCAACGCGATGTCCGACTCCATTGCCCGCCGCGATGCGCGCATCCAGGAGAGCGAGGAACGGTACCGCCTCCTCTTCCATTCGAACAAGGTCCCGGCCCTCCTCCTCGAACGCGATACCGGCGTCATCCGCGACGCCAACGAGGCGGCCCTGGCCTTCTATGGCTACACCTCGCAGGCCATGCTCTGCCTCTCGGTGGCCGACCTCGACGTCATGCCCGCGCAGGAGCTGCTGCCGGCCCTCTCCCATGCGGCCTGCGCCGATGGGGGGATGCCCTCGAGGCACCGCCTCAGGTCAGGCGAGCTCAGGGACGTCGAGTCCTACGTGAGCGCCATCGATGTCGGCGGCAGCATGCATCTCCATTGCGTGATCATCGACGTGACCGAGCGGCGCCTGGCCGAGGACAGGACGAGGAAGGCCCTCGACGAGAAGACCCTCCTCCTCCAGGAGGTCTACCACCGCGTCAAGAACAACCTCCAGGTCATCTCGAGCCTCCTCAACATGCAGGCGGCCAGCTCGAACGATCCCCTTGTCTCCGCGGCGCTCAGGTCGGGGCAGGACCGCGTCTACGCCATGTCGCTGGCCCATGAGCTCGTCTACGAGGTTCCCGACGTCTCCTCCATCGAGCTCGGGGACTACGCCCGCCGGCTGGTCGCGGGCCTCGCGGATGCCCATGGCTTCCCCCGCGGGCGCATCTCCTTCGAGCTCGAGCCCATCACCCTCGATCTCGGCCGGGCCGTGCCCTTCGGGCTTGCCCTAAACGAGCTTGCCTCGAACGCCATCAAGTACGGCATGGCGGCCGAAGGCCCCCTCTCGATCAGGCTGGGCGTGACGGGACAAGGCGGCTCCGAGGTCGAGCTCAGGATCATGGACAACGGCGCCGGGATGCCGGCCGGTTTCGACCCCCGGCAAGGCTCGGCCCTCGGGACCTACATCGTGGTGGCGCTTGCCAACCAGCTTGGCGGCACGGCCTTCTGGGAGGCTAGGCCCGGGGTCCGGGGAACCGTGGCCCGGCTCCGCTTCCCCATCGAGGGCCCGTGAGGCCTTCCATGGCGAGGACGGCCATGGCCGCCCTCGGACTTGCCCTCTGCCTCGCGGCCTGCTCGCCGGGCCGTGTCGTCATCCTGCGCTACGCCCACATGAACGACCCGGCCTCGGTGGCAGGCAGGCAGGCGGAACTCTTCGCCGGCAAGGTCAAGGAGTACTCGAAGGGAAGCGTGACCATCGAGCTTCATCCCTCCTCCCAGCTCGGCAGCCTCGAGCAGCAGCTCTCCGATGTCCGTTCCGGGGGGATCGACCTCCACCATACGACCGCGGCGGGCCTTGGGTCGATCTGCGGCGATTTCTCCGTACTCGACACTCCCTACCTGTATTCCGGTGTCGACCATCTCCTCCGCGTCACCTCGCCCGATTCTCCGGTCATGAGGGAGCTTGGCGGAAAGCTGCTCAAGGAAGACGGCCTGAGGCTCCTCTACACCTTCTATTTCGGGAGCAGGGAGCTCACCTGCAACCGGCCGGTTCACGGGCCCGGCGACCTTGCGGGGCTGCGGATACGGTCCATCCCCTTTCCGCTCTATGAGCTCGCCGTGGAAGCCCTGGGCGGCCGGCCCGTGCCCCTCGACTGGGCGAAGACGCCGCTTGCCCTCCTCACGCATTCGGTCGATGGCCAGGAGAACCCCCTCGATGTCATCCTGACCTCGAGACTCTACGAGAGCCAGTCGTACCTCATGCTGACCGGCCACATCCTCGGGGCCGAGATGGTCGTGATATCCGACAAGGCATGGAAGCGGCTTCCGGCATCCGGCAGGGCTGCCCTCCTCAAGGCCGCCAGGGAGGCGGGCGAGTGGGCCACCAGGGCTACACGGGAGGGCGAGTCCGCCGCCCTCGAGGCGCTGAAAGGACATGGGATGACCGTCATCGGGGCGGCCGAGGGCCTCGATATCGCCGCCTTCAGGGAAAGGGCCGGACGCCTCGTCGATGAACGATATGGCAAGACCTGGGGAGAATACTATAATGCCATAGAATCGATGAGACATGAAGAAAGCGGCTTGCAGACGGGAAGGTGACGCATTACTCTTTAATCTCGAGAATGTTCAGGAGCTCCAATGCGCAAGGTCGAAATCTCCAGGGATAGGCTCATCCGCGAACTGAAGAATACCCTCATCCTGCAGGACCTGAGCCCGCGGGAACTCAAACGTTTTGCCTCGATCTGCGAGATCAGGGAATACGAGGCCGGCGAGCGCCTCGTCGAACAGGATTCCATAGGTCCCGACCTCGACATCCTCCTCGAAGGCTCGGTGGACATTGGCCTGCGCGGCAAGGACGGCGTCGAACGCGTCGTCAACACCATCCAGAAGGGGGATGTCCTCGGCGAGGCCTCGATCTTCACGAGCCTCCCGCGGACCGCGAGCGCCATCTCCGGAACCTCCTGCCTGGTGGCCGCCGTGAACCGCGACCGGCTTTTCTCCTTCTGCGACCGGAACGCCAAGGCCGGTCTCAAGATCTTCACCTTCGTCATCTACAGCCTCCTCAAGCGGCTCGGAGCCACGACGCGGGACCTCGTCACGGAAAGGGAATCCGTCGTGACCCGAGACGAGCTCGAGCGCATGAGGTCGTCCTTCCCGCAATCACTGGAAGACATGCTGGAAATTTAAAACGCTTCGCTACGCAGGTTAGCGCAAGTCGCCATGCCAATCGCGCAGGAGGTCTTCATGAAGCGTCGGTTCAACATCGGTTCGCGGCTGATCCTGTCGGTCTCCGCGATCCTCGTCGTCGTGATCGCGGCCATCGCGGTCTCGATCTTCCTTTCCTACAGCTCCTCCCTGGACGCCCAGCTCAAGTCGTCGTCCAACGCGACCACCGAGCTCATCCGCGAGGAGATCAAGGGCTGGCTCGCGCCCAAGGACAGGACCGTGGTCGCCATCGGCATCGAGGCCCGCGAGGTCTTCCCCGACGCGGCGGCCCTCCGCCGTTTCTATTCAGGCTATGTCAAGAGCGATCCCGATTTCTCGGATGTCTACTTCTTCGAGAACAAGTCCAACCTCAAGGGCGGCAAGGTCATCACCGCCTCGGGCTGGACCCCGCCCGCGGACTATGACCAGTTCACCCGGAGCTGGTTCACCGGGGCCATGGCCACCGATGCCATCATCCTCACCGAGCCCTACCTGGACGCCATCACCGGCAAGCTCGTCGTAACGGTGGCCCAGCGCCTCGCCGACGCCGACGGCAGGATCATGGGCGTCGTGGGCGGCGACATGTTCATCACGAGGGTCGGCGAGATCGTGGCCTCGACCCGCAAGATCTCCGCGAACGGGGTGACCTTCCTCCTCGACATGAGCGGCCGCTACCTCACCAACGACGATCTCGAGAAGATCCTCAAGGCCTCTCCCTTCGACGACGCGCGGGTCGCGCCATACAAGTCGGACATCCTCGCCAAGGACAGCACCTTCACCATCGATCGCCGTGGCGGCCTCTACCTGGCCTCGCAGCGCATCCCCGAGATGAACGCCGTCGTCGTCACCTTCGGTCCCCTCAATGACATCTACGGTACCCTCTACCGCTTCCTCGGCCTCCTCGCCCTCATCGCCGGCCTCGGCATCGTGGTGGCCGTCCTCCTCATAGCCCTCATCTCGCGCTCCATCACCAATCCCCTCGTGGCGGTGGTCGGCAAGGTCAAGCTGGTAGCCCAGGGCGAGCTCGACCTCGAGATAGAGAGATCCTTCCAGGACCGCGGTGACGAGATAGGCGACCTCGCCGTCTCCATGGCCACCCTCGTTTCCTCCTTCCGGGAGATCATCACCTCGGTGCAGACGGCGGCGAAGAATGTTGCCATCTCGTCGGGCGAGATGTCCGCGAGCGCCGAGAAGATGAGCCAGGGAGCGACCGAGCAGGCCTCGTCCATGGAGGAGGTCTCGAGCTCGATGGAGGAGATGGCCTCCAACATCAAGCAGAACACCGACAACGCCCTCCAGACGGACTCCATCGCCCAGAAGGCCTCCACCGGCGCCGAGAGCGGGGGAGCCCGCGTAGCCGACGCCGTGGCCGCGGTCAAGGAGATCGCGTCGCGCATCGTCATCATCGAGGAGATAGCGCGGCAGACCAACCTCCTCGCCCTCAACGCGGCCATCGAGGCGGCGCGCGCCGGCGAGGCCGGCAAGGGCTTCGCCGTCGTCGCCTCGGAGGTCAGGAAGCTCGCCGAGCGCAGCCAGACCGCCGCGGGCGAGATCAACGGCATCTCGCAGCGCACCGTGAGCTCGGCCGAGGATGCGAGCCTCATCATCAACAACCTGGTGCCGGACATCAAGAAGACCGCCCAGCTCGTCCAGGAGATAGCCGCGGCGAGCCGCGAGCAGAACCAGGGCGCCGACCAGATCAACTCCGCCCTCCTCCAGCTCGACAGCGTAGTCCAGCAGTCCGCGTCCATGTCCGAGGAACTCTCCGCCACGGCAGAGGAGCTCTCGAGCCAGGCAGAGGCCCTGAAGGATGCCGTGGCCTATTTCAAGATCGGCCAGCAGGCCCAGGGCGCCGCGGCTTCCGGCCCCTCGGCCCGAAAGGCCGCGCCCGCGGCGCGGAAGGCCGACGAGGCTCCGCGGAGCCTCCCCGCCGGACAGCCCTTGGCCAGGAAGGCCCCGGCAAGTGATTCCGGGACGCACCGGACGGCCATCCGTCCCGTGGGAACGGGAAGCGCAGCCAGGGGGCCGGGGAAGAAGGACGGGGCTTCCGGCCAGGCCTCCCCTCCGGCCGATGATTCCGACTTCGAGGAGTTCTAGCCGGCAGTAACAGCGGCCCCGCCCTCCGGGCGGGGCCTTTTTGTCAGCGAGGCCGTCGTTGACAGTCGGACGGGTCCGGAGGAGAATCTTGGAAGATGCGCGCGAAAACCATCGGCTCCCTCCTCCTCCTGCTTTCCCTCCCCCTCGCGGCGGTCTTGCTTGCCTCCTCCTGTTCGCGGAAGCCGGCCGAGGCCGGGGGAAGGGCCCTGCCGGCGCAGGCCGGGCTCGCGGAGCTCGGCGGCAGGCCCATGCGTATCCTCGTCGTGCCGCTCGGCCTGCCCTCGGGCCCCGTCGACCTCGACAAGGGCGGAACCGAAGCCCTCTGGCTTGAAGCCATGGCCCGGCGCGTGGCGGAAGCCATGGGAACCGGGGCCGAGATCCGGGTCGCGCATCCCGGCGACGCCAGCCCCGATACCGCCTTCCACGGCGCCGATGTCGTCGTGGCCCCCCTCCAGGGCGGCGGGCTCGACGGCTGGCGGAGAACGGCAAGGCTCGTGCCCTTCTGGCCCATGCCGGGCAGCCCTTCCCGAGGTCCAGGCGTGGCGTGGTGGGCCGTAGCCAGGGACAAGCCGATCCTGGCGGCCGCGATGGCCGACGCCCTCTCCGCGGCGCTCCGCGATGGAGGGCTTGCCGCGGAGCTCGACAAGGTCCTCGGCGACGGCATGGCCTGGCGCTACTTCTCGTCGGTCGGCTACGACGGCATCCTCCGCGCCCAGTACCTCGAGCTTTCCGAAGCCGAGGAGGCCTGGGTCCGGAGCCGGCTTTCCGGCGGAACCGGACTGCGCGCGGCGGTGAGGGAGGGCAACTCCTTCGCCTACGTCCCGCAGCCTGACGGGAGCGTGCGGGGCTTCGACCACGATCTCCTCGTGGCGCTCGCCAATTCGCTCGGGCTCGGTTTCGAGCTGACGGTCGTCAAGGACATCGGCGGCTTCTTCACGAAGGACGGAGTCGTGCCGTCCGACCTGGGAGAGGCCGACTACGACTACACGCCCGACCTCCTCAAGCGGGTCGACCTCTACGCGAACCCCTTCGGCGTCACGCCCTGGCGCCAGCGCATGATGCGCATGCTCACGATCTACCCCATCAGGAACCAGCTCGCGGGCCGGAGGGGCGAGGAAGTGACCGCGATAGGCGGCCTCGACCGCAAGCGCTTCGCCGTGATCCAGGATTCGGTCCAGCAGAAGACCCTCGAGGATTTCGCCGGGAAGCGCGGGCTCCGCTTCTCCTTCGTGTACGGCGCCAACGAGGACGGGCTCTTCGACCTCGTGAGGAAGGGCAAGGCCGACTACATCCTCGACGGGAGCGTGGTCTTCGCCCTCAACGTGGACAAGTTGTCCGATTTCGGCCTCTCGCCCTTCTTCTCGGAGCTCCAGGGGGTCGCCTGGGCCGTCCGGAAGGACGATGAGGTCTTCGCGGGCATCGTGTCGCGCTTCCTCGACGCCTCGCGGACTTCCGGCCTCCTTCCCGCGCTCTGGCAGAAGACCTTCCGCATGGACTACGAATCCTACGTCTCCGCCATGATGGCGACCGGGGAATCGGGGGAATGAAAGGGGCCGCGGCGTGAAATTCAGGACCCGACTCCAGCTCTTCAGCGTGCCGATCTTCCTCAGCGGCCTCGCCCTCACCGCCGTCCTCTACATGGGCATCACCTTCCGCGCGATGAGCGAGGCCGAGAGGGACAGGCTGGCCACGAAGCTCACCCTCCTCGAGGGCCGCGTCGAGTCCTCGTACAAGCTCCTCTCCCGGATAGGGCTCGAGTCCGACACCTATTTCATGCGCAATGCCCGCGAGTCCCTGGTACAGAACTTCATGTCGGTCCTCACCCCCGGCGAGTCCTTCTCCCTCTTCTCCTCCCGCGGAGAATTCCTCGCGGGCGCGACCTGGCAGGGCGGCAGGATGGGCCCCGACGAGGCCGCCGCCCTGCATGCCCTCCTCGACCCGGGCCCCCCCGGGGAGGCCCCCGGCGCGCAGCCGGGCCTCGCCGCGGGCACCCGCCTCGTGAACCGCGGCGGCTTCCTGGCCGCCTACAGCTCCTTCCCCGCCTGGGACTGGGTCCTCGTGGTGGCCGCGGACAAGGACACCGTCTTCTCCTCCTTCCGCGTGGCCTACCTCAGCGCCCTCCTCATAGACCTCACCGTGGCCCTGCTGATCTGGATCGTCTTCATGGCCTTCTCCCTCAGGGTGACGAGGCCCTTGACCCGCCTCACGCGGCTTGCCCGTGTCCTCGGCTCGGGCGACTTCGGCGCGATAGACGGTTTCGGTCTCGTGGCGGAGGACGCGGGCGGGGAGGAGATAGCCATGCTCGCCCGCGAGTTCGAGGACATGGCACGCAGGCTGGCACTTCTCACGCGGGGCCTCGAGACGAGCGTGGCCGAGCGGACTGCGGAGCTCGAACGCTCGAACACGGAGCTCCGCGATACGATAGACCAGCTCAAGGCGACCCAGGACCAGCTCGTCAACGCCGAGAAGATGGCCTCGCTGGGCCAGCTCGTGGCAGGCATCGCGCACGAGATCAACACGCCCATCGCGGCCATCTCGTCCGCGAGCCGCGAAGTTGGCTCCGCCATGGGCCGGCTCTTCTACCTCCTCGACCTGTACCGGGGCCTGTCCGAGGAGGACTCGGGCGTCTTCCGTTCCCTCCTCGAGGAGGCGATGGCCGACCGTCCGCTCAGGGACGGCGCCGAGGAGCGGAGGGCCCGCCGGGCCTATGCCGAAAAGCTGGCCGCCCTCGGGAGGGAGGATCCCGGAGACCTCGCCGACAAGCTCGCGGAGATGAACCTTCCTCCGCAGGCGACCGACGGCTGCCTCGAGTCCCTCGCGACCGAGACCGGCATGCGGATCGTCGACACCGCCGCCGCCATCTCCGACATGCTGAGGTCGGTGAGGATCATCGGGATCGCGGCCGACAAGGCAGCCCAGACGGTGCAGGCCCTCAAGATCTATTCGCGCAGGGACGACGACGAGACGCCCCGCCTCCTCGACCTCAGGCTGGAGCTGGACACCATCCTCTCGCTCTACCACAACGCCCTCAAGCGGGGCATCGAGGTGGACCGCGACTACGGGGAGGTCCCGGAGATCCTGGGACGCCGGGACCGGCTGAGCCAGGTCTGGATCAACCTCATAGACAACGCGATCCATGCGATGTCGCACTCGGGAAGGCTCGAGGTGGCCATCAGGAGGGCGGGCGAGGTGGTCGAGGTGGCCATCACCGATTCGGGCACCGGCATAGCGGAGGACCTCCAGGACAGGATCTTCACGCCCTTCTTCACCACGAAGTCCTCGGGCCTCGGCACGGGCATCGGCCTCAGCATCTCCAAGCGGATCGTCGAGGATGGCGGCGGGACCATCGTCTTCGTCTCGCGGCCGGGCAGCACGACCTTCACCGTCAGGCTTCCCGTCGCCCCCGTGACGCGGGCGGAGCCCGGTCCGGCCTGAAGCCCGGAACGCCGGCTCTCAAGGCGCAGGCCCGCGGCGTCGCTTCAGCCCAGCGCGGCGCCGACGAGCGCAAACAGGCGCTCAGGGGCCCAGGGCTTCCTGAGGAAGGCCTCGACCCTGACCTCCCTGGACAGCCTCTCCATGTCCGACTCGTCGGCATGCGCGGTCAGCATCACGAGCTTCGCGGCGGGCGCCAGCTCGTGGACCTTCCTGAGGAACTCGTCGCCATTCATGCCCGGCATGAGCCAGTCCGAGATGACGATGGCCAGCTCGTCGCCGCCGGCCCCGATAGCCGCGGCGCGCTCGAGGCCCTTCGCCCCGCTGGTCGCGGTCTCGTAGGCGTAGGCCTCGCCGAAGCGGAGCCGCAGCTCCTGCCTCAGGGCGAGGAGGATGATGGCATCGTCGTCGACGAGGAGGATGGTCTTCCTAGGCATGGGCACCTCCTTCCATGCCGGCGTCGGCCTGGCGCGAAACGGCCGGCAGCCTGACGGCGAAGACGGTCATGCCATCGCGCTCCTCGTGATGGATGGAGCCGCCCGAGCCCTCGACGATGCGCTTGCAGATGGACAGTCCGAGGCCCATGCCCGACTCCATGCCCGCCTTGCCGGGAAAGGGCTTGAAGAGGCTCTCGCGCAGCGCGGGATCGACCCCGGGACCCTCGTCGATGACCTCCACGAGGACCGAGGCTCCTTCCCCCTTCGCCCTGACCACGATCCTCCCCCTGCGGTCCATCGCCTGTATCGAGTTGCGGATCAGGTTGGTCCAGACCCGCACGAGGCTGGCGAAGGCGACGGGCACCTCCGGGAGGCCCTCCTCGAGTTCGAGGTCCAGGTCGATGTCCCGGAATTCCGCCTCCCTGAAGAAGCCCGCGGCGCCCGAAAGGCTCTCGCCGATGGGCGACACCGAATTGCCTTGGCCGGCCACTGAATCCCTGGCATAGCTGCGCAGCGACTCCACGATCGAGGCGATGCGTCCCGTCGCCTGCAGGGCGATGCCTATTCCCCTCTCGATGCTCTGCGCCCGGTAGAGGCCCGCGAGCACCCTCGCGTTCTCCTCCCTGGCGATGCTCCGCAGATCTTCGTCGGAAAGCTCCGCGAGCCCCGAGTCCACGAGGAGGTCGGCGAGGGAGCGGCGGGCAGAAAGCCCGAGTCCGTCCATGCGCCGGGCCAGGGCCTCCTCCCGCGCCATCGTTTCCTCCGGATCCAGGACCGCGGCGATTCCGGACATGACGGCAAGGCCCCGCCTGAAGAGATCGAACTGGTCCCGGTCGAAGCCGGCGAGGATCGAGGTGATTCCCTCCGCGGGGTCGGAGATCGCCGTCTTCATGGAGAAGGTCGAGGCCTGGATGGCGCCGAGGGGGTTGTTCACCTCATGGGCCAGTCCGAGGGCGATGCGGCCGAGTACGGAGTCCTGGGCGTCGGAGACTAGCCTTTCCTGCATCGCCTCGATGCGCCTGAGGCTGCCCTCGAGGTTGGCGTTGGAGGCCTCGAGCTCGGCGTTGGCCGTCCTCAGCTCCTCCGTGCGCTCGAGCACCGTGGACTCGAGCCTCTCGTTGCTCCCGGCGAGGATGAGGTTCTTCCTCCTGCGGAAGGAGGACTCGACGAGGAGGATGAAGAGGAGGCCGAGCAGCAGGGCTCCCGCGAGCATGAGCTGGCGCTGGTACCGCAACCAGAAGCCCGGCGGCTCGAACTTCACGACGGCGTCCTCGGGGACGAGGGAGGAAGGGATCTCGAAGCGCCTGAGGGCGCGCCAGTCCAGCGTGGGGACGATGGCGTTCGAGTAGAGCCAGGCGACGGGTTTCCGGTCGTCGAAGAGGATGGACAGGGCCATGTCGCCCGCCTCCCTGCCCATGGCATCCCTGTCCACGAGGCAGCCTCCCACGAGGCCCGTCCCGAAGGTCGATGCGTAGATCCCGAAGTAGGGCAGGGGGTATTCGGCCTCAAGCCGGTCCACCATCTCGGTTTCCGAGAGGAAGTCCCCGTTCGGCAGGACCCAGCCGCCCGGCAGGAGGAGGACGAAGGCATCCCGGCCTGCCTCCGCCAGGGCCTTCTCGACGGTCGGGAAATCGGCATTGACGAGGGGGACGAAGTCGAGGCCGGGATAGCCGTCCCTCAGCGCGAAGAGGGCGTCGAGGTAGGCCGGTACGTGGCCGGGATCGCCGACCGAGGCGAGGAAGATCGCCTTGCGTGCCTTGGGGAAGAGGGCGGCCGCCAGCCTGAGGGTCGGCGAAAGCGGCGAGCCGAGCGGGCGGCCATAGACGGCGTCTAGATTTGAATAACGCGTCACGAGGCCCTCGTCCATGGTGTCGAAGCAGTAGACCGGCACCCCTGGCGCATGCCGGTCCCGGTATTGCACGGCTATCTCCACGGCCTGGCTGGCCTGCGCGAGGATGAGGTCGAAGCGGATGCCCCGGTAGCGCTCCGCAAGGTCGCCCGCCATGTGGGCGCCTCCGTCCATGGGAAGGTGGAGGCGTCGCACGTCCAGGGCCTCGAGGAAGACTTCAGATCGGTGGCCCGCCGCCGCCATCTCGGAACGGAAGGCGCTGATGACCTCGGCGGTTTCCGCGGCTCCCGCCTCGAAGCTCGAGATGAAGAGGACGTTGAGGAGTCCTCCTTCCGCCGAAAGAGGGGACGCAAGGAAGAAAAAGGCGGACAGGAAGGCCGGCGCCAGCCAGACTCCCCTACGAACCCTGCCCATAAAGATGTCGATCCCTCCCCGGCCCCGGGAATGGCCGCGCGTGCCCCGCGCCCCGCCCTCCAGGCAGATGCAGGCACGTCTTCGGATAGTCTATACTATACCATGAATCGAAGGCCGGGGATCGAGGAGCGACTGTCCGTGAAAAGATGCGTGCTTGCTTTCGCCGTAGCTTTGGCCATGTCCATGCCGAAACCTGTCCTGGCCCAGACTGCAGCCGCCCCGATCGAGCTGGGCTTCTGGACGCCGTTCACGGGAGGCGACGGGCAGTTTTTCGACGACATGGTCGCCGCCTTCAACGCCTCCCATCCCGACGTCGTCATGAAGACCGATACGGTCCGCTTCATGAGCTACTATCCGAAGCTTTCGGAGGCCCTGGCAGCCGGCACGGCGCCAGATGTCGTGGTCGTCCACCAGGACAGGCTCATCAACTACGTGGGGAACGGCTACTTCCTCGCCCTCGATCCCTGGCTCGCCAGGGCGGGAATCGACCGGGGCGGTTTTGCCCCTGGGCCGCTTGCGGCCTGCACCTTCAAGGGCTTCACCTATGCCATACCGATGGACGTCCACCCCCTCGTCATGTACTACAACAAGCGGCTCTTCGCCAAGGCGGGCATCACGAAGGTCCCGGCGACGACAGAGGAGCTCCTTGCCGCTGCCCGGGCCATCCAGGAGAAGACGGGCGCCATCGGCATTGCCATGGACAATACCGCCGCGACCTACAAGGCCTACACCCTGACCCGCATCTTCATGTCCCTCCTCATGGAGGAAGGCAAGGCTGTCCTCGATGCGGGCAACACCAGGGCCAACTTCAACAATCCCGAGGGGCGCAAGGCCTACCAGTTCCTCCTCGACCTGGTCTACAAGTACGGCGTGACGCCGGAGGGCCTTGATTACGATTTCTCCGTGAACTACTTCAAGTCCGGCAAGGCGGGCATCCATTTCAACGGCGTATGGGTCATGGGAGCCTTCGAGTCCCAGCCCGGCCTCGATTTCGGCGTCGTGCCCTTCCCCGCCTTCCTCGGGCCCAATGCCGCCTGGGCGGGGTCGCACGCCTTCGCCATCCCCGCCCGGAAGGACATGGATGAGCGCAAGGTCCTGGCCATCATGAGGTTCATCGACTGGATGACCGCCCACGGAGCGCTCTGGGCCAGGGCCGGCCACATACCCACGCGCACCAGCGTCTATTCGACCCCCGAGTTCAGGGCCCTTCCACACAGGCCCGAGTACGCCGACGCGGTGAAGTACGCCTTCCCTACGCCCGCCACCAGCAAATGGCCGGCCTGCTACGCCGAGATGTCCGATTTCCTCGCCGAGGCCATCGCCCTTGGCAAGGATGCAAGGACTGCCATGACCCAGCTTGAGGCGAGGATCAACGCCATCCTGAAGGATTGACTCCTCCGGGGCACGCCCCCGGACCCGGCTTCCACGAAGGGCCGGATCCGCGATATACCGGATCCCGACGATCCAGCGCGCAGGGAGGACAGCAGGATGGGAGAGGCGCTCGCCGGCCAGGGAAGGGGAGAGGCCCTTTTCTTCATGGCCAATCTGGTTTTCCTTTTCATCGCCTTCGCGGCCGGCGTCCTTGGCGGGAGAAGCGGGCAGCGGGCCGGAACCCGGACGGACGGGGCAGCGGGGAGCGGCAAGCGCGGGATGGCGAAGGGTGTGGCGCGGGCTTCGACCCTTGCTGCCCTCGTCTCCTGCCTGGTCTCGGTCTCCCTGCGCGTCGCTTCCTCGGGACGCCTGCCCTTCGCCTCGATGTACGAGTTCGGCCTCCTCCTCTGCCTTGGCCTGGACGGCTTCCTCGTCTACCTGGCCTTCTCCAGGTCCGACCGGGCCGTCCTCCTCGCGGCCGCCCTCTGCGATTTCGTGATGGGCTCCATCATCCTCCTCCTCTTCGATACGGCCCATCCCCTCGTCCCCGCCCTGAAAAGCGCCTGGCTCGCCGCCCATGTGGCCACCGCGGTCATCGCCTATTGCTGCCTGGCCATGAGCGCCGCCCTCGCCGCCGCGGCACTCTCGGTCTCGCGGGACGCCGAACGGGCCGCCTCCCTCGAGCACCTCGTCAACCGTTGCGTCGCCGTGGCCTTCCCCTTCCTCACCCTCCTCATCATCACGGGGGCCATCTGGGCCGAGTACGCCTGGGGAGCCTTCTGGCGCTGGGACCCCAAGGAGACCTGGGCCCTCGTCACCTGGATCGTCTATCTCGGCTACCTCCACCTCGTGCGGACGAGGGGCTGGAAGGGCAGGCGCGCCATGGTCGCGGCCATCGCGGGATTCGGCGTCGTCCTCTTCACCTTCTTCGGGGTGAACCTCCTCCTCTCGGGACTCCACAGCTACTGAAGTCCGGCGGGTGCCGGGGAGGGCAGCGGGGAGTCCTCGGCGGGCCGCACGCCCCCTCCCTATAAGCGCGCCAGCAGTGCCCGTTCCGCCGCGCGGGCGAGGAGCTCGCTTCTCGTGCCCACGCCGAGCTTCCTGAAGAGTTTCTGGACCCGGTGCTTTTCGGCGCTGAGGCCGAGCCCCAGCGAATAGGCGATCTCCTTGTTGCCCTTCCCTTCGAGAAGCAGGCCGAGGAGGAGGGTCTCTCCGGCCTCGAGCCTCGCGTCGCGCGACCAGGCCTCCGCGAGGCCCGGGGCATCCCCTGCTTCCCCGTCCCGTAAGCCTGCCCTTGCCCTTCCCGAAAGCGCGAGGATGAAGAAGGCCCCGAAGTAGCTGAGATAGAGGAGGGGGACCGAGAAGGCGTAAGCCGCCTCGTCGAGCCTTAGCCAGACATCGGCGCCCATGGACAGTACGAGGAGGGTGGCGGCCATCGCGGCGCGCCTGCCCGCCGTGCCAGCCAGGGCTCGCAAGGCCAGGTAGAGGAAGGCCGCCGCGGAGAGGCCCTTGATGGCCGCGAAGGAGACGATGGCAAGGTAGCGGAAGCTGGCGAGCCCCCAGAGCGGCTCCGGTATGCGGAGTTCCGCCACGACGAGGACATAGACGGCGAGGGTGAGGCCGACGTAGGCCCAGTAGGGGAAGGAGAAGGCGGCGAGCCCGCGGGTCCGCGTTGCCCGGAACAAGCCCGCGACGGCGAGCCAGTCCGTGGCCACGACGAAGGCGAGGAAGATGAGGCCCGCCATCGCGCTGTCCTCGAAGTGGGCCGGGAATATGCCGAGCTGCGTGCTCTGGTCGTAGTGGACGGTCGAGAACACCAGGGTCCTCGCGAGCATGGCGAGGTCCGAGACCAGGAAGGCCGCCGGGAAGGATCCGGGCTCCGTTTTCCTGCGGGCCGCGAGGAGGGGGAGGAGGGCCACCCCCATGAGGAGGGCCGCGACCTGCCAGGCGAAGACATAGTGGTGCATCGAGTGAAACAGTATCCGAGGCCCCCTGCAGGCGCAAGGTCGCCGTCCCGACCCGCCGGCCTTTTCCCGGGAACCAAAGTTCGCTGGGGGCCGCGGGCTTCCTCGGCTAGACTCGACGACGGGGCGACCCTGGAGCTGCCCCGAAAAGGAGAAGAACGTGATCCGCAGACGCATCATGCGCGCCCTTGCCCTCGTGATCCTTGCGCTCCCCCTTGCGGCCGGCTGCAGCCAGTCGCAGCCCTCCCCTGCAGGCAAGAAGGCGGCTTCCGCCCTGTCCGGTATCCGGCCCGACCTCTCCTTCCATCGAAGTCCGTTCAGCCAGCGGCCGCCGCCTGGGCCTCCTCCGGAAGCTCGATGCCTTTCCCCTCTACGAATTCCGCTACGAGGCCGACTACGACCTGGGGACGATGCTCGGCGCGGGGACAAGCCCGGAAACGAGGGGCAGCGAAGCCTCGGCGGCTGGACGGCCCGGCATGGCCTGCAGCTGTTTCGCCGCCAGCGACCTCGACGGCCATCGCGTCATGGGGCGCAACTTCGACTGGGATCGCGATCCTGTCCTTGTCCTCCTCACAAGCCCTGCCCATGGCCACGCGTCGATGGCCCTCGTCGATATCCGTTACCTCGGCTACTCCGCGGCGTCTCCGCCCGAGGACAATCCGGCTCGCCTTGAGGATGCTCCGGCCCTTCCCTTCGATGGCGCGAACGACGCGGGGCTTGCCGTAGGGATGATGGCCGTCCCCCATGCGGAGGGCATGGGGGACGAGGCCCGCCCCGTGGTCGACGACCTCGGTTTCATCCGCCTTCTCCTCGATCGCGCAGGCAATGTCGGCGAGGCCATGGCCCTCGCAGCTTCCTGCAACGTGCGCTTCTCTTCGGTACCCCTCCATTACTTCGTCGCCGATCGCTCGGGAGCCTCGGTCGTCATCGAGTTCTCCGGCGGCAGGGCCGTCTTCTTCCGCGGCAAGGAAGGCTGGCAGGTCTCGACCAATTTCCTTTTTTCGGACGTAGCGGAGGAAAGGCGCGCGTCGGAGTGCCGGAGATATGCCCGGGCGACGGAGGTGCTCGCGGCATCGAGGGGGCGGGTCGATCCCCTTGCCCTGCTGTCCGGCCTCTCGCAGCCGAGTACGCTCTGGTCCTCCGTCTACGATCTCCGCGATGGCACCCTCGAACTGGCCTTGGGAAGAAGCTGGCAGCGGACCTGGACCTGGAGGCCAGGGCACTGAGCAGGATGTGCATGGTCGACACCGCGGGCTTTTCCTGTTGCTTTTGGCCGATTGCGGATATAATGTCGCCCTATGCCCGATACCCCGACTTCCACCGTGACAGGCAGCGAGCGAGAGGGGCGTCCTCTTCCCGGCTCCACGAGGGCGATGGACTATCCCGGAATCGCGGCCTCGAAATACGAGGCGGC
>Ga0209098_1001726_pt1 | contig 20291 bp, 20 predicted proteins | sample AD_JPNHW1_MetaG_FD_184429 | JGI IMG/M metagenome (GOLD analysis project Ga0209098, IMG submission 184429) | Active sludge microbial communities of municipal wastewater-treating anaerobic digesters from Japan - AD_JPNHW1_MetaG (SPAdes) (version 2) | ecosystem: Engineered > Bioreactor > Anaerobic...
ATCGTCCGATTTTTCCATGACGCCGTAATCGATGGACACGCTTTCCATCTGCCCGTACACCTCGGCCAGCGCAGCCGGATAGGCGGGCGTATCGATCGTCGGGATCAGCCGGAGCAACTGCCCGTGCAGCGCGGGCATCAGCCGGGCCATGTGCGCCAGCATGCTGTCCGCCCGGAACACAAAAATGCCGCTGTTCCACAGGTAACAGCCCTCGTCCATATAACGGCGGGCCGTTTCCACCGGGGGTTTTTCCTTAAAGGCAAACACCCGGTATACCCGGCCGCCGCCTTCCAGCGGCTCGCCGTAGTGAATATAGCCGTACCCCGTTTCGGGGTAGGTGGGGGTGATGCCCATGGTCAGGATGGCTTCGCTTTTCTCCGCCACCGCGACGCAGGTTTTCAGGTCGTTGAGAAAAATCGCTTCCTCGCGGATCAGGTGGTCGGAAGGCATGACGGCGAGCACCACGTCCTCCCGGTTGCGGCTGCGCGCCACGGCTGCCGCCAGCCCAATGCAGGGCGCGGTGTTGCGCGCGCAAGGCTCCGCGAGGATGTTCTGCGCGGGCAGCTCCGGCAAATGCTCCTGAACCAGCGCGATAAACTCCTCGCCGGTTACCACATACACATCTTCCGGGGGCACGAGGCGCGTTATGCGCTCAAACGTGAGGCGGATCATCGGTTTTCCGTCCGGCGTGAGGCTCAAAAACTGTTTGGGCCGTTTACGGCGGCTGTAGGGCCAAAAACGTTCCCCGCGCCCGCCCGCCATGATCACCGCGACTGTTTTCATTGCCTGGCTCCTTTATTGCACCGGTAAATGGTGGCGTAGTTGGCCCCGCCGGCCAGCAGGTTAAAGCGGCGAACCGTATCCTCGTCCAGCTCGTCCGCCAGGTTGATGCACTGCAGTTCAAACCCTGCCTGCAACAGCCGTTCGGGATAATCGCGGCCGTATTTGCGCATATGATCCTTTTGGCCGTAATGCTCCAGACGCAGCGCGTCGGTGTTGTATTCCGGGTTTTCCAGCGTTTGCGCCAGGTTCTGGTACACCAGCGTGCTCAGGATGGCGAAACCGCCGGGCTTGAGCACGCGCATCACCTCGGAGAGCGCCTTTTGCTCATCCGGCACGTGCTCAATCACATGGTTGGCAATCACCACATCAAAGGTATTGTCGCCATAGGGGATGCTTTCCATGTTCACCACGTTGACAATGCCCTTCACGTTTTGGTTCAAATCCACCGGATAGTAATCAATGGCATATTCCGGTTTGGAAAAGCGCGCGTACAGGCTGGGTTCCGGCGCAAAATGGAGCAGCTTCAACCCCGGATGGCGGTATACGTCGGTGCGCATTTCCAGATACATTTGCAGCATCCGGTGCCGTTCCAGCGAGCCACAGTACGGGCAGCGGGTGAAGCGCACCGGGTTTCCGTAGGGGCGGAAACGGTACTCCGGATAGGTGAGCGCCATCCCGCATACGTTGCATTCAAGGCCGGGCGATTGCCGCTGGTACAGCTCCGCGACCGCCTCGCTCAGGATGCTGATCTGGTGTTCCATGCGCGCGCCGGCGTCGGTGCTCTTTTTCAAAAGCTCCAGCATGGGGCTTTGCAATTCATCCGTTTGCCAGGTTTCACGGTTGTAGTGCGCGCCCACCAGCGTATCCAGATCGTCCAACCGCCGCCCCAGCAGCGCCATGGTCTGGTTTTGCTGTTTTTTAACCAGATTTATTTCCCGCATAAACGAGTTGACGGGCATGGGGTACACTTTTTTCAGCAGGCGTTTCCAAATGGAACGCTTCCCGTCGTCGCTGTTTTTGGAATACTGTCGCGCGTCCTTGCGCATGCGGGCCACCAGCGTATCCTTTGGCCCGAAATATTCGTTGTATTCCTGAAGCACCGCCGCCAGCAGCGCGTCGTTGCGCCCGCCCTGCACGTTGTCAAAGCAGAGGCCGAAGGACTGGGTTTCCCCCACAAACTTCATCTGGCTGTGCTGCGCCACCAGCACTACCGGCACGCGGTTCATCACCTGCATCACTTTAAGCCACACGTCGTCCGCCCTCAGGCAAAGCGACACCAGCTTCGCGCGGTTAAAAAGCTCCTCGTGCATCAGGTGCGGGGGATACAGCACCCCGCCCACGCCTGTGGCAAAGAGGCTCATCAGAGGCTGATCCACAAAGCCGGAGCACTGGTAGTGCCAGCGGGTATACTGGTCGATGTTTCCGTCCGGGGTGAATGTAATCAGGTGCGCGCGCAGGGTACTGATCGCCTTGGGATGCTTCAGGTAGCTGTTGTAGAGAGTTTCCACCAGGTTGGTGGGGTACTCGATATCATCGTCCACCGTGATGACGATGGCGTCCGGGTACATCTTCATGGTGTGGAAGTACTTGGTGTGCGGGCGCAGATTGTCGCCCCACATAATTTCCAGCCCATGATCGCGCAAGGCGAGCAGCTCGAGGGGCAACGCCTCCTCGCGGGTCGGAAACTCCTCCGGCGTAAGCCACAACAAAATGCGGTCCGGCTTCATGGTTTGCTGCATCAGGGGCAAAAGCACCTCGGCAATGGTCTGGATGCGCGCGGGGAAGGTGGTCAGGGTGAGCACAATCTTCAGTTTCCGGGGCATTCCGCTGTAACACGCCTGATGCGTGCCAGCCAAATACTGCTGCAGCCCGAGCGCGCTCGGCGAGTTGCCCTTTTTTTCGGCAGCCTGCGCTTCGCCCTCGATGGTCAGCGGCACATCCGCATAGGGCGAATGCTCGTAGAAAGTACGGAACTGCTCTGTCAATTCGGGCACGTACTGCTTCCAAGGCTTGTTTTTGCTGGTCATGTGCAAGATTTTCGCCTTGGCATGGCGCGCCTCTACATTGATCGGGAGCGTTTCATGGTAATATTCTTCCAGCTGGCGGCGGGTGAAGGTGATATCCAGCGTATACATATAATTGTTCCAGATCGGCAGGTAGAGCACGTTGCCGCCCAGGATAACGTTAAACGCATCCTGATCCATAAAATGGTTCACGCCGTTGACGCGGTAATCCACCAGCTTTTGCGTCGCGTTATCCTGACGCATCTGCGCGAGGTTAAGCAGCATCATGCCGGAATTGAAATAAGCCTCGTGGTTAATCTGAAGTTGTTTGAGGATGGAGGGCTTGTATTTGACAATCGGGGCCATGTCCTTAACCACTGCGGCGTTGTAGCGGGAAATGTCCGTTTCATAAACGGACCGCAAATCCTGAAGCACAAGCATGTCCCCATCGAGGTAGAGGATTTTGTCCAGCTCACGGAAGATGCTGGGCAGGTAGAACTTGAACAGCGCCGCGAAGGACACATGTTTCGTATTTTGTTCGATCTGCTCAAAATCCTTCATTTTATTCACAGGGATCAGGTCCATAGTAAAATCCTCGCTCTGGAGGGATGCGAGGCGTTTGAGATGATCCTCGTTTACGCGGTCGCAAAGCACATGCACCACATACGCGCTGTCTGGCGCTTTGCTTGCCTTCAGGGAGGATATGGCCACTCCGGTGGGCATTGCGTAATTGTTGTCTGTAATGAACACCACGTGCATGGCTTGCATGGACAGCACCCCTTCATTGAATTGTATGGCATGGCCCGGAAATGCGGCGGGGAGGTTGAGCGCGGGTCGCCCCGCACGGATCGGCTGCCGGTCGGAAGGCCCGGTTTCGCGCGCGCCGGAGGTCTTTGCCGGTCGCGCGGGCGTTTGCGTCAGTCACGGTGGAAGATGTCGCGGGTGTAAAGCTTGTTTTCCACATCCGCCAGCTCCTCGTTGTAACGGTTCACCACAATCACATCGCACATTTGCTTGAAGGCGGTCAGGTCCCGGATCACGACGGAGTGGAAGAACTCGTTCTCCGCCATCATCGGCTCGTAGATCACGACCTCCATTCCCTTGGCCTTGAGGCGTTTCATTACCCCTTGAATGGAGGATTGACGGAAGTTGTCGGAGTTGGATTTCATCGTCAGGCGATAAACGCCGATCACCGGGTTTGGAACGCCCTCCACACGGGTCAGGATCCGTTCGGCGATGTGATCCTTCCTCGTACGGTTGGCGTCAACGATGGCGCCGATCAGGTTGTTGGGCACGTCCACATAGTTGGCTAGCAGCTGCTTGGTATCCTTGGGCAGGCAGTAGCCGCCGTAGCCGAAGGAGGGGTTGTTGTAATGGTCGCCGATGCGCGGGTCCAGACTGACGCCCTCGATGATGGAGCGGGAGTCCAGCCCCCGAAGCTCGGCATAGGTGTCCAGCTCGTTAAAAAACGCGATTCGAAGCGCAAGGTAGGTGTTGGAAAACAGCTTGACCGCTTCGGCTTCGGTCGAACCCATGAAAAGCACCTGTACGTTTTCCTTGAGCGCGGCTTCCCGCATCAGCCCGCCAAAGCGCAGGGCCGCGGGCTTGCCCTCCGGCGCGGCCGCCCCGGCGATAATGCGGGAGGGGTAGAGATTGTCGTACAGGGCATGGCCTTCGCGTAAAAACTCCGGCGAAAAAACAATATCGGCCTTCTTGTACTGCCGGGCCACCTGCTCGGTGTAGCCCACCGGAATGGTGGATTTGATGACAACCGGAGCCTGAGGCGCGTAGCGGATTGCTTCCTCAATGGCAACCTCAACGGAGGAAGTGTCAAAATAGCTGCGCTGCACATCGTAATTGGTGGGGGTGGCCACCACGACCATCTCCGCGCCGGTGAGCGCCGCCTGCGCGTCGCCGGTAGCCGTCAGATGTAGCGGCCGGCTTGCCAGATACTCCTCAATTTCCTTGTCCCGGATAGGCGATTGCTTCCGGTTGAGCAGCTCGACCTTCTCGGGCACAATTTCCAGCAAGGCAACCTCGTTTCGCTGGGATAGCAGCACAGAAATGGATAACCCCACATAACCAGCGCCGATCACCGTAATTTTCATGCGTTTGTTTGCTCCTTTTCTGCCATCAAACCCTGATAGAGGGTAAAAACCGTATCCGCGTTCCGTTCGGCGGTCAGGGATTCCCGGGCAAAGCGCATGCCGCGTTTTGCGATGCTTTGCGACGCGGCGCGGTCCGAAAGCGCGCGGTCTAAAGCGTCGGCAAGGCTTTGCGCGTTCCCCTGCCGGTAGTAAAGCCCCGTGTCCCCATCGCGCAGCAGGTCCAGCGTGCCGCCCGTATCCGCGGCAATCACCAGCGCGCCGGTCATCATGGCTTCCACCGTTTTGCGGCCGAAAGCCTCGCGCACCGAGCAGTTAAAGGCAATATCCGCCTGCGCCAGCCACTTGGCCACGTCCTTTTGATACCCCGGGGTTTGGGTTACCCCGCGCAGGTTCAACTCGTCCAGCGCAGCCTCGGCTTGCGGCGTCAGTTCCCCCAGCAGGCAAAGCGTAAAATCCTGTTTTCCGCTTTTTTGGCGGGCCGCAAGCGCCTCCAGCAGGTCGCGGTAGCCTTTGCCGTCGCTGTACCCGCCGCCATAGAAAAGCGCCGCGCGCTCCCCCTGCAAAATGGGGCCGGAGCGGGCGGGAAACGCGGCGGGGTCGATCCCGTTGAGCACGCAAACCAACCGTTGCGGCGCAAAATATGGGCGGTATTTTTCGTACAGGCCGGAGGCGATGGCAACAATTCGGTCGGCCCGGCCTATGAGGCGGTAGCCGGCCTCGCGGTTCCAGATGCGGTTGCCCTGATCCTCCTCTAAATACTCACGCAAGTGCCACACCAAGGGAACGCGAGCCTGAAGCGCGGCCAGCGCGCCCACGTAGGAATAGGTTGTGTTAATATGCAGGATATCCGCGTGAAATTTGCATAAAAGGCGTTTCAACCGGTATGCCGCGACCCTGTTGAGCGCCTTTTTGAGCAGGATCTCGGCCTGCAACGGAATGCCGGCCGCCTCCATGGGGCAAACCCACGCGAAGGAACGTACAAAACAATAGGGCAACCCCGCTTCCCGGAGCAGTTGAACGCCGTTTCCCGGGCGAGGGAGCACCACCAGCACATGGACGCCGTGCCGCGCCTTCAGCAGGGCGCAAAGCTTGACCATACTTAAAAACGCGCCGGAAGTCGGGTTGTTGTCCGACGCGATCATCAGCACTGTCATCACAAACCCATCCTTCCTCGGCCGGTTATTCAAAAATGGGCAAGTAATGCCATCTTCCAGAAAATTATAGGGTCTTCGGCGTTGCTTGTCAAGCTTTGCGGCAGGAACGGGCGTAACCCGCCGCAATGCGCCTGCGGAGGGTTTCCGTCATGGCCCGTCGGAAGCAAAAACAGCGCTGCGCAACGGGTTTGTCCAAACGCGCCCCATGCGGCCCCGCGCAGATTTTCGCCGGAAAAATGGTAATGAATTGGAAAAATACCGCGCCAATACAGCGCGGGCCGCACGCGACGCTTGAAAACCCGCGCCCCGTCAACTTACGCCTTCCATTTGCGCTTCAGGAAACGCCAGCCTTTTGAAAGCCAGTGCTGGTTTTCCGTAAACACGTAGGGGATTTCCCGGTAGGGTGTGCGCGTCGTGTCAAGCCACACATCCAAAAGGCGCTCGCTGACAAAGCCGAACACGCGCGCGTCGTTTGCCGAATAACCGGTCAGGTCCAGCCGTTGTTCCAGCGCAAACAGGATGGGGAAAAGCCATCCGCAGTAATCGTTAAAGCGATCCCGCCGCATAATGAACATATTGAAGCGGTGGCCGCCGCGCTTTTGCATGCTCGCGTCAAAGGCGGGCAAGGCTTGGGGGCAGAGTTCCCCCAGTACGGCCCGGGTGGCCGCGAGGTCCGCCTCGTGGTGGGCATGGGCGTACTGGCTCCAGTTGGTTTCCACATAGTAATGGCGCGGCTTGGGCACAAGCACGTCGCAGCGTTCCAGCCAGGATTCCAGCCGCGCCTGCGTGAGGATGCGCCCTCGCCAGTTGCCGAAATGGCTGCGGGTGGCAAAGTGCCTGCGGTAATGCGCAATGCCGATATAGTCCGCATTCAGGTTTTTCCACGCCCAGTAAATACCCGTCAGCTCGCAGTAGTGGCTGTTTTTCGCGGAGATATTTTCCCCAGTATCGTCGCCCGCAAAGCCGAGGTCCGGCTTGCCGGCGCGGCCCACATGCAGCGGCAGGTACATCGGATCGGCGGGCATCCAGTACGGCTTGTGCGTTGCGACCAGAATCCGGATATTCTTCATGCGTTTGTAAGCTCCTTTACCTTGCGCAGGGCCGCCGCGATGGTTTTATCCATATCGTAGTACTGGTAATCCGCCAGCCGCCCTCCGCACAGCACCCGGGGGTTTTGCTGCATCAGGGCCGCGTAACGCCGGTACAGCGCGTTGTTGGCTTCGTCGTTCACCGGGTAGTACGGCTCGTCGCCGGGTTTCCATTCCACGCTGTATTCCCGGCTGATGACCGTGGAAGGCTGGGCGCCAAACTCAAAATGCTTGTGCTCGATAATCCGAGTGTACGGGGTTTCCGCGTCGGTATAGTTGACCACCGCGTTGCCCTGATAGTTTTGCATGGGCAGGGTTTCGGTTTCAAAGCGCAGGCTGCGGTAGGCGAGGGGGCCAAAACGGTAGCCGAAATACGCATCCAGCGGGCCGGTATACACGACAGTTGCCGCGAGTTGATCCCATTCGGGCTGATCCGCCAGATAATCGGTTTCAAGGCGCACCTCGACCCCTTCCAGCAAGCGGGCCACCAGCGCAGTGTAGCCGCCGACCGGAATGCCCTGATACGGATCATTAAAATAGTTATTGTCATAGGTGAAACGCACCGGCAACCGCCGGATGATGAACGCCGGAAGCTCCGCACACGGGCGACCCCACTGCTTTTGGGTGTAGCCCCGGATCAGCTTTTCATAAATATCCACACCCACCAGCCGAATGGCTTGTTCCTCCAAATTCGCGGGCGTTTCCACCTGCGAGGCCGCGCGCTGCGCCTCAATTTTGCGCTGAGCCTCCTCCGGGGTAATCACGCCCCACATCCGGTTAAAGGTGTTCATATTAAAAGGAAGATTGTATATTTCACCGTGATAGTTGGCGATGGGCGCGTTTGTGTAGCGGTTGAACGCGGCAAAACGGTTCACATACTGCCACACCTCCGCAAGCCCGGTGTGGAAAATGTGCGCGCCGTAGCGGTGCACCTGAATGCCCTCCACCTCCTCGGTGTAGACATTGCCGCCGATATGCCGCCGTTTTTCCAACACCAGACAGCGATTGCCAAGGTCCGTCATTTCCCGGGCAAACACGGCCCCGTACAGGCCCGCCCCCACCACCAGATAATCGTAACGGTAGTCCATGGTTTGCTCACTCCCAACATGATTGATTCGGCAAACGGCCGCACAGACCCCAAGCATAACGCCATCAAACAGTAAAAGCCCCGGCAACCCCAAACCGGCAGGAAATCGTCGGAAAACAATCGGTAGCTACGCGGCGCTGTTAAAAACCCGGCTAGCCGCCCCAGCCCGAACTTGCCCGGCTATCAAAGCCCATCGCCCGCCGTAACCGACCGATACGCAGGCGTAAGCCTTGGGGGATTAGGTCATTCGGTTACGCCGTACTCCTGCGCCATATCCAGCCATTGACGGTACAGCATTTTTTGCGCGGCAAGCTCCCGAAACGTGACGGTCTTTTCCTTTCCCTGCGCTTTGAGAGCATCCAGTTCTCCGGGTATCTCATGGAGGCGCTGTATCAGCGCTTCCTGCATGTTTTCAAACGCAGCCAGCCGATCTACAGCCTCGCCATGCCAGCCATCCGCGCATTTTTCAATGCGCGACCCATCCAGCGAGTACCGGTTTTCTCCGGACAGGGCGCGTGTCATTCGCGGCATTGATAACCCTCCTTACAGTGCCCCATAGTGGGTTACCGGCGTCGCGGCCAGCAGCTTTTCAAAGCAAATCGCCTCCGGGCGGCCCACGTACGAACCATACGGCGTTGTTTCGCGCCAACCAGCGCGCAAGTAAAATGCTACAGCCCGCCGATTGACGCGGCGGGTTTCACACACAAGGCGAGCATACCCTTTGCAAGCCGCCATTTTTTCCAACGCTTGCAGCAAGGCTTGGCCTGTGCCATGCTCGCGTGTGTAAACGCGCTTCACCTCAGCCACGTCGGGCGTCAAGGCGCGAAATCCGCCGCACGCCACCGGCGAAGCGCCCCGGTAGCCAACCAGAAATACCGCATCCGCGCCGCGCACATCCTCTGTACGGAAGGAGGCGCGGCCATCGCAGCCGGTAATCCGCGCCAATTCCCCGCTCAGCTCGTTAAGCAAGAGGGCCGCGTCGGGATGCGCAGGGTCGCGGGCCACAAAGCAGAGCGAATCCGGCAAAGCAATCCCTCCCGTTATTTGATTGCGCGGCGCGTTCGCCGACGAAAAGCCGCAGGTTTTACGCTGGGGGTATGATCGCGCTGGCAGGCGACCCGTTTGCTGCGCGTTCGGGTTTTTCACGATAGGCACCGCCGCGCGGGCGTGGGCAAACCATCTGCGCAAACGTTACGGGGCCGATGGTACCGGGCGGCGTTGCCGCGCAGGCACAGTAAACCATTCAGCCCTCCCGGTCATGGGGTCAAACAGCCGCGAGCCGGACGCGGTGGGGTTACAGGCGGCTCAGCTGATCCAGCGACAGTTCAAAGCTTGGCACAAACTCTACCATAAATTCCGCAACCTCCGGCAGCGCGTTATCCCGGATGGAATCCATCACCAGCTGCTTGGCCTGGTCAAACTCCCGGTTGCCCAGATTTTGCTCCTCAATGCACTTGATATACGCGCAAATCCGATCCGCCGCCTTGACCAGCTTCCACTCGTAGGCGGTTTCGTCCGGCCGGAGATAGTCGCGGTAGGCCAGGCGGAGATCTTCCGGCAGCATGGACAGAAGCTGTTCGCTTGCCAGCGCCTCGATGCTCTTATAGGCCTGCTTGATTTCCGGGTTTTTGTATTTAACGGGCGTTGGCAGATCGCCGGTGATCACCTCGCCCACATCGTGATACAACGCAAGCGAGAGCACGCGCTCCGGGTTGATGTCGCGCCCGTGGCGTTCCTTGGCCAGCACGGCTAGCCCGTGCGCAATCACGGCGCACTGCATGCTGTGTTCCATATCGTTTTCCGGCACGGTATTGCGCATCAGGCCCCAACGGCGGATCAGCTTCAACCGGTTCAGATAGGCAAAAAACGGGTTCACGGGGCAATCCCTCCTTATGCAGGCATGGCGTACGGCTTTGCTTTGCGGACAGCTCGTTGGTCTGCTGGGCGAATCAAGGCCAACCAGGCGTAGCGGCAATCAAGAAACAAAGGCTATGAGGCTATCAACGCGGATGCAAATCGCGCGGGTATTACGGTCCAACAGCGTTTGATTTGAGGCAAGGGAGCGCGCTTGTTGCTTTGGGGGTATGTGTTCCAACGCTGAAACTGGTGGGCGGCGCGGAGTCAGCCTGCCCGGTGGCTGCGTAGAAGCATGCGGGCGCGACCGCCGCGCTTGAACAACCTGACCGGCGCACGGCATTGAACCATGCGTGCATGACCGCCGCGCATAGGCAGCCTGCCCGGTGGCAATCAGGAGCATGCGTGCGGTGACCGCCGCGCATAGGCAACCTGACGGAAGGCAACAAGGAGCATGCGAGCGTGACCGCCCGCTTCCAACCGCCCGCGTTTCAGGCCGTCACGGTTCCTCATCCAGCCCCTGAAGGATCAGGGCGGGCATTTCCGCCGCGTCATCCACCAGAAAACGCGGAGCAAGCGCGGCGAGCATTTCCCGGTCGCGGAAGCCCCAAGTGACCAGCATGCAATCCATCCCCGTGTTCAGAGCCGTTTGCCGATCCACATCGCTATCCCCCACAAACAGGGAACGCTCCGGCGTGGCCCCCAGCGCTTCAAGCGCGAGCATGGGCATATCGGGCGCGGGTTTGCGGGAAACGCCTTCCCGACCGCCGACCGCCACCGTAACAAGGCTGCCAAAATAAGCCCGCGACAGCGCGCGCACGGCTTCGTCATTTTTATTGGAAACAACGGCCAGTTTAATGCCCGCCTCAGCCAGCGCGGACATCGCGTCCGTCACGCCCTCGTATGGTCGGGTGCGCACGTTGCAATGGCCCGTATAGTAGCGCTTAAACTCCGTGAGCGCGGCTTCCATGTACGGATCGGCCGCACCGCCCGGCAGAGCGCGCTCTATCAGCTTGCGAATGCCGTTGCCCACAAAGGCGCGCACCTCCCCAAGGGTTCGCGGGGGGTATCCAAAGCTGCGAAGCGTATGGTTTACCGCGTTGGTCAAATCCTCCAGCGTGTTGAGCAGGGTTCCGTCCAGATCGAACAGCACCGCGTCATACTGGTACATGCGCATGTGCGGCATCGCCTTCAACGGCAAGCCGCGCCTCCTTTCGTTTCAGGTCCTTCAGCACCCGCAGGGTCAGCGGCGCCGTCATGGCCAGCGAGCACAGGTCGGACACGGGTTGCGACAGCTGAACCCCGAACAGCCCCAGCAGCGGCGGCAGCAGAAAGATGGCGGGCAGGAAGAACAGCCCTTGCCGCGACACCGCCACCAGCGAAGCCTCCCGGGCCATGCCCATGGTTTGCAGCATCATGTTGCTGAGGATCAGAAACCCGGTCAGGGGCAGGGTAATGCACTGCAACCGCAGCGACAGCGCGCCGATGCGCGTAACCTCCGCGTTGCCGCGCAGAAAAACCTCCACAATGCCGGGCGCGAACAATAGCCCAATGAGCGCCGCGCCCAACAGCACGCCAAACGAAAGCTTGACCGAGAACCAGAATGAGCCGCGAACGCGATCGTACCGCTTTGCGCCGTAATTAAAGCCGCAGATCGGCTGAAAGCCTTGCCCAAACCCAATCACCGCAGACACGGCAAACTGCATTACGCGGGTGACGATGCTGATGGCCGCCACGGCCGTGTCGCCAAACCCGCCCGCCGCAAAATTGAGCGCGACGGTCGCAAGGCTGGCCAACCCCTGCCGCAGAAGCGACGGCACCCCGCCGCGGAAAATCTCCCTGAACATCACCCGGCTGGGCGTAAACTGGTTAAACCGGATGCGGATGTTCCCGCCCTGCCGGGTGCCCAACAGCAGCAGGCAGAAGCTGACCAGTTGGCTGAGGATCGTCGCCAGCGCGGCGCCGCCGACCCCCATCCCCAATGCAAAGATGAACAGCGGGTCCAGCGCGATGTTGATCACCGTGCCCACAACCACCCCGATCATCGCAAAAAACGCGTTGCCCTGAAAGCGCAGCTGGTTATTCAGCACCAGGCTTGCGACCAGCCACGGGGAGCCGATGAGAATATAACGCGCATAATCCAACGCAAAGGGCGCCATGGTAACCGTGGAGCCAAGCCCCATGACCAACGGCTGTAAAAATACCAGCCCCAGCGCCATAATCACCACGCCGCTGAGCAACGATGAAAAAAAGCCCGTTGCGGACATGCGCGTGGCGTTTTCATGATCCTTCGCGCCAAGCGCGCGGGAAATATAGTTGCCGGAGCCGTGCCCAAACATGAAGCCCACGGCCTGCAAAATGGCCATCAGCGGGAAACACACGCCCACGGCCGCCGTGGCGCTCGGGTTGCCCATCAGGCCCACAAAATAGGTATCCGCCATGTTATACAGCGCGGAGATGAGCATGCTCACAATCGTCGGCGCGGAAAGCGTCAGCACCAGCTTGGGGATAGGGGTTTCGATCATTTTACGCAGTTTGGCTTCCGGGGTTTGCTCGCGGGTCATAGTGCCTCCTACGGGTGCGGTAAAAAAAACACCGCCGTGTAAGTTGTAACACAGCAGGGCGGGAAAATCAAGGGCGGGGTGAAATTGCGGGCGTATGCCGCGCTACGGTTTGCCGGCGCTTTCCAACGCCTGCATGAAAGGCGCGTAGCGGCGACCACGGTGACCGCGCCCCGGAGGCGAAAGGGCAGGGCCGCCGCACAGGCAGGTTAAAACGCTTTCGCCCCTATGCAACCGGAACCGCCGGACATGCTCGGTTTGGCTTTGCGGAACGGCCCACAAACTTTTTAAACAAAACGCTGGACAAACAGGGCCTCATTTGGTATAATTTTTAACGCTGACACGCCAATATAGCTCAGTTGGTAGAGCAGCGGTTTCGTAAACCGCAGGTCAAGGGTTCGAGTCCCTTTATTGGCTCCAGCCTTTATCCACATTCTCGAGGTGTAGCGCAGTTTGGTAGCGCGTTTGGTTCGGGACCAAAAGGTCGCAGGTTCAAATCCTGTCACCTCGACCACAGAAACCCTTATAAATCGGCAGTTTGTGAAACAACAGACTGCCGATTTTGGTATATAATGGCAAAGTGGGGAAAATATTGGGGTAAAGTGGGGAAAACCACGAACAAGGGCGGCCGCATCAGGCGGCGTGGAATACGCCGAGGGCGTGGTGGGGCGATTCAACGGCGAGGAGAAATTGCAGCTGGCCTTGACGATACTGGAAAGCCGGGGCTGGGTGAAAAGCGACGAGGTGCTGCAGGCCTTGAAGGCTAAGTGGGTAGAGTTAGATTTGCAGCAGATTGCGGCTGGGGTGAAGGAGGTCGTGGGGACGGGAAGCATAATAAAGTAATAATGAGGGAGGTTCGATATATAGATCGTTCCTCCCTTATCAGTAATCAGAGAATAATCCCCATCTTATAATTTTTAATTGTTTAGCTAGTTTATGTGCCTGCGCGTCACTAAGTTTGAAAACATGTGGAGAACGAACAACGACTGTATGATATGGATTAGCAGGTGTATTCTCTGATGCATCAACAGGTGCATATATTGTATGAATATCCAAATTGAGGCAATTGCATACCTGAAATGAAATCACTCCACCTTTTCTTGATTTACAGGAATCTAAAAAACTAACACACTCCTCTTCTGAGCGTGTATAAGAACGGTCAGTAGATAGACCACGTTTATCTATTAAAGCTCCGCTACTGACAGTATAATCATCATTGTGCCAAAAATCGGGTAATGGTAACACGGCTCTGTATAAATCTTCGAAATGATCAACTATATCAAAATTATCACATGAAGAATTCATCCAGCATTTTCTCCATCTCATTAAAATCAGAAGGCAAAAATTCTTTTTCTGACTCATGTCCTTGTGAATCCTCTAAGTAGGATGAGACTAGATCAATGTGAATATTGAAGGCTAAACAGCTGCCACTTACGGATTGATATTCAAGTTGGATAGAGTCATCTGCCGTTGGCGATACATGTGGTATATGTTTACTTGCTATGATAAATCTTCTAGCAACATTGATAACTCCCGCCGGAATCGGATCCGCCCCATATCCGTTCCAATTCTGCTTAAACGTTCCGATTTTTTCGAGCACCTCGAGATTCTTCATTCTTTTATATACCTTAGATTCAATATTCGAAGTGTCATAAACTGGTATTAAGGTACTTGTGTCACTTTTCTGACAACAAAGAACAAAGCCATTGTCATTATTTTCAATTATACACAAACAGCTGCCGTTTGATGTGAAGTTGCCTTGATAATACATGCTAGAATGAGAAGTTTGAATGTCAGGCTTGATCGAATAACTAGGTAGCCGTGTTAGAGAGGGAGTTTGAGGGTATGTTATCATACTGTTCCTCCTTTTTATGTGAACCCAAACATACAGGGACAGTATAAAGGCCTATCTCACTACTATCCAAGTCAATCTTAATTTTATATATGCCAGCCTCCTTAATTACAACATTGCGTAAGTCAGTATTAAAGAAAATTGAACGATATTCTTTGGGTATATTTTGAATGTTTTCGGGAAAAGAAGGAATTTGAATAGAAGTAAGACTACTAACTGGGTCATTGTGTGGTGTCATGAAGTAAAGATCAAGTGTGTGCGCTATATCTGTATCAAATTCATTTAACCCAATAGAGATAGAAAAAGAGTACATGCCTGGGATACTATAGGGCACTAAAACTTGAAGTGGGTTAATTAGGTGAAACACAGTATTGTTTGGGTTATCAAGAGTTGGCAACGGTTGTTGTTGTATAGAATCACAAATCATAAAGGAAGTTACTTTTGCCATCTCTATACCTCCTTCAGTTGCTAGAAGTGTAATATATTGTAACATGCGATTTCTTCTAAAGCAATGCTTTCTTTTAAGTTCCATCTGAATGCAGAAGAAACTCCATCTCTATAACAAAATCAGCATCATGATTAAAGCGGCTGAGTAACGGTTGTCATCTAGCACGTACGCTCCTGATAACCTGCGTTCTTGCATACAACTATGAAAAGCCGCTTTGATAAGAGCATCAATGCAGCTCTTTTTATTATGCAACGACATATACGAGCAACCCTATCCTATTCAGTGTAGAAGACGAAGCGCCACGTAAGTAGAGGCTTGAGGCGCGGGAATCCGGTCCATCCGGCGTCATGGGAAGATGCGCAATTATTAAGTGCGCGGGTAACACGGTTTTGTAATGATCGCGTTTTTAGAATATGCTGAATGTTATTTATGGCTTTTGAATTTCCGTTTGATACATCTCCCCCTCTATCGAGAGAAACCCGTTAGGGGTTGGATACCGTCCGGGCTCCGTCGTTTACAGCATGCCCAGCCAAATTGATTCTTGTAGGGGGGTGGCATCCTGTAACATATATAATATAAGTGTTACATGGGATCAACCGCGCAATCCAATTCCCGGGAACACCATCTTGCGCCTGCCGGGGGATAAAATAAAATCGGAAAAGGCGCGGTTTCAACTACGAAAGCGCGCGGTTAAAGATATCGCTGTTGGCTAAAAAATCCTCCACGGTGTCAAAGCCCAGTTGGCGCAGCATTTCAAGCACATAGGGATTGTCCAGCGGCGTGCCGTATTCCGCCTGCTCGCCGTAACGCTCCACATTGCCGCGCCCTGTTTCCCGATCCAGAATGGCCTTGGGTCCGCCGACACAACCGCCCACGCACCCCATGCCTTCAAAAAAGTTGGCGTCGCGTTCTCCGGCGCGTATGGCCTCAATCATCGCCCGGCACGCGGGGATGCCTGCCGCCTGACGCGTGCGGATGCGGATATCGCGGTTGGGGTTCAGCCGGTTCACGGTCGCCTGCACCGCCTCGCTCACGCCGCCCGCGCGCGCATAAATGCGCCCCGCGCGGGAGGAATGGTCCCGCTCCACATCTTCCAATGTTTCTGGGTGGATATCGGCCGCGCTAAAAATATCCCGCACTTCCTGAAAGGTGAGCACATAATCCACCGCGCCCGCCAGATCCGGCTCGCGCGCTTCGGCCTTTTTCGCAATGCAGGGGCCTACAAAAATGGTCACCGCATCCGGATGCAGGCGTTTGATGGTCCGCCCCGCCGCCACCATGGGGGAAACCGCGCCCGGCACGTGGGGCATCAGCTCCTGATACACCTTTTTCAGCATGGCGATCCACATGGGGCAGCAGCAGCTGGTCAGCTGATAATCCTCCTCCGTGCGGATGTTGTGATCAAACTCAAGCGCTTCCTTTAAAGTGAGCACATCCGCAAAAAGCGCTACCTCCACCATGCCCTGAAAGCCCAGCGCTTTAAACGCGGATCGGAGCTTCCCGGGGGTCACGTCCGCAGCAAACTGCCCATGGAAAGCCGGAGCGATCAGGGCATACACGGGGCCTTTCGCGTTTTTCACGGCGGCCAGCGCTGGCAGCACATCGTGGCTGGCCGTCAGCGCGCCGGACTTGCACGCCTCCACGCAGGAAGAACAACCCGCGCACAGCGAAGGATCAATGATCACGTTTCCGTCCGCCTCACGCCGGATAGCGCCAAACAGGCATGCGGCCGCGCAATCGGGCGTTTTCCCCTGACAGGCGCAATCCCCCGCGCGTAAAACGGGCGCGCACGTTTCCGGATGCAACAGGCAGTCCAACTGATGAGGGTTAATCTCATCCAGATTCAGATCAATGGGCGCGCCTGTGACGGCGCTTTTAAGCATATTGCGGTACAGTTCATCAAAAGTCATTGAATTCCCTCGCTTTCGGATACGATCGCGGCGCTGATGCCATTCTGTATAAACACAGTATACTGTATTGGCAGGCTGGTTTCAACCGGTTTTGGGCAATCTGGCGGCAGAACCATCGCATCCAAGCGAAAAGAACCATTGAAAGAAAGAGAATTTCTCGGTAAGTGTTTATGCTGGGTTGGCGAGGTTCCCGCGTAAAGAACAACGGTTATGTCTTGTTTAACGCGTTTGCTATAAGCGCTGGGTGCGCGCATTTTGGCGCAACCGGTAAAACCGTCTATCCATAAACGAAACGAAGTCTGCGCCAAAGCATAGACTTCGTTTCGCCTTTGGGTGCAGCGCCTGCCGCCGGAGGATTTTCGGCCATGACTTTCAGTTTTGGCTGATAAAGCCCATCCGTTGATAGTATCAATAAAGCGCCCCCCTTGTGCCAAAAGCACGGGAGGGGCGCGCAACTGGTTCCATAACTTCTGCAAAGCGTTGATACCGCACGCCTCATAGCCCTGCGGGCTGTTCGCTCGCTTGTTGGCTTCACGCTGCGGCGTTAGCCTTGAGGCGCTGCCCCAAGCCCCGGCAGGTGCTTCGCCCCTGCACCCTGACAAGGGCTTCGCCCTTGACCCGGTTTCGCTGCGGCGAGGGTTTTGAACCGGTTAAAGATGGGTTTCCCTTATCCCATTCGATACCCCGCGCCCTGTTATCCGCTTGGGATGGTTATTCCGCTTCCACCGCCTGCCCGTAGGCCTCAAAAAATTCAGGACAGCTCCATGTGCCGCACGCGCTCAGCGTATCGTCGCCAACCATCAGCTGCATCAGCAAACCGTTATCCAGCCCGATCAGCAGGCTGCGCGTATCGCCGGAACCGACGGACGCGCTATCATACTCGGCATTGTCCAGCAGGGTTGCCATCAGGCTTTGCGCGGTGGCAGGATCGTCAATCACGCCGGCCCCGGTCAGCTCCATGGCGGTGATGTGGCTGGCGTCGGTGAGCGTGTCGGCAAGCGTTTCATCGCCAAGGATCGCGGTGCCCGCAAAGCTGACCCGCTGAAACACCCTCAAACTGCCCTTCACATAGGCCGCCGCCATTGCCCCGCGCATCCCCTGCACGGCGTAGACCTTCTCGCCCGCGGATACAATATTGCTCACAATGCCGCCTGTGCTCAGCGCTGGCTCCAGAGTGTATTCGGTAATTTCGCCCAGGCTGTCGCCCAAAAGCGTATCGTTCATGTTTAACGGGCTGATGAGCATGCGGTAGGTCGCGTTGTCCACCATGATCAGCGGGAAGTTTCCGTTGCGCTCGGGGGCAAACAGGTTGCGGTAACTGCCCGCATCCGCCGTCGCATTGCCTACGCTGATGCTGCCCGAGGATACGTCCAGCGCGCGGATCATATCCCCGGTGACGGGCGCGATGCCATCGCCGGCCGCCTGCGTATCCAAAAGCGTAGACGCCTGCTGCTGCTCGGTTCCGTTGCCCAGCCAAGAAGGTACCGCCCACAGGCCGACGCACAGGCACAGGGCGAGGGCAAGGCCCGTGGCCAAAATGGGTTTATACCAACCTGGGCGCCCGACGGTCGGCTTTGCGCCGGCCACTCTGATTTGACCCAACAGCCTTGCGTCGGCGGTCAGCCCGCCTAACTGGCGCTGGGCAATTTCCGGCAATTGTTCCAGTGGCTTCATTGCGCGTCCCCTCCCTGTAAAATCGACTCCAGTTTTTTTCGGCCGCGAGAGAGTCGGCTGGAGATGGTACCCTCGGGTAAATCCATCATCCGGGCGATATCGCTGATGCCGAAATTCTGGTAATAATGCAACAGAATCACTTCCCGAAACGCGGTGGGCAGCTGATGCACCGCGACCATCATCGCTTCTTCATCATCCTGCCGTTCGGCGTTGTCCGGGGCGGGTATCATTTCAAACAGCGGGCTGCCCAGCACCACGCGCCGTGTCCAAGATCCGCGCCAGATGTCGCGACACCGGTTGAGCGCAACTTTCAGCAGCCACGCTTTTTCGCGGCCTTCCTCCAGCTTTGGAGCGTTGACCATCAGGCGCACAAACACGTCCTGACACACATCCTCCGCCTTTTGCCGGTCGCCCAGGTAGAAGTAGCACACGCGAAGCACGTCGGTTGCATACTGCTCGTACAGCTCCTCGAAATTCAACATGCCAGAGCCTCCGTATACCCCCGCGCCTTCGCTCGGGGGCGATTTACGCTCCACCCATGATAACGCACATTGCCGTCGGTTTCTTGCACCGTCGGATGAAAAAAAATGTGGGTGGCGCGTCCAGTCAGCCGATCCGTTTCCGCCCGCCGCGCCCGTGGGACGGGGCGCATATTGCGCCATGCGGGGCAAACGTCAACATTCATTGTAACATGCGCGCGTGGGGCGCGCAAGCGGCGAAGCACCCCCCTATCAATGAACGCCCCATTGCAAAATCCGCCGCGGGTGGTAAGATAGGGTAAGCATCCCTAACAAAACGCATAAGAAAGGAAGGCGGCCAATGACAGGAGATGAAATTTTTCTGGGGAAATGGATCGCGGTGCTCCACCGTTACCGCAAAAGCTACGTAAACCGTCAGCTTGCGGCCTATGATCTGTCGGGAATCCACTTCATCCTGCTATTGGCGCTTTCCCACCACAACGGCGCCAGCCAGGAAGCGATGGCCGATCACCTGATGATGGAGAAAACCACAATTGCCAAATCGGTTAAAATGCTTGAAAAAAATGGCTACCTGCGCAGGGAACGAAGCCTGCGGGATCGCCGCGCCTATCAGGTTTATCTGACCCCGCAGGGGGAGGCGCTGATCCCAGTGATTCGCCGCGCCGTACGGGACTGGGAGGACGACGTGACCCGCGACCTGGACCCGCAAGCGCACGCGGCGTTGGAAAAAGCCTTGCGCGCCATGGCGGAGCGTGCCGGCGAACTGCTTGGCAACGGAAAGCAGGCGTAAGGCTTCGCCGACGATAAAGCGCACGGTTTCCAATCGGTGCAACCAACCTAAAGCTGACCCCGTGGGGCGAAGTGAACCGGCAGAACAGACGCACGCAATACGGTCGCCCCCTGAGCCAGCAGCATAGCGGCCCAGTTTGCGGCAATTGCGACTTACACAGACCGGGAAACCCTTTGGGAGTATCGCCGTTAGGTTGATACGCGAGCCTGCCGTCAAAAGGCTTGCGCGCCGGTTGGTACGGTGGGGCAAACGCCGCCCTCTGGCCCGCTTAGCAGGGTGCGCGCGCAAAATTTGTGTTGACTTTCCAAAAGTTTATGAATATAATATTAACGTTGCATTTTGCGATCGTGGCGGAATTGGCATACGCGCACGTTTGAGGGGCGTGTCCGCAAGGGTACGGGTTCAAGTCCCGTCGATCGCACCAGAGCAATCCCTTGTGTAGTAAAGATTACACAGGGGTTTTTATTTTTCTATACCGCGCTTTTTACCGCACTTCTTAG
>Ga0209098_1001727_pt1 | contig 20288 bp, 11 predicted proteins | sample AD_JPNHW1_MetaG_FD_184429 | JGI IMG/M metagenome (GOLD analysis project Ga0209098, IMG submission 184429) | Active sludge microbial communities of municipal wastewater-treating anaerobic digesters from Japan - AD_JPNHW1_MetaG (SPAdes) (version 2) | ecosystem: Engineered > Bioreactor > Anaerobic...
AAAGAAATGGAAAAAGCACCTGTTCCATTTCCTTCGGTGAAATGTGTATCAGTAATTGTTGGGTTTGGAGTAGTGCTTAAGCAAACGCCACGTTCTGTTACGGCACTTCCACCTTCAGAAGTTACTTCTCCACCGGTATTAGCTGTGTAAGCTGTAACATTGGTTGCTGCAGTAGTGGTAACGATTGGAGCCATATTATCATAAACTTTTACTTGGTCAATCCAGCAATTGTTTCCGTTGGCACTGATTCCTTTGAAAGCAATCATAATGCTTGCATTTCCGGCAAATTGAGTTAGATCAACAGATTCAAGTCTCCAATCACTGGAAGCAGCAGGAGTATATTCAGCAACATTAGGATCCATAGTGCTCAAAGATGGAGTGGAGGTGTATGATTTTTGATATAAGATAGGAGATCCGGGAACAAAAGTTTGTCCCATGTCGGTAGAAACCCAAATTTGTAAGGAGTCATCTTGTGTGGTGTATGTTCTATAAGCTACATAAAAATCAAGTTTAGGATTGGTAACGCCTGTAAAGTTAAAAATAGGGGTTCTTAACATTCCGCTAGCTGCTGCTGTGGCATTGTAAAAGTCTGCTTTATAGGCTGAATCCGGTGTAACTGCTGCGATAGGAGAGTATGCACTGGTATATTGCCAAAGAGCACCACTTGTAGTCCAACCAATTGGATTATTAAAGTTTTGAATATAAGGATAATTCACAATTGGGGCAGGTAAAATAGTATAATCGATGCTCATGGTATCGTTAGCAATATTTTGATCAGTAGCTAATTGGGTAAATATTTTTACGGTATAGGTACCACCGGCAGTTGGGGTAAAGGCATTTGTTCCGGTGAAAAATATGGTATTGGTATCATTTTGGGCAATGGAAGCTGATGTATTAACTGGACCAACAGGAGCGCCACCGTTTACAGAATAATATACAGGAACTACTGCTTGTGCATTCAACCCATAATTGATAATGGTAGCTTGTAAGTTGATAGGTGCACCTGCAACCATAATATTTGCATTTGTTGGACCAACAGCGTTTATACTTACATCATTATTCAAAGCAAATTTTGGCTCAATCATAAAGCGGAAAGCATTGTTAGGAGCAAAGTCAGACCATGTTGTTCCACCACTAGGAGAGGTATAATAGAAACAATTTGGACGGATTGGATTTTCGGTTTGGTATGCAAAACTAACATTTGTAGTACCTGTTTGTCTAACGCCAACAAAGAATGAACCTGCAGGAATAGTTACTGGTGGATCAATTAAAACGGTATATGCACCGGCTGTTGAATTGTAGGTAGGGGATGAGTAAAGAAGTGTCCCGGGAGCACCGGCAGTATCAGGGGTCCAAATACCAATTTGGAAGGGTTTACCTCCGGCAGTGAAGCGAACATCAACCTGATTCATAGCTTGTGATGAAATGGTTGTAAATTTTGCAACAAAATCTCCTGTTGAAGTGTTAAATCCAACGCCACCGTCAGGGGTTATACCTTGTGTATAACTATAAGTATTTGCACTAGTTTTCAAATCCTTTACCATACTGTTGTTAGGATTATTTTGATCTGAAGGCACAGAAACTGTAACAGTATTAGAACCTAAAAGAGTAGGACTATAGCTATCAAAAGTCACTAATGTTTGTGCTCCCGGTACAATAGAATCTAATGTTTTAACATTAGTAAAACTGTTAGCTCCGGCAATAGTCAGAGTAGCAGGTAAGTTGTATAATGTAGCTGAACCTTGATTCTTAATATAAGCTTGAACTGTATGTGGATTCCCAAAAGGAATAGGAAGTTTACCCATTGTATAGACTTGAAGCACTAGGCCATCATTGGTATATGGATTATTGTAACTAAATCTGAAACAAGGACGGAAAGCTGAAGCTGTTGCTAAAGCTGTTGGTAATGCAGTCGTTGATGCTGCCATAACTACACCACCTGTTAAAGAGTTATTACATTGGTACACAGCTCCGGTTGTAGCAAATGGACCGGTACTGTTCCATTCGTAAGCTACATAAATACCACCACCGGTATAAACGAATGGGGTGTTTAAAGTCACATCTACTCCAATAGGGGTTGTTGATATTGGGATGGTGTATGCACCGTCGTAAACCATTGTCATACTAGAAATGATGGTTGCCCAATCCGTTCCATTAGCATAGGTTGTAGATGTTGTGTTTCCCAAGTAAACTTTAAGATTACCGGTAACGGCAGAGCTGGCACCAACATTAAACATAAAACCAAATTTGGTTAAAGAGGTATTGTTTGGGATGCCGGCAGTTAATTCCGATGCTAAGGCAATAGAAGACCCTCTGAAATAAGTGTGAGCTGATGTTCCATTAGGGGCTCTAGAGCCTGAAGTTCCAGTGTAAGTAGGAGCCATGTGAATGAGTACTGCTTGCGAAAAGAGTAGAAATGGCACATAAAAAAGTGCAAAAAGTAATACTGTTTTTTTCATAATGTAAAATTTTAAGTTAAACCTTTTATTTTCCTGTTTTATTGATTTTTCATTTTAAATCAAGTTAAATGGGAGACAAATATAATCAATAATCAATCAGTTTGTACAATGAAATAATATTTTTTATAGTTCACATAATCAACGAGATAGAACCATATTCCGCTCAAATTTTAACAACTTTTAAGAAATCCAACCCACAAAAATAGAAGGTTTTTCAAAAATTGGCTAAAACCTTAAAAATCAGGAGAAACGAAATTGGGTTTTGGGGATTGGGGATTGGGTTTTGGGTATTAGGTTTTGGGTCTTAGTTATAAAGTCTTGGGTTTTAGTTATTAGTACCTTATTCTTAATATTCGTGTATTTTTTGGAACAATATTTAAAAATCACGTTATTATGATTTGACTTACAACTCTTTTTATTTGCGCATTCGCGGCATATTAATTAAAAAAAATAAATCACAGAGTCTTATTTTCATCTGTATGCTATTTTGGTTCTGGCTTGTCTAGGTTAGGTTTCAGGTATCAGTTTTTTTTACTTTTTACTTCTTACTTTTTACTTCAAAAACTTTTCACTATTCACTATTAGTTATTCACTATTTGTTCATCCCCTAGGCAGCTCAACTTGCGGGGTACCTGGCCTGCGAGCTAACGCGGACAAAACCTGCGGTTTTGTAGTTAAGAGTTAAGAGTTAAGAGTGAAAAGTGAAAAGTAATGCTAATTGGTTTGTTTTAAGTGAATTGCAAGTTGCAAGTCTGTAGTCTGTGGTCTGTTGTCCGTAGTCCTCTTGAACCCTGAACCTTGAACCCTGAACCTAAAAAATTTGCTCATTTGCTAATTTTATTTTATCTTTGCCCCATCAATCCGCCACACAATGACCCACCGCACCACCTCCTGGTCCACCCCCTACACCTTCTCCGGTAAAGAGAAAGATGTGGAAACCGGATATAGTTACTTCGGTGCACGCTATTACGACAGCGACCTAAGCATTTGGCTCTCTGTTGACCCGATGAGTGATAAGTACCCTAACATGTCGCCGTATAACTATTGTGCCAATAATCCGGTGATGTTAGTGGATCCGGATGGAAGGATAATTAAACCATATAATGAAGAATCTAAAATACATATGATGAACTATTTGTCACAACAATTTGGGAACAACAATAAACTTTTTTATTTTAATACAAATAATGAATTGAAAATAAATAGAAGAGAATATAGGGCATATATGAAAACAGCATCAAGTGATCAAAAATTACTTCTTAAAGGTTTTAAAGATGCAATTAAATCTCATAAAACACTTATAGTTTATGTAAACCAGAATTCTAATGCATTCCCTGTTACTGAAAAACAAGGTTATTATGATGCCCAAGGCAATTATATTTCGCAATTTTTAGACTTTAATGTAACTTTGGTTGGTTCTGGAGTAACCATGCAACAAGCTCTATCTTATTATTACTATGCAATTATAAATGATGAGACTGCAAATTCTGAATTTTGTGAAGCAAAGTCAACAAAAATCGGAAAAGATGATGTTATTACTCATCAAACTGGTGGTGAAGCGTCTAATGTGTTTATTCATGAGGTTCTAGATGAATTTTTAAATTATTATGATAATGGAAAAATAAATGATAATACATCATCTAAAAAAGACAAAGTGTACTACCAAAATGCTTCTTTAAGAAATCTTGGATTAAGAGAAAGGACAGGAAATGATCATAAATAAAATATTTAAATTTTCATTATTATTATTATTTGTGGCACTACCTAATTTCTTTTATGGACAGTTTAATATGATTGTGAAAACATTCATTTTTTATTCAGAAATTTTTGATTCAACAACTTATATCCAATTAGAAGAAATAAATTTTTCTTTAAATAATGACACATTAGTTATTATACCTTTTTGTATTCCTGATACTACTTACTATGGAAAATCTTATATTATTAATAATTGCAGAAGTGTAAAAATTGATAAAAATGGTAAAACAAAAACAAAAGTTTATTTTTCTATTCCATACAGATATAGTCATGTAAATTTTATATTAATTCAGAATAATGGATTTAAGTATTTTCTAAAAATAGGAAGAAAAAAGAATGAATATCATCTATATAAAATTGAACGTTAAAAGTTAATATCCTGATTTTTTAGGTTATTTGTTTTAGCCTTTTGAAAATTCTTATCGGATTATATATTTTAACGATAATTTTATACTAAAAACCACCAAGAGAGCCCTTCCCTACTCTCTTTTTTACTTACTAATTGGGAAATAATAGCAGCAACCGTTCTACTAAAAAACGGGTAGTGTAAATATTGAAAAAGTTTGCAGTCTGCAGTCGGCGGACGGCGGTCTGCAGACAAGCTGAGATGAAAGAGCAGGGCGTTTTTATTTAATTCTTTTACAAATATAACGCTACTCCGTAGCGACAAAATCTAGTCGGATAATCTTTTGCTACCTATATAACGCTCCTCCGGAGCGGTTTTTTTAGTACGTCGCACGTTTAAAGTCGAACATCGAACGATGGACCACAGACTACGGACTACAGTCTACAGACTTGTAATGCGCAATAGATTAAACATTTGCAATACTACTCACTCTTCACTATTAACTATTCACTACAAAAAACGAAGTTTTTTGTTCGCGTGAGGACGTAGCTGGAAAGCGCGCAAAGTTGGAAAGCGATGGGATGCGGGAGTTAAAGAGCGAACTTGTGAGCTCCTTTAACGACCAGGCAGCCCACGCTTTGCAACTGCGTACTTGTAGGCGTAGGCCGACCCTTTGGCAAACGACGGATTTCGTATTCGATTTGTTGGAAATTAGATTGAGTGTAGCCAAAGGGGCACGCCCAAAAGAATTAATAATTAATAATTAATAATTAATAATTAATAATGGTTTAGGGGAAAGGGGAAAGGAGAAGCCGTAGTCTGTAGTCTTATTTTCCCTTGAAATAACTCACTGCATTGTCGAAAATATTCTGAACTTTGTTTCCGTAGATATTTTTGTATAAGTGGGTTCCTTTTCGTTCGCTATGCCCCATTTTTCCTAGAATCAAGCCGCAAGGAGATACGATACCCTCAATGGCAAACATCGACCCATTTGGATTGTGGGGATCCTCCATGGTGGGTTCTCCTTCAAAATCACAATACTGGAATGCAACCTGACCATTCTTGAAAAGTTGCTCCACAATCTCTTGAGACACGACAAACTTACCCTCTCCATGAGAGATTGCAACCTGATGCACCTCACCGGTTTGGAATGAACTTAACCAAGGGGAATTCGTGGAGGCAACCACTGTTTTGGTGATATGTGATAAGTGGCGATTGATGTCATTACGGTACAAAGTAGGATCTTTCGGTTTTACCGTTCCAATCTTAGCGTAAGGAAGCAATCCCGATTTTACCAATGCCTGGAATCCATTGCAAATCCCGACAATCAGATGCTTTTTAGCTAATAATCTTTCGATCGCCCCTTTGATTTTTTCGTTGTTTAGGACATTCGCGATAAATTTTCCGCTACCATCAGGTTCATCACCTGAGCTGAATCCACCACTCAACGCTAATACATGGGCATCATCAATCAAAGCTGTCAACTGCTCGATAGACTCATTGATCATGGTTTCATTGAGGTTTTTGAAAACAAAAATGGTGGTTTCTGCACCTGCTTGCTCAAATGCTCTCGCTGTGTCATAATCACAGTTGGTCCCAGGAAATACCGGCAACACGACCTTGATTTTATCTACAGTTCCGGGATATGGTTGATAACTGTTCTTCCCTTGATAAAACGGCTGATCCTGAATAATGGTTTTGTGGTTTGCAGGAACCGTTTCAGGATAAAGTGGGTTGAATGTGCCCCTCCAGGAAGCCAATACTTTGGTTTTATCGATTTTATCTCCGTTGATGACCATTTGATCACTAACGTGACCTAAAAGTACACTTACGGGATAGCTTAGTTCATGTTCTGTTTCCACTACGAATCCTCCATATTGGTAGTCAAAAAGGGATAAGTTGGTTTGAATATCAAATCCTAAATCGTTACCAAAGCTCATTTTAGCCAGTGCTTCAATGATGCCGCCAAACTGGATGGTGTAGCATGATAATATGGTTCCTTTTCCAATTTGTTGATAAACGAAATCGAATAGTTGTTTTGTTTTTTGAATATCTATTTTAACATCTTTCCCTACAGGAGATGGAAGGAAATAGATTTTATTTCCTTTCTGTTTAAACTCAGGGGAGATGATATGGGCACTGTTTTCCGTTGCGATCGCAAAAGAAACCAAAGTTGGAGGCACATTCAAATGTTTAAATGTTCCACTCATGGAGTCTTTTCCTCCAATAGCTGGAAGATGGAACTGGTTTTGCATATAAACAGCCCCAAGAAGAGCGGCAAATGGTTTGCCCCATTTGGTTTCCTCTTTTCCGAGTTTTTCAAAATATTCCTGGAAAGTGAACCGGATTTTTTTATAATCACCACCCACAGCTACTATTTTAGCCATTGACTCGAGAATAGCAAGTTGCGATCCATGGAATGGAGATTTTTCGGAGATAAAAGGATTATATCCGTAAGATAAAATGCTTGCTGTGTTCGTGATCCCTTTTCTAACAGGCAATTTTTGAACACCTGCCTGGGTTTCGGTAAGTTGATATTTTCCACCGAATGGCATTAAAACAGTAGATGCTCCAATGGTAGAGTCGAAATTTTCGATCATCCCTTTTTGTGATGCCACATTCAGGTCTGCCATACGGTTCATCACTTGTTCTTCTAATGTATTTCCAACAACAGGAAGCGGTTGTAGAATATCCTGAGGGATAGGTTCCACTGTAACCGCAGCTTTTTGTCGAACTCCGGAAGTGTTGATAAATTCACGGCTGATATCTACGATGGTTTTTCCGTTCCAATTCAATTTTAGACGAGGTTGTTCGGTCACATGAGCGATGATGGTAGCTTCAATGTTTTCGTCAGCACAGTATTGGAAGAAAGTGTCCACGTCTTCCGGAGCAACAACCACGCTCATTCTCTCCTGAGATTCGCTGATTGCTAATTCCGTGCCGTTTAGTCCCTTGTATTTGGTTTTAACGGCATTCAGGTCTATTTCCAGGCCATCGGCCAATTCACCGATTGCGACACTTACGCCACCGGCTCCAAAGTCGTTCGATTTTTTGATCAGTTTGGTCACATTTGGATTTCTGAAAAGGTGTTGAATTTTCCGTTCTTCAGGGGCATTCCCTTTTTGAACTTCAGCAGCGCACACTTCGAGGGAAGTTTCAGTATGTTCTTTAGAGGATCCTGTAGCACCGCCGATTCCATCGCGACCTGTTCTTCCGCCAAACATGATGATCACATCACCGGGAAGGGGTTGCTCTCTTCTCACCTGGTGAGCTGGAACAGCACCAACAACGGCGCCAATCTCCATCCTTTTCGCTTTGTATCCTTCGTGAAAGATCTCGCGAACATGGGTACAAGCCAGACCGATCTGATTTCCGTAAGAGGAGTAGCCGGCAGCAGCTGTTTTGGAGATCACTCTTTGAGGAAGTTTCCCTTCGATTGTATTTTCAACCGGCTCAGTGATGTTTCCGGCACCGGTAACCCGCATGGCCTGATACACATAACTACGGCCACTCAAAGGATCGCGGATGGCACCACCCACACAGGTAGATGCGCCCCCAAAAGGTTCAATTTCAGTTGGGTGGTTATGAGTTTCGTTTTTAAACATCAAAAGCCATTTTTCAAGAACACCATCCACGTCAACATCTACATAAACGCTACATGCATTGATCTCATCGGAGATCTCCATGTCATCCAAACGACCCTCTTTACGTTCATTTTTACCACATATGGTAGCCATGTCCATTAAAGTGATCGGTTTTCTGTTTCCATGAACTTTCTCACGTAAAGCCAGATATTGTGTGTAAGCCTCTTGTAATTGAGCCTCAAAAGCAGATGGAGAAAAAGTGATTTGTTCCAATTCTGTTTCAAAAGTGGTATGACGACAATGGTCACTCCAGTAGGTGTCTAAAACTTTTATTTCAGTTTCATAAGGATCTCTGTTCTCTACATTTTTAAAATAATCCTGAACAAAAAGGATATCCTCTAAAGACATAGCTAAGGATAGATCCTCTCTGAATCTGGAGATTTCCTGTACAGTATATTTTGTAAATCCTTCAAAAATGGGGATTTCAGCAATTTCAATTTGTTCAGAGGCATCAAGAACAGACATATCCTTCTCTCTGGCTTCCACTTCATTGATGCAATATTTTTTAATTTTTTTCATCTGGTCATCAGAGATTTCTGAATCTAAAAGGATCAGTTTAGCACTCTTAATGATCGATTGGTTTTTAGGATCAATCAATGATAAACATTGCATGGCACTGTCGGCACGTTGATCAAATTGTCCGGGTAAAAATTCGATGGCAAAATATTTCGCCTGTGAAAGATCAAACTCTTCATAAACATGATCAGTCACGGGTTCTGAAAAAATAGTGTTTTTTGCTTTTTCTAATGTTTGAGCATCGATTTCAAATAGATCATAAACATTAATCAACCTTAAGTTTTGTAAGTTCAAATGGAGGTTGTGGTTTAGTTCGTTTTTTAAAGCGTGCGCTTCTACTTGAAAATCAGATTTTTTTTCAACAAATAGTCGAATTTTATGATAATAAGTCATAGTATAATTATTTTGACAAAATTTATGAATCTATTGGTATGTAAGCAGTTATAGTGCAAACTCAAGAATAGTAAAGATAATTGCGATAGCAAAAGTTGCGGCAAGGATTCCCCTACCGGTTAGATCATATTTTAGTTTTAAAAGATAGTATCTTAAAAGAAAAATACTGGGGATCATGCTGAGTAAGATCAATTTAGTATTGGTGACCAATATGATTGGTCCCGTTTTTAATTCTATAAAATACATGATGAGTTTAAAGATACCAAACAAAATTCCGGGAATAAGGGTTCCCAAAATAATGCCCATGATCATCGAGTCTTTTCTTAATTTATCAATTATTCTTCCCATTTTTTTAATGAATTTAAGTGATTATGTGCTGTCATGTCAAATTGTACCGGTTGAACGGATACGTAGTTATTGGTAAGGGCCCATTCGCAGCTGTCGATACCATGATCGGTATTGACCAGTTCTCCTGAAAGCCAGTAGTAAGGTCTGCCGAAAGAGTCAATATGTTCTACAAGATCTTCGTTCCAATACCCTTTGGTTTGTCTGGTAATTTTGATACCATTAATTTTTTCAAGAGGAATATTGGGAACATTAACATTGAGGCAAGTATGAGCCGGAAGACCATCTTGAAGCACTTTTAGGATCATTTTGTGAGCATACGCTTTTGCTGCTGTAAAATCTGCCTGATGAGAATAATCCAGTAAAGAGAATCCGATGGCAGGGATGTTTTCAAAGCTTGCTTCGATAGCGGCTGCCATAGTGCCGGAATAGATCAGGCTCACTGAGGAGTTGGAACCATGATTGATACCGGAAAGGACAAGGTCAATTTTACGATTGCGTAAAACCACTTTTTGACCCAATTTCACACAATCTACAGGAGTTCCGTTGGTTCTGTAGTAATTTATACCGTTTTCTGTTTTATAAAGCTTAACGCGAAGAGGTACATTCATCGTGATGGCATGTGCCATTCCCGATCTTGGACCATCAGGGGTAATCACTATTACTTCTCCATATTCTGATGCCACTTCTGCAAGTGCTGCCAACCCTTTTGCTTCATGTCCATCATCATTGGTTACCAGAATGAGAGGTTTATTGTTCGTCATAAAGTTATTTTCTAATTATTTTTTGTTGAGATAATGTTGTGTTTTGATCTAAAATCTGAATCATATAAACTCCGGAAGCATAATTTGTTAAATCAACAGTTGTTGTATTTGTTGTAACAGTACTGGATTCCAATAGTTTACCGTATACATCATAAATTTTATAGGTTATATTTTCCAAAGAAGAGGATTCAGGAAGTGTAAAATGGAAGATTCCGGTTGTTGGATTTGGATAAACCGATAAATCGCTATTGTTAGTCTCTTCAACACCTGAAGTTTGAGCACCTGCAATACCGATTTCATAAGTGCGAACATGAGTATAAGCACCGGTAGTGTAAGTGATTTTGAGTAAGTCAACTCTTGGTGTATTCACAGAATATTTAACAGAAGCAATAAAATTAACAGGAGTATTGGCTGCTGCAAGTAAATTAGATACAGGAATAGTTGGATTACTGAAATTGATATATCCTCTAACACTTTCAATTTTAACAGAACCAGCTATAGCTGCTCCGTCCCCAATATTTTCCATAGGTATTTGAATGGCAGCGATCTCACCGTAGTCAAGTCGATTGTTATTGTTTCCGGCGGCTTGGTCATTGACTGTAATGTTACCTGAAGATGGCTTTGGTGCTAACACATGTTCATCAAAATCGTAGATTCTGGTTGTATTATCATCGGTAACTATGATTGTAAAGTTTGAAGTATGACCAAAAGGAACATTATTAGCAAATTTAACCTGGAAACCGTTAGCAAAATTTTGAGTAGCACCCACTGCAATGGTTGCCATTTGTTCTACAGAGTCAATGATTGTGATGTATGGATCTGAGGTTCTTAGTTTACAAATCACGTTAGTAGAATTTTGAGTACCAACATTTTGAAGACTAAAGCTAATTTTAAAGTTTTTGCCTGTTTCTGCAGGTTGATTCGAAGTTCCTTGTTGATTTCTAAATTGATGTGTAGTATAAATTAAAAAAGGTTCATTTAATGTGGTCATTACAAAATATCCTTGGTAAGGAATATGATTAAATTTTGTTAAAACAACATAAACAGTATCACCATCCACTAGTGTTGAAGGAAGAGTAATGTTTGTTGTTCCATTGCTAATAGTTCCTTGTCCTACAATAACACCATGTGAGCTTAAAGTTACTCTGGCACCATCAATAGGAGAGGAGATGGTCACATTAGCCGCATTAACTGCTACTTGATTCAAGTGGGTAGCTGTGATAGGAGTTCCAATAGTTGTCCTTACCATCATGGATGGATCACCAAATAACAACCAGGTTCTGTATGTTTCCACATCTGAGTAGGTGTCTAACATTTTCATTAATCCCCCAAAAGAGATTCCCCCCAACGTTCTTTTAGTGAATCCCGGATTTGATTCAGTTAAAACTTTGATACATTCATCCTGACCACACATAGGTGGATTCCAGGGTTGATTGATGGTTGCCATCAAAGCACCCACTGCACCGGTTGGTTTACCACCGGAAACAGCTCTTAACCATACTTCAGCAAAACAAAGTTTGTTCACATAGTTTCCATTTTGGCATGCAACTGAAAAAATGAAAGGAAGCTTTTCATAGTTGGTCAATTGTGACACGTATGTATTTGTAAAATTGGAAGTTACAAAAAGATTGTAATCCCCATGTCCACAATAATTAATTACACCAACACCTTGATTAATAGCATTTAAAACCATTGTAGCAGTGGGATTGCCACTGGCATCTAAACCACCCTGACTACCATCAAAAAACTCATAACCGGAAGTATAAGTGTAAGTTTGTAATAGGTTGTTTATGGTTCTAATGTGTTGATAATCATATTCATTATTATCTCCGGGGCCTTGACTGGAACCAATACCACAAAATGCAGAATGGTGTGTTTGTGTGAACAGACCTTGATCATAACCGATAAATTTATTAACCTGAACAGTGACTTGTTCAACGTTCTCAGCAGACAATTTTCCTAACAAGAAATCAGGATAATTATCCCCACCGGCAACCTCAGTGAAGTAGTTGTCTGAAGTGTTTCCGCTAAGTGTAAAATAAGGGAATTGGGTGTGATCACCAACAATTAAGACATAAGCTAGATTGTGAGCATTATAATAATTGGTGATATAAGTTTTAATTGCTGCAGCAGTACTTCCTGCTGTAGAGGTTGGAACGATAGTCGTTTGAATGCCCGATTTGATTTTCCATTGTCTTAAAGGTTCCAAAGCGCTTACAAAAGTAGCAGGGGCAATGATTAACATTTCACCCTCTTCAGTAAGAGGAGAATATTTAGAATTGTTAAACTTATCATAATTCAAGAAATGTCTGGAGTAGATTTGATCATATACCACATTGTTTTTCTTGGCATTAACTGCAGTAGCAGCAGGTTGATAAGAGATCTTGATGATCATATACTGATACACTTTTAAGCTCTTTTCAACGGGTTGATAAGAAAATGGATGCACAGTTATTGCAACACCATGAAAATCTCTCATTTGATAAGGTTCACCTATTGATGCAGGCTGATCTCCCCAAAAGAAATTGCTTAAATATTGACTTCCTTTCAAATAAGGAACGGTATTTGGATCAATATTTCTGTATAATGTCCCTTTTGATGGAGCCAGATTGAAATTAGGAATCAGTGTGAATGGACTTTCCAAAATCGTAATGGTTGGAATTGATCCTTCAGGAATGATTACGGAGGTGGCTGATTTTAATATTTCAGGGGCACCGGTTTCATCAACCGGATACGCATTTTCCATCGCAAGTTTATACATCACTTCCCCATTCACCTCAACAGGAATAGTTTCGTAGTAACCTGGAAAATCAACACGTATAGTTACATCTGTTGATGTTTGAGAAATCATTGAGAATTGTACTTCCTGCGCTTGTATTCCAAGAGTTATAAAGAGGGAAATAATAAATAAAAAAATAGATTTTTGTTTCATGGTGAATGGGTTTGTTATAAATAATTTCTTAAAGTAATAACACTTTCAATAACTTTAGCGAGTTGCTCATCTGTTAAATCGTAATATACAGGCAAGCTGATCTCTCTGGAGTAATTGTCGTAGGTGACAGGGTAATCTGCGATTTTATATCCTTTGTTTTTATAAACTGTTAACATTGGAAGCGGAATGAAATGCACATTTACAGTAACCTCTTGTTCAAATATTTTTTGCATCAACTGATCTCTTTTTTCTTCTGTTATTCCTTTGATTCTAAGAGGATAAACGTGGTATGATGAGGTTTTGTCAGGGGTTTCATAAACCGGAATTTCAAAACAATCATATTTTGAAAATGCTTCAGAGTAAGCATCAAAGATTGCTTTTCTCTTTACCAACATATCCTCATTGTATCGTTCAATCTCAACCAATCCGATGGCTGCTAAAATGTCTGTCATATTACATTTGTAGCCGGCTTCAGTAACATCATAGCGCCAGTTTCCCAATTGGGTTTTAGCTAAAGCATCTTTGTTTTGTCCATGTAATGATTTGGTGCAAAGAGTTTTGTATATTTCATCATGATTAAATGGTTCAGGTAGATTTAGACAAATGGCACCACCTTCAGCAGTGGTTAAGTTTTTAACGGCATGGAATGAGAAAACGGTGATATCGCATAAAGAACCGGTTCGTTTTCCCTTATATTCTGCACCAACAGAGTGTGCTGCATCAGATAAAACTAAAATCCTACCCAACATCTTTTGCTCATCAGTTCTTGGTTGAAACATTTTTTGAATGTTTATATCTTGAACTAATGCATTGATTTCGTCGTAATCACAAGGAAATCCGGCAATATCAACCGGAATAATCACTTTTGTTTTAGGGGTGATTGCTTTTTTGATGTTTTCAACATTGATATTAAAGTCAGTGTTTACATCTACCATAACAGGAGTAGCACCACAATGAACCACAACATTAGCGGTGGCGCAGTAGGTATATGCAGGTACAATCACTTCGTCACCTTCAGAAACACCAAACCAACGTAACACCAACTCCAATCCGGCAGATGCGGAATTTAAACAAACAACCTTAGGAACATTTACATATTCAGCAACTTTTTGTTCTAGTTTTTTAGTTCTTGGTCCTGTAGTGATCCATCCGGAACGTAAAGCTTCAGTTACTTCTGCAATGATCTTTTCATCAATTCTAGGGGGAGAAAAAGGGATTACCATAGTTTTTTTAATTTTGTGGAGTTATTTTTTTAATTTTCTTATTCGGTTTTTTTAAATGGTATAAGTCGTTGATATTGGAAGCCAGATTTAATGTGATAGGAGCAGCTCCAACAGCATAGTGAGATCTGGCAAAACTGAAACGGAATGTTTTAATATTAAAGGCAAATCCGTAAGAGAATCCTGCAGCACTTTTATTTTGAGGAATATACATTTCCCTATTTCTGTTGTAGTTAAAGGAAGCAAAAAGGGAGAAATTGTCAGAAGGTAAGATTTCCAGACCAAAAGTAAAATGTCTGAAGAAATTGTTCACTTGTTGTGAAAAGGCGGAAGGGTATTTATACTCACCGGTGATGGCATCAACTTCCAAAAGTGGATTATCGTTTCCTTCATAAGTCATATCCCATTTGTAGAGAGAGTGAATAGACAGGTGTAATCTTACAGGAACATGTTCCAATTGTTTGGATAAGGCAAACTGAATATCAAATGGGAGATTTTCAAAATTTCCGGGAGTGTAGGTTGAGATTTGAGATCCCATATTTTTAAACAACAAAGACATAGAAAACTTCTTGTCAGGGTTGTAATAGGTGCCTGCTACATCAGTTGCCAATCCGAATGAACTGTAACTTTCATAACCCGAGTATATCAATTTGAGATTAGCACCTATAGAGATTCGGTCTGATAGTTTTCTACCCCAACCAATAGTACCGGCGTAGTCACCTGCTGTAAAAGCACCCATTTCATTTCCTGATTCATCGGTTTGAGTAAATGTTCCATATCCGATATATCTCATTTCAAAAGCAAAACTTCCCAATTTTTTAAAAGTATGGGAATAAAAAGCGGATCCATAATTGACGTTACTGAAATAGTCAACGAAATTGACTCCAAAAGAAGTATGAAAACGGTCAGAAATTACAGAAGGATTTTGCATAATCAAAGTTGGGTCATCAGAATAGGATGAGATCAATCCTCCACCTAATCCACTATTTCTCGCAGAATAACTGTAATTAAGAAAATTATAAACCGTGTTTTTACCCACTTGAGCATAGCTGAAAACCACACTGCAAACAAGAAAAAAACCGATTACAAATTTTTTAACCATCGCTTCCGGAATAGTTGGCAAAGATAACGAAAAAGGAGACACGTTCATTATATATATTTTAAATTAATAATATGTTAGAACGTTTTTTTGAACTGTTTTATTTTAAAAGTTCCATAATTTTAGTCGGTGTGACAATTCCAAGTAGTTGAAGAATCACCAAAGCGACTAATGATAAAACGATGTACCTAATGAAGTTGATATTTTTTTTGATGGCAAAATTAACTCCAATCGAAGCTCCGATGATATTTCCAATCGCATGAATTAATCCTGCGCCCCAATCAACATGCCCTTGTGATGCAAATACAACAAGTGAGAATGGAACAGAGAACATTACAAAGACAATTTTTAATACGTTAGCTTTCATAAGGTCGTACCCACCCACTAAAACCAACATTCCCAGATACATATAGCCAATTCCGACATGTGCAAAACCGCCGTAGATACCTAAAAAGAAATAGGTCAGGTATTGAATAAATGTGACCGGTTTTATTTGTAATTCTTTATTTTCATGAATCCACTTATTGGGATCAAAAATCATCGATAAGCCAAAAAGAAGAACGATAACAGCAAAGGCGTAGGAGAAAATTTTTCCCGGTAAAACGTTCGCTAACAGAGCGCCGGTTATATTTCCAAGAACAATGGGGATGGATAATTTAATCCCTTTACTCCAGTCAATTAACTTTTTCTTCTGATACAAGAAGACGGCTGTTAAAGTTTGAAAAATGATTGGGATTCTATTGGTACCATTTGCAACAACAGGAGGTAATCCTAAAAACATAAAAAGGGAGATGGAAATAACTGTTCCACCTCCCGCTAGCGTATTTATAAAACCAACCATAATCCCCGAAATAATCAAAAGAATACCGGTGGTTAGGGTTAGATCCATTTGGTCTTTTTTATGCTTCTACTTCTTGGTTTTCAACCAATTGTTTGTCAATAAAGATACGTCCACAAGCTTCACAAACAATAATTTTTTTGTGTAAACGGATATCTAATTGACGTTGAGGTGGAATCATACTGAAACAACCCCCACAAGCTTCTCTGTCGATTTGAACAATAGCTAAACCATTACGAGCACCTTTACGAATTCTTTCAAAAGCTACTAATAGACGTTGGTCTACATTTTTCTTTAAAAAATCATATTTTTCAAGAAGATCGCTTTCTTCTTTTTCTGTGTCAGCTATAATATCATCCAACTCACTTTTCTTTTGTTGAAGGATATCAGCAATTTCTTCTAATTTTGTTTCAAAAACAGTAATCTCTTCTGCTTTAGCAGTGATTTCAGCAGCAAATCTTGTTTTGTGCTTTTCAGAAACTTGAATTTCCAGTTTTTGGAATTCAATCTCTTTTGTTAAAGAATCGTACTCACGATTGTTTCTAACGTTGTTTTGTTGCTCTTCATATCTTTTGATTAAAGTTAAAGATTCTTTAATCTTAAGATCCTGGTTGGTAATTTTTTGTTGCAACTCTTCAACATCTTCTTTGTACTTTGCGATACGAGTTAACATCCCTTCATGAGCATCTTCCAAGTCACGAACTTCGTTTGGAAGTTCCCCTCTAATCACTCTAATTTGGTCAATTTTGGAACAAATCTGCTGAATATTATACAATGATAACAATTTTTTTGCAATAGATTGCTCTTCAATTGTCTCAGTTGTAGCAGTATGTTCGATTGGTTTTTCTTGAAGATTTTCGATGTTAATATTTTCATTAACATTCACATTTTCAGTGATTTCCTCAGCTTTTTTCTTAGCCATAGTATCGTATTGTTTGATTGTAATTCCTTTTTTTAAATCCAATTAATCCCTAATTTCTCATCCTCAGAAATATAGCTTGCAAAATTAGTAAAAATTTTGTTTATCTCGTTATATATAATTTCTCTTATAAAATTTTCTCCTTCGAAGTGTCCAATGTCAGCAACTACCATCCGATTTTCAGGAATAAAAAAGTCATGGTACTTAATATCCCCTGTGAGATAAATGTCTGCTCCCATCGCTAAAGCATCTCCAACATAGGAGGCACCACCTCCGCCACAAACAGCTACTTTATTAATTTTTCTATTGATATTTCCGGAATATTTTACTACTTCTAATTGCAATTGTTGCTTTGCAAATTTTAGAAAATCGATTAACTCCATGGGTTCTTTTAGTGTTCCTATTCTCCCTAATCCGATATGGAAATCGGGGTTTTCAATTTTGAAGATATCAAAAGCAGGTTCTTCATAAGGATGGAACTGAAACAATGCTTTGATCACATTTTTTTGAAGTGAAACAGGAAAAATCATTTCCAAACGTTCTTCTTCAACAAAAGTGTCGTTGCCGACGGTTCCAATAGTTGGATTTGCCCCTTCATTTGGGAAAAAACTACCGGTTCCTGAAGTAGTAAAGCTGCAATGTTGGTAATTACCCATCTCTCCGGCGCCCGCATCAAAAAGTGCCTGTTTTAATATTGAAGTGCTGTTTTGAGGAACAAAAACAACCAATTTACGAAACATATCTGTTTTGGGTGCTAAAACTTGCAGGTTTTGAAGCCCTAACTTTTCTGCAAAAAGAACATTTCCGCCATTGATTCCACTGTCCATATTGGTGTGCATAGAATAAAGTAGAATTTTATTTTCTATTGCTTTACAGATCACTTTCCCAACACGATTGATAGGTTCCACTTTTTTTAATCCGGTTTTGTAAATAATCGGATGGTGTGAAATCACCATGTTGCAATTTTTCATGATTGCTTCATCAATCACTTTTTCACTTATATCGAAACAAACCATTACCCCTGTAATCTCTCTTTCTTTATCTCCACACTGAATACCGCAATTGTCAAAGTCCTCTTGCCAGTATAATGGAAACTTGCGTTCTAAATGATCAATAACTTCTTTAATTTTCATGATTATTTTTTTATTCATTTGCCTCATCTATCTCTTCACGAAGTTGTTCAATGATGAACTGTTGACGTGCAGGATTATTGTCACCCATGTAAAATTCTAACAACTTTTCAACATTAGTACCCTTCTCTAATACCACAGGCTCTAATCGAATCGATTTGCCGATGAATCCTTTAAATTCAGAAGGGGAGATCTCACCTAACCCTTTAAAACGGGTGATTTCAGGTTTATTTCCTAAAGCTTTGATGGCATTGAGTCGCTCTTCATCAGAGTAACAATAAAATGTTTTTTGTTTATTTCTTACTCTGAATAATGGGGTTTGTAAAATATATACATGTCCGGTTTTCACCACATCAGGGAAATATTTTAAGAAGAAGGTCAACAACAACAATCGGATATGCATTCCATCCACATCGGCATCGGTTGCAAACACGATATTGTTGAAACGTAATCCTTCAATTCCATCTTCAATATTCAGAGCTGCTTGTAATAGACTAAATTCCTCATTTTCATAAATAACTCTCTTCGTTTTTTTGAAAGTATTCTGAGGTTTACCCCTTAAACTAAAAACAGCTTGAGTTTGCGCATCTCTTGATTGTGTAATAGATCCGGATGCTGAATCCCCCTCAGTGATAAAAATAGTGGAATCGAGTCTTTTAGGATCGTTCGTATTAAAGTGAATTCTGCAATCGCGAAGTTTGGTGTTATGCAAACTCACTTTCTTTTGAATCTCTTTGGAAGTTTTTTTGATATTGGCAATCTCTTTCCGCTCTTTTTCAGACTCCACAATTTTCTTTTGAATAGCATCTGCTACGGTAGGATTCATGTGAAGATATTTATCCAACAACCGACCCACAATATCATTGATATAGTTCCTGATCGTTTGACCGCCAGGGGTCATGTGTTGAGATCCTAATTTGGTTTTTGTCTGAGATTCAAAAATCGCATTTTTAACTTTAATAGAAAGAGCAGCTACGATCGAGTTCCTAATATCACTAGGATCATAATCTTTTTTATAAAAATCACGAATGGTTTTCACAATAGCCTCTCTAAATGCTTGTTGATGGGTTCCCCCTTGAGTTGTATTCTGACTGTTAACAAAAGAATGGTATTCTTCACCATACCGACGTGTTGTATGCACAATCGCAAATTCAAAATCATCATCTTTGAGATGGATAGGTGGATAAAGCATTTCCCCTTCAACGTTGTTGTTGAGGAGATCCAACAACCCGTTTTTAGAAAAATATTTTTTTCCGTTAAAATTGATGGTCAGTCCACGATTCAAGTAGACATAATTCCACATCATCACCTCAATATATTCGGTGTACCAGTTGAAATTTTCGAAAAGGGAATTATCGGGAACAAATGAGACCAATGTTCCGTTTGGGTCTTCAGATGCCTCAATATTGGTTTCAGAAACTTTTTTGCCACAAGAAAATTCTGCTTTTTTGGTTTTTTTATCAACCCAGCTTTGGACAACAAATTTAGAAGAAAGTGCATTTACCGCTTTAACACCAACACCGTTCATCCCAATTGCGGTCTCATAAGCACTGCTCTCATTAAATTTTCCACCGGTATTGATTTTGGACACACAATCCACAACACTCTTCAACGGAATCCCTCTTCCATAGTCACGGATCGTCACTTTGTGTTCCTTAATGGATACTTCAATAGTTTTTCCGAACCCTCTCATAAATTCATCTATGGAGTTGTCAAGTACCTCTTTTAGAAGCACATAGATACCGTCATCATGGGATGATCCATCCCCTAATTTTCCGATATACATTCCGGGACGCATCCTGATATGCTCGTCCCAATCCAGTGTAATAATACTATCCTCTTTGTAGTCAGCCATCTTGTAGTAAGCGATTTTATAACCTGCAAAAGTACAAAAAAATAATGTGCTAATTAATTTAGCTGTCAGC
>Ga0209098_1001730_pt1 | contig 20278 bp, 18 predicted proteins | sample AD_JPNHW1_MetaG_FD_184429 | JGI IMG/M metagenome (GOLD analysis project Ga0209098, IMG submission 184429) | Active sludge microbial communities of municipal wastewater-treating anaerobic digesters from Japan - AD_JPNHW1_MetaG (SPAdes) (version 2) | ecosystem: Engineered > Bioreactor > Anaerobic...
TGTTGTTGCTGTCCACCGCGTTTTTGATGTACTCTAACTGGTCGGCGGAAAACTTCTCCGGGCGCTGAACCACTTTGTCCTGAGCATTAAAAACCATCACCGGATTTTTAATTCCCATTTCGAAATTCACGAAGTCCTCCGTGCGGACGATATAGGGCACCCATCGGTAACCGGGGATGCTCTCCAGATAGATGATATAATACCAACCTTCGACAAACCGGATCACCGGGCAGGCCGAATAACGCTCTTTGGTATAGATATGATCTTCCACCGGCATCATGGTCCAGTCGATTAAATTTTTGGATTCTGCAAATACAACGGTAAAAGGTGCCCCGCAAATTTCTTTCGGGCTGCCGATTTCGAGCGCCATCACATAGCCGTCTTTGCCTTTGCAGACGGAGGTGTTAAATAAAGACCAACTTTCGGGAAATTCAAAAACCTTTTTGGACTCCCAGCTTATTAAATCCTGCGACCGAAAAACATCGAGACGGTTTCCGCCGCCTTTTCCCTGAACACCGTAGACATAAGCGGTATCTCCTTCCGATGCCTGTTTTATATAGGCGCTGCCGAACGCATAATCCACGCCGAAGGCAGGCGTGACCTCCTCCGTCTCCATATCGGTAAAACGGAAATAGCCGTGATTGGTTTGATTATTCCAATAACCGCCGCCCCATTCGTTGTTACGAACCCATTCAAAACGATACAGCCGATCTTTCCAAACGACCGGGGTGGTTTCCACCATGCCGATGTCCAACATTCCTTTTTTATTGATCTCTTTACCGGGCTTCTGGTTTCCGGTTTTCAAATTATCCATATAATTTTTCATGATTCTTTAACCTTTCTCACAAAGACTTTAAAACCGGATTTAATTTTTAAACCACACTTTAGACCATCTTTCTCGAATGTCCTCATTATACCATACCCGTTTTTACTTGTCGACAAAAACGGCGGCAGGAATCCTGCCGCCGTTTACGATATTGCTGTTAATCCCATTCGATTTCTTCGATGTGTTCCGAATGATTTTTAGCCGCTTCCTGAACCTTTTTCTCCATCGGCATACCCGCCCCGGCCAGCGCAACGATTTTATTGGGATGTGCGGCTTCTCCCGAATACGGGGTGATTGATATCTTTTCGCCCACACAGTCTACTAACGAGAGCTTACCTTCGAGCAGAACAATACCCTTGACTCTGAAAGTGAATGATGCGAACCCCGCAAGAAAGTAACCGAACTGCGAGTAACTCATTGAGTCCTTGATTGTAATCGTCAGCTTTTGTAAGCCCACGTCTTTCAGATGATAAGTTATACCGCCGGTCTCTTTGCCATTACGGATATTTTGTAACCATTCCGGCTCAATCCGCCCGAAGGTTGTCCGGTGAATCCGCACATCGGGACGTAAATCCCGAAGCAACGCTTCGGTTTCGCAAAGAACTTGCTCGGAGACCGTATCGGCTTTGTTGACCAAAACCAGATCGGCGGCTTCGAGCTGCTTGATGCCGACGCGCACGCCCGCGAGCACTTTTTGAATGGTCTTGGGATCGACGAGGCAGATGCACCCGAGATAGTCAATTTCCGAAAAACGCTCCTGCTTCAAAATCACCTGCATCGAAGTCGGGTCGGAAAGGCCCGAGGCCTCGACCAAAATCAATTCCGGTTTATCGGCAGTTGCTTTGATAAGCGCGTTTTCGAATTGGTCGATGCGGCAGGTGCAAAAGATCGAGCCGTTGCTGATCTCCTCTACTTTTGCGCCTGTCTCACTGATCAACGCGCCGTCAATGCCCTCTTTTCCGAACTCATTGACAATGATTTTCAAACGGATATTGGGACTGCGCCGGATAAAGCCCTTTAAAAATACAGTCTTGCCCGCGCCGAGAAAGCCGGTGATCAGATAGAGTCCGGTCATATCTCGCGCACCCCCTTTTTGACTGTATTATATCACATCACCGATTCAATTGCACCAAAGAGTTCCTCACGGCTCGGGATGATCGACGAGAACTTGAGCTGTCCGTTGATGTAGATCGACGGCAGGTTCTTGACACCCAATTTGATGCAGCGCGCGATATTTTCCTTGATCGTATATTTATATTCAACCATATCGATCTTATCGCCGAAGTGTTCTTTGGCTTTTTGCGCGGCTTCCTTCATGTAGCCGCAGGCCGCGCAGGTTGCCGAATCGAGTGTAAACACTTCAAGAAGCGGTTTTTTAAGGTTGGCGTAATCCGGCAGAGTGACCTCGATTTTATCTTTGACCGCGACATAATTCGCAATCATTTTACGTGTTTCTTCGGTTTGCAAAACCGCCTGCGTCACGCCGATGGCGTTTTCCGCGGGGACATTATAAGGCATGTCGCAGCCCGGGGCGATAATCAGGTTCTTCTTGCTTTCGACGCTGTCGATGATGTCGATGACGCACTTCATGTTGTCCTGCTGAGTGCCGTGCAGCATCACGGTCGTCAGCGGGATATTTCCGCCGATTGTGATATTATAGTGGTCGGCGATATGTTTAGCGGTCACAATGTTGACATTTTCGTCAATCGAGATCGAGTCGGGGTTGGTCTTGCACATGACATCGATATTTTTGGTGGCGTCGCCGCACACAAAGAGCGAAGAAAAGACGTTCTTGGCGCGGATGTAGGCAAACAATTCGGAAAACGGGGCGCTCAAAAATTCTTCAAAATGCGCCGAAGAGACCTGCGAGACCATCGGGTCGACGACGGCGATCACGTCCATACCCGCCGCGATATACATGTCGGTCATACGCTTTGCGGCGTCGTTGCAATAAACAAGCAGCTGTTTCACATATTCCTCGTCGTCGAACATATCCATAAAGATTTCGCTGCCGCGCAGATGGGAGGCCAATGTAAACGGGCCGCAGATCAGGCCGTAGAGTGCCGTAGTATCACCGAATTCTTTTTTCATGCGCCGCATCACGTCAAGCACCATCGGAATGCGCCCGTCGGTCTCGTCGGGCAAAGTGCAGCGGCAGGGGATCTGTTTGGTCTCGGCGAGCGGATGGGTCTTGACCGACGGCGGGCCGTCTTTGGTCCAGACCAGTTCGCAGCCCAAAATCTCGGCTTCGATCTGCAAATCGAAGACAACGGGCTGGCCGTTGGGTTTATATAGGCGGTTGGCTTCGGAGAGCGCTTTGAAGAGCTTATCGCCATCGGTAAGCACTTCTTGTGCGTCATAACCGACGAGTTTCCCGGCATGCACTCCGGCAAACGGCACCCACGGCACCTGGTTTACCGTCTCGTGTCTCAAAACCGAAAATAATAATTCTTTGGGATTCATAGAACTACTCCTCTTGATATGAATATAAGTTAAATTTCACTTTGAGAAGGAAACCAATCCGTTCCCTTCTGTTAAAAGAATATCATACGACATGTAAAACTGATATTAAAATCTCAAGATTTTTGGAATTTTCAATCGGATATAATGAATCTTCAATAAAGAAATCTCCCGAATATGTATTGACTTAACGGATTGTGTCAATTATAATAAATGCAAATGATTTGCATCTATGGAGGTTCTATGCCGAAGCGGAAATCAACTCACGGTGTCTCCCGATTGATCATCGCCATTCTCATAGTTTTATTACTGTTAACTGCGGCCTGCGCAAAAGCGCCGAAGACATCTTCTTCGGAATCCGCACAACCCGGTAAGCCCATTGTCGCCGTCACGATCGTGCCCGAAGCGACTTTTGTACAAGCCGTCTGCGGCGATCTCGCCGACGTCGTAACGTTGGTGCCGCCGGGAAGCAGTCCCGAGAATTACGAGCCGAAACCCGATACCATGCAGCGGTTGGAACAGGCCTCGATTTATTTTTCAATCGGCGTTCCGATTGAATCGGCATATATCCTCTCAAATATTAAAAACACGGTCAAAGTGGTCGCGCTGTCCGATGAGACCGCGGCGGTCTATCCCGACCGGACTTTTGAAGCCGGTGAGCGCGATCCGCACATCTGGCTTTCACCGAAACGCGTCAAGGTTATGGTATCGGCCATCGCACGTGAGATGTCGGCACTCGACCCCGAAAATGCGTCGGTTTACGAACAAAATGCAACCGCATATCTTGCGCAGCTCGATGATTTGGACACCCAACTTAAGACGACTTTTACAAATTTGACTATGAAGAAATTCGTGGTCTTTCACCCCGCTTTCGGCTATCTTGCCGATGATTACGGGCTGACGATGGTTGCACTCGAGGAAGAGGGCAAAGAAGCCACCGCACAACACCTGCAGGAGGTCATCGACTTTGCAAAAGCCGAAAACATCAAAGCGATCTTTTATCAGAGTGAGATCGACAGCAGCCAATCCGCCGCATTCGCCGAAGAAATCGGCGGAAAGACCATTCAGCTTGAACCGCTTAACGCTGATTATATCAACAACCTGAAGAAAATGGCAAATCTGATGGCGGAGGTTATGCAAATTTGAAAATAGATTTTTCAAACCTAACTACCAAAGAAAGGTCATCATTATGCAGTCCGCAATCCATATTGAAAATCTGACGGTGTATTATAACCGGACGCCCGCGCTTTCGGACGTCTGCCTCGAAGTCGCCGACGGCGAATTCCTGGGTATCATCGGCCCGAACGGCGGCGGCAAATCGACGCTTCTGAAGACGATTTTAGGTCTGATCCCCGTCGATTCGGGAACGGTAAAAATTTACGGCGAAGACGCAAAATCCCGCAAGATAAGTATCGGCTATGTGCCGCAGTTTGCCTCTTTGGACAGACGGTTTCCGATTACCGTGCTCGAAGTCGTGCTGACCGGTACCTTGAAGACGGGTCTTACCCCGTTTCATCATTATACGCAGGATGATAAAAAGTGCGCTATGGAAACCCTCGAACAAGTGGGCATCGCCGAGCTTTCGGGACGTCAGGTCTCCGCGCTCTCGGGCGGAGAGTTTCAACGCATGCTGATTGCTCGGGCTCTGGCCGTACAACCGAAACTGTTGCTGCTCGACGAGCCGACCGCCAGTGTCGACGCCGCATCGAGAGAGCAAATTTACGAATTGCTCGCACAACTCAATCAAAAAATGACTATTGTCTTAGTCACGCATGATCTTCTTGCGGTATCGTCACAGATCCATCGGCTGGCCTGCCTGAACGGGAAACTGGTCTATCACGGGGAACCGGAATTGAATCAGGACGTCGTCAACCATCTTTACGGCTGCCCGGTCGATCTGATTGCCCACGGCGTTCCGCACCGGGTATTAAAAGAACACGAGGGGGATGAGCACGGATGCTGACGGCATTGTTTCAATATGAATACTTACAAAAAGCCGTGCTTGCGAGCATTTTCGCAAGCATCGTCTGCGGCGTGATCGGCGTGATCATCATCGAGAAAAAACTCGTTATGATGAGCGGCGGCATCGCCCACACGGCTTACGGCGGCGTAGGACTCGGTTATATGCTCGGATTCGAGCCGATTTTAGGCGCGTTCATCTTCGCGGTCGCGGCAGCATTCGGGATCGGCGTGATCAAGCGCAAAGCCGCGGGCAATTCTGACGTCGTAATCGGGTTATTCTGGTCGCTCGGAATGGCCTTAGGCCTCCTGTTCATCGCCCTGACCCCCGGATATCCGCCGGACTTGAGTTCCTATCTCTTCGGCAGCATTCTTTCGGTGACAAAAGCCGAATTATGGCTGACCATCGCCCTGACCGTGATTGTCGTATTCGTCATCACAATCTTGTTCGATAACTGGAAGGCCTGGCTGTTCGACGAAGAATTTGCCGCCATATTAGGTATCAAATCCACCTTTTTGGAATATCTCCTGCTGGTGCTCGTCGCAATGACGGTGGTCGTGTTAATCCGTTTGGTGGGCATTATCCTCGTGCTTGCGCTGCTCACAGCTCCCGCGGCAATGGCTTCCGTTCTCACTTCCAACCTCCAGCGGCGCATGATCTATTCAGTCTTGCTCGGCATGTTTTTCTGCCTTGCGGGATTATGGTTATCTTATACTTTCAATTTTTCCTCGGGCGCGATGATCGTAATTCTTTCGGTCATCAGCTGTCTGAGTGCTTATGCGGTGAAAGCGCTTCTCAAATCAAAGAAGATGAGTAATAAAGCGGAACCGGCCGCTTAAGGATATCTTCAAAAGGACGGCATCATTGTGGAAGAACATTTAAAAACTTTAATTCAAAAAAGCGGATTGAAGAACACAAGGCACCGGGCCGTTATTCTCGAACTGTTAGAACAAAACGACCAGCCCTCCACCGCTGAACAGCTCTATTCTGAAATGATCGCCAAAAGCATTCCTATAAATTTATCGACCGTCTATCGGACATTGGACACCTTGTGTGAAAAAGAACTAATCACGAAACTCACGATTGAAGGCGGCAACAAAGCGTTGTTTGAGTTCAACAGCAATCTGCACCGGCATCATTTGATTTGCCTCGGCTGCAAAAAGATCATGGCCCTCGAAAACTGCCCGCTCGGCGATTATGAACAGACACTCGAAAACAAAACGCATTTTGTCATCACAAGCCATAAACTCGACATTTACGGGTATTGCCCCGATTGCCGATTCCGTAAGAAACCGTCAACTTGACACGTAACACTTACCTTCACTTTATTTTTGCCTTGTATATTAAAATTCTGTTCCCTCATATAACACACAACCCCGAACTTTGTTAGCTGGGGTTGTGATTTTGGTAATTTGTATTCCATTTTGTATAATCAGGTCGATTTATATTGAATTGAAGGTCATTTATCGAATCACAGCGGGCGTATAAATAGATCGCCCCTGCCCGATTACACTCTTAATGCGCATTATTATGCCGTGTAAGTCGAAGCTTTGGTATCTCCCCCGTGCCCTGTCCAGTTGGTGTGGAAAAACTCCCCGCGCGGTTTGTCGACCCGCTCATAAGTGTGCGCGCCGAAATAGTCGCGCTGCGCCTGCAGCAGATTTGCCGGAAGCCGCTCGCAGCGGTAGCCGTCGAAATAACTTAGTGCCGCGCTCATCGCCGGAATCGGGATACCCGCCGCAATCGCCGCGCCGCAAACCCTGCGCCAACCCGCCTGCGCCTTTTCAACCGCCGACTTGAAATAGTCATCGAGCAGCAAATTGTCGAGGTTTGGATTCTTGGTGAATGCGTCTTTAATTCTGCCTAAAAACACACTGCGGATGATGCAGCCGCCGCGCCACATCAGCGCGATGCCGCCGTAATTGAGATTCCAGCCGTAGGTCGCAGCCGCCGCCCGCATCAGAGAATACCCCTGCGCGTATGACATGATCTTGGAAGCGAACAGCGCGTCTTTTAAATCGGCGATAAATTGATTTTTGTCGGTCATAATCTTCTTATCGGGACCGTTTAAAACTTTTGAAGCCGCTACACGTTCTTCTTTGACTGCCGACAGGCAGCGCGCGAAGACCGCTTCGGAGATCAACGTCAGCGCGATACCTTCATCGAGCGCCGCAATCGCCGTCCATTTGCCGGTACCTTTTTGTCCGGCGGTGTCCAAAATTTTGTCCACAGTTACCTCGCCGTTGTCGCGGTAACCGAAGATATCACGGGTGATCTCGATAAGATAGCTGTCGAGTTCGCCCTTATTATAATCCGTAAAGACCTCGTGCAGTTCATCTGCGGTCAGGCCGAAGCCGTCTTTTAAAAGCTGGTAGGTCTCGCAGATCAACTGCATATCGCCGTATTCGATGCCGTTATGCACCATTTTGACAAAATGCCCCGCGCCGTTCTCGCCGACCCAGTCACAGCAGGGTTCGCCGTCGGTGTGCGCACAGATGCTTTGGAAAATCGGTTTGACCGAAGGCCACGCCGCAGGAGAGCCGCCGGGCATCATGCTCGGGCCCTTCAACGCACCCTCTTCGCCGCCCGAGACGCCGGTGCCGATATAAAGCAGCCCTTTGCTTTCGACATACGCGGTTCTGCGCGAGGTGTCGGGGAAGTGGGAGTTTCCGCCGTCGATGAGGATATCGCCCAGGGACAGCAGCGGAATCAGCTGCTCGATCATATCGTCGACCGCCTGCCCGGCCTTGATCATCATCATGATCTTTCTCGGCGCGGCAAGGTTGTCGACGAGTTCCTGCAGCGAATAAGTTCCGATGATATTTTTGCCCTTGGCTCTGCCCTCGACAAAATTGGTGACCTTTTCATGCGTGCGGTTGTATACCGCGACCGTGAAGCCCTTGCTCTCCATATTCATTACGAGGTTTTCGCCCATGACCGCAAGCCCGATGAGTCCGATATCCGCTTTTTTCATAATTCATTGATCCTTTCAAATATGAAAATCTGTTATGACTCTTTATCTTTTCACTCTGGCATTGCCCTGCCAGATCGACCAGACCTGTTCTTCGTCCGCCGGAAGCGCGTAATCCGTCAGCAGTGAAACAGCCAGCGCGCCGCTTGCCCACCCGAAATGCAGCGCATCTTGGGGGTTCATGCCCTTCAAAATACCGTATAAAAGCCCGCCGACAAACCCGTCTCCGCCGCCTATGCGGTCCAGCACGCCGATTTCACGCGGGGCCACCGTCTCCCAATTGCCGTCACATAACATTGTCGCGCCCCAAAGGTGGGCGTTGGCGCTGAGCACTTCGCGTAGGGTCGTTGCAAAGACGGTGGCGTTCGGATAAATCTTGCGAATTTCCTCGATCATGCCCTTGAAGCTGTCGAGTTTTCCGGCAAGTCCCTGCCCGCCGGCTTCGGGGCCTTTGATGCCTAGGCACAACTGGAAGTCCTCTTCATTGCCGACGAGGATATCCGAAATCGAAGCGATCTCGGAAAACGCCTCGTGCAGCTGCTTTTCACGGCCCTTCCAAAAAGACGCGCGGTGGTTTAAATCAAACGAAATCAATGTCCCGTATCTTTTCGCGGTTCTGGCAAGTTCAAGGCAGAACCCGATGGTCTGTTCCGACAGCGCAGCAACCAGGCCCGACAAATGCAAAATCTGAACACCTTCGTCGCCGAAAATGCGCTCGAGGTCAAAATCGTCCGCCGAGAGCATTCTGCCGACTTCACCCGCGCGGTCGTTATGCACCCGGGGGCCGCGCATGCCGTAACCGGTGTCGGCGATATTGAACTGATGGCGGTAACCCCACGGCCCGCCCTGCGCAAATTCCTTACCCTCGTAATCGACGCCGCGTCGGCGCAGATCACCTTTGATGAATGCGGCAATCGGGCTGTCCTTGACAAACGCGGTCAACACCTTTGTCGGCAGTCCCAACCCCGCCGAAACGCTTAAAACATTGCTCTCGGCGCTCGTGGCCTGCATCGAATAAAGGTCGGCGGTATGCACCGGGCCATGATCGGCCGGGGTAATGCGTACGCCCATGCTGGTAGGCGCAATCAATGCATATTTGCAATTCTGTCTCAGCTTCATTTTATTTGTCTTCCTTTCATTAAAGCGTGCTTTACACGGTTTTGCTTCGCACACATAATAAGTCATTGTTTAAAAAGTGTAAAACACAGAGTTTAAAAACTTCGCTTTTTAGCTTTGCCCTCAGCTTCTTTTATATTTTCTAAAACACTGTATGGAATATTCATATCGCCAAGCCCTACCCCGATCGAGATATGCGGCTTCATCGCCGCGTGAAAATCGGTGCCGCCGGAAATCAGAAGCCCCAACCGTTTTGCCATCGCATGATATTTTTCCTGCAATTCGGGCGTGTATTCGGTATAATATCCTTCAATTCCGGCAAGTCCTGCCTCTTTCAGTTCCAAAACGAATTTTTCCAGCACGTCATCCGGCTTGCGGGTTAGGTGCAGATGCGCCAAAAACGCCATTCCGCCGATTTCGCTGATCAGTTCCACTGCCTGTGTAGCCGTCAGATACTGCGTGTCGTCATAAGCGGGTTTTCCGTTAGCCAACAGTGTATCAAAAGCGACCTTGACCGAGGGCATGTACCCCTTGTCGACAAGCACTCGCGCAAAATGCGCCCTGCACAACATCTCGCCTCCCGCAACCTGTTCGGCCTCCGCCATCGTCACATCATACCCGAGCGCTCGCAGCTTTTCACAGTTGCGGCGGCTGCGGATTGCGCGTGTTTCTTTTATCTTAACAAGCGCTTCTGTGAGCGCAGGATGGTCGATGCCGATAAAATAGCCGAGAATATGGGTTTCTGTCTCACTCTGTGCCGAGAGTTCAATCCCCGGAACGACTTCTATCCCGATTTCGGCTCCTCTTTCCAGCGCTTCTTTGACGCCGTCGGCAGTGTCGTGGTCGGTCAGTGCCACGGCTTCCAATCCGCACTTTTTCGCGTGGTCTATCAGCTCTTTAGGCGTCATCGAGCCATCGGAACAGGTGGAATGCGTGTGTAGATCAATCATCTTGAAAGAGTTCCCCTTTTATTGTTTTAATCCCCAAAGCCCGAGCGCCGGGTTGGAAATAAAGAAAATCTCCTCGCCGTCAACGGTGTTCCAACCGTCTTTGAGCACAGCGGGGTTATATTTTTTCATCAGCTCAGCCAAGTCGGCATATTTATAATTTATTGCTTCTATGGTCTCTTCGCCGAGTTTCGGCGCGGCGTAGGTGATGTTGAACCTGCCGTCCGAAGAGCCATGGATCAGGTGCGCTGCAACCGAGAGGTTTTCGCGCAGGTCGGCGTTTTCTTTGACCAGATACAACACGTTTTCACGCCCGATATAGCCGTATTTTTTAATCAGCCGGTCGTTTTCGGGATCTTCTCCGCATTTATCAACCCCGGGAGCAAGAACGAACAGTTCGCCGCCGTCTGCCATCGCCATTCGGGTGCGGTAGATCGCCTTATTGCCGATCCAGGTGCTTTTGAATTCACGCCCGTCGACAAAGGCCACAGCTTTTTTGATCGGCTTGTCGAGCTGAATGATATTATAAGATTGGCTTAAGTTGACCGCTTTTTCGAAATTCTTCCGATCACGGCCTATATATAGCCCATGAATTTTTACCTCGCCGCACGAGTTGGTCGTGACGGTGAGCACATATAAAATCGGCAAATCTTTTAAAAAGTGTTCTTCGGCGTAATCGAAAACCTTACGAACCGGCGAAAAGTCCTTTCCCATCACCCGTTCCATGCCGTAAAAAGCACCGAGCATATGGGAGGAATTGATCATTGAGGCGCCGCCGCAGCCGACAAAAATATTTTTTGAGTAGTTGGCCATTCCGACGACTTCATGCGGCACAACCTGCCCTATTGAAATAATCAAATCATAATCGCCGCTGACGATGCGCCTGTTGACTTCGACGTCGATTTTGTCTGTGACAAGCCCGTCCGAAACCTCGGAGACAAATTCACTCGGCACTTCGCCGATTTTGACGACGTCTTTACGCCAGTTGTGTACGATTAAATCCTCATGCCTGACGCGGCCCTCGAAAAAGGAGTCGCATTCCGCCTTGGTCATCGGGACATGGGTTCCGAGTGACGGCATCACATCAACTTTGGCTTTGTCCTTGAGCAGATCGCAATAGATCGCTGTCAGCTTTCCGGCACCGGAATACATGCGCGTAAAATCGGGCGGCAAAATCAAAACACGTGAATACCGCCTGCCCGAAAGCGACTGGGCAAGCGCATCTTTGAGCTGTCGTTGTGAAAGGCCTTCAGGTTTTTCGCAGATCATAACACACCTCCGCCGAATGATATTCGACGGAGAAATTATACCATTGATGTACTGTTATTACAATAATATTTTAAGTACGACCAGCAGAACCGTACCCGGCAGCCCCAGCAAAACACCTGTTCCGATTGTCCATGCGCTCCACCCGAGTGAAAGACCGGTGTACGGTGCGGTGAAATTCAACAGTGCCAGCGCCCCGATGCCCAGGGCGGATGAGAATAAAAAACTCGTGATTTTTGCCATTCGGCCAGCTCCTTATGTCACCATTTTTTCCGTGGCTTTCTTCTTGATATTCGGTTTTACTTCAGCCTGCTGCGCTGCCTGCTTCGATGCGGCTCGTTCGGCTTCTTCTTTTGCGCGTGCCTGCTTGATCAAGTGGTTACGTTTTGCCTCAAGGCATTTAATAAAAAATATTTCGGACTCCACGAGATCGGGTTCGCAAAGCTGTTCGAAGCGATTATACGCACTGCGCAGGGCCATTTCGACCTCCCGAAGCTGCTCGTAAATCCTCCTGTTGTCCATCTCTTTCACCTCTGCAGTAATTTATGGCCCTCTGAAATCATTTCTGATTCGCTTCAAACTATTTGCTTTCAGATGCCGATAAATTAGGGCACTCTTTCAACGGTTCATGTTCCCGGGTATCCCGCCTGTATCGCCCCTAATTTATACTGCAATTATTGGCAAATCATTCATGCCGTAATCATACGAAGTCCATATTTATCCCGTATAAATTATCGGATATGTCGTATCTGAATTCTAAATCCCGAATTCTAAAAATTTCCGATAAATAAGTGAAGCGGATACAAAAACCCGCCCTGTCACCTATGCGGTGGCAGGGCGGGTTTTTCATTTTTTAACGATTAATAGGTGAAATCACGCATATATTTCTCTGCGTTTTTGGCAATGATGTTTTCAATGATTGCGCAGATGACCAACATCACTGCCGAGATCAATAGTGCGTAAACGCTCACCGCCAAGATCTTGCTCAACACGATCGCATAAACGGCAGCCATCATTCCGAGCAGCACCATTCCGCCTAGCGTGACGATCATCATCGCGCCGCTCTGTTTGACGACCACGGTCTCATTCGTCCAGTCAAAACGCGGCAGTTTGATATTTGCGAATAAGCCGCCAAAAGCGATAAACGATTGAAACGCGAACGGGAAGACAAAAACCGCGACAATTTCCAGCGGCGACAGCGGTAGGAAGATCACCGCAACGGTCGAACAAAGGAACGACGGAATCAAACCGATCACGAGGTTCGGCACCAACTTGGCCGTAAAGATATCTTTGGCCGCCAACGGCAGCGATTTGAGCAGGTTGATGTTTTTCCCTTCCAGCGACAGCGCGCTTGCAGCCGGAGCGATGGTCAGATTGCAAAATCCGATTACGCCGCAAACCAACGCGCATACCAGACCGCTCATACTTTCCAGCTGGAATTCCTTGCTCAGTATCGGAACCAAATCGGGTCCTTTGATCACAATAAACACTGCCGCAGCGATCAACATGATCGCGCCGAATCCGCAATTGAAGAAATAGATCGGAAGCGTGAAAAAGCGTTTGATCTCCTTGACAATCATAGCCTTTCGCGCCGATTGCGTCTTGAGTTCTTTTCGGACATATTTTACTTTTGCAGCGCTCTTCTTGGTGGTTGCGATCTTGAGAAAATTGGCGGAAAGCAACCCATAGGCAACCGCGAACGGCACCAGACAGAAGACCGCAGACAATATAAATCCTGTGACGCTCCCGTCGGCGCAGGCGCTGCCGATCCAGTAAATCGGCGGGAAACCGCTCTGCCAGGAGTTTGCGATTTCCTGGCCATTTAAAATAACCCGGCCGATATAATTGTTGAGGTTCATGTAGATGTACATAAACCCTAAAAAGAACACCATCATGAAAACGGTGCTTACGATGTTTTTCCGGGCGATCCGTGAATTGATCAGTGCGACAATCCAGCCGCAAAGCGCCGTTAATGCGGTCACAAAGGGCGACAGCAACAGAAACGTCAGAACATAAAAGACCCAGCCCAAAAACGAAGTCCCGGCATACATCGCATAGACAACGCCTGCGGGGATAAAAACCAACGCGCTGTATAGATATTGCAAAATCAACAGCGTCACCAATCTCGAACCGAGAATATAACCCGGCGGAATCGGCATTGCCAGCAACATATCATTGTCGGTGGACTCAAACAGCAGCTTTTCGGTCATAAAGATGCTTCCGATAAAGCCAAACGCGAGGCTCATGATTGCGATCATAGCGAAATACAGCCATGCGCGGCCGATCTGGGGCAGCGACTGAGCCATCGAAGAGAACATTGCCCCAAACCCGAACATCACAGCGCCGACTCCGTAAACACCGAGCAAAATATACAAGACCTTGATTCCGGGAGAACGCTTTTTGCCTTTATTAAACTTTCCGAACATCATCGAGAACAACATCGACATCCGGGTGGCAAGCAGTGTTTTAAACATATTCGACCTTCTTTCCCTAGAGACGGCGGTTACTTGGACTTATCCTCGGCAAGCTCAAGAAATACATCCTCCAGCGAGCTGTTGCCGCGCACCGTATCGGTCTTTCCTGTCACGATCAGACGGCCGTTTTTGATGATTGTGATGTTGTCGCAGAGCTTTTCGGCGACCTCAAGCACATGGGTCGAGAAAAAAATGGCACCGCCTTTGTCGCAGATGCCGCGCATCAGTTCCTTTACCGTGTGCGCTGCGACCGGGTCGAGACCGACAAACGGCTCGTCCATCAGCATCAGCCTGGGTTTATGGACCAGCGCGGCGATGATGGAGAGCTTCTGCTTCATGCCGTGGGAATAGGCGCTGATCGGTTGGGCCAGTTCAGAGGTCAGTTCAAACAGATCGGCATACCGCGCGATCGATTCCTCGCGCTCTTTTTTGGAGATGCTGTATACATCGGCAACGAAATTTAAATATTTAATTGCCGGCATGAATTCATACAGATCGGGATTGTCGGGGATGTACGCAATCCGCTTTTTAACCTCCAGCGGTTTTTCGGCGACGGAAATGCCGTCCACGAAAATCTGTCCGCCTTCAAAACCCAAAATCCCGCAGCAGGCCTTGATGGTCGTGGTTTTTCCCGCGCCGTTGTGTCCGATAAACCCATGGATTTCCCCGGGATAGATGTGCAGCGACAGATTATCAACCGCCTTTTTGTCCCCGTAAGTTTTGGTCAGGTTTCTGATGTCGAGCATTTTGTTTTCATCCTTTCGCATCATCTGAATTCTCATCCGCCTCATACGGTCTGTCGATATCGACCACGGCATTGAGATTTTTATCGATTGATTTTATCAGAACTGCAATCTTTTCACGTGCTTCTTTAGCGGTGATTTTCACCTGATACGGAATAACCGCATCGAAGATCACATTGGTGTGTGTCGGACCGCGCACGATCCGAAAATCATGCGTCGTGATGCCGTCCCCGAGGGTTTTGAGTTTTCCCTCCACCCGTTCTTTGAGCTGATTCACGTTCTCGTTGTCTTTGCTGATCGGGTCCATGTGGATGACCGCCAAACAGCCGAGTTCGTCGCGCAGGTCGTGTTCGATGTTGTCGACCACATCGTGCAGCGCAAGTAAGTCGCCGTCTTCCGGGACTTCGGCGTGCAGCGAGATCATGCATCTGCCGGGCCCGTAGTCATGCACGATTAAGTCGTGAATGCCGGTCACTTGATCATGCGACAGCACAATATCCGTGATATGTCCGACCAACTCGCGCGAAGGCGGCCCGCCCAGCAGCGGGTTTACCGTTTCAATCATTGCACGAACTCCGGTGTAAAGAATGAATCCGGCCACGAACATACCGCCGACGCCGTCGAGATTAATACCGACAAATTTAGTCAGCAGAGTTGTGATCAAGACCACAGAGGTGGCCACACAGTCGGAAAGCGAATCGATCATCGCGGCAAACAGTGTGGGAGAGCCGAGCTTTTTGGAATAGCTGCGGTAATAGAGGGCCATGTACGACTTGACACAGATGGAGGCGACCAGAACTCCTATCGCAAGCAGCGAGAACTCGGGGGTTTCGGGGGTAATCACTTTCTTAACCGAATCGAGCATCAGTTGAAAACCCATCACCACGATCACCATCGAGACGATCAAACCGGAGATATACTCCAGCCGCCCGTGCCCGAACGGATGCTGATGATCGGGTTTTTGTCCGGCCAGCTTGAACCCCAACAGCGTTACGGTCGAAGAGCCGGCATCGGACAGGTTGTTGAACGCATCGGAGGTGATTGCGATTGATCCCGCCAGCGTGCCCGCAATAAATTTTCCTGTAAACAACAAGATATTAAAGAAAAGGCCTACCGAACCGCAAAGCACCCCGTAGGAGCGGCGCACCCGCTCCGACGAGATGTCTTTGCTGTCCTTAATAAATATTTTTGCAAGCAGTTTTATCATGTAATCAATCCTTATGCGGCAGCTTGAGAATTGATACTCAATCTTTCGCCACGAAATTCACAAGCTTGCCGGATACGCAGATTTCTTTGATAATCTGCTTTCCTTCGAGCAATGCGGCAACTTTATCGTTGGCTTTGGCGGCGGCAAGCATCGCGGCGTTGTCGCTTCCGGCCGGAATCCGGATGTCACCCCGCAGTTTTCCGTTGATCTGAATGACCACCGTAATCATGTCCGCGACACATTTAGCGGGGTCGAACGCCGGCCACGGCGCATTGACTGCCAGACCGCCGAATCCGTACATCTCCCACAGTTCACAGCAGATATGCGGCGCGAACGGGCACAGCATCGAAAGAAAGAATTTAAATTCCTCTTTGGTGATACTTCCTTTTTCGTAAATCGTATTGGAAAGCGTCATCATCGCGGCAATCGCGGTGTTGAATTTTAAGTTTTCGGTGTCCTCGGTGACCTTTTTCAAGCAATTGTGGAAATCGAATTCCATCTCAGGACGCATTTTTCCATCTACTAAAATATCCCTGAAGCCCCAGACCCGGTCGATAAAGCGCTTGCAGCCGCGTACGCCCTGATTCGACCATACGGCGTCCTTTTCGAAGTCGCCGATGAACATGATATACAGCCGCAGCACGTCGGTTCCGTAATCGCGGATATAGTCATCGGGATTTACGACGTTGCCGCGCGATTTGGACATCTTCTCGCCGTTTTCGGCTAAAATCATCGCGTGCGCCGTGCGCTTGAGATAGGGCTCTTTGCAGGGCGATACACCGATGTCGTATAAAAACTTCGCCCAAAAGCGCGAATAGAGCAAGTGCAGGGTGACGTGCTCCATGCCGCCGTTATACCAGTTGACCGGCATCCAGTATTCAAGCGCTTCTTTGGAGGCCGGAGCGGTGTCGCAGTGCGGGTCGCAGTAACGCATAAAATACCACGATGAACCGGCCCAGTTGGGCATGACATCGGTCTCGCGTTTGGCAGGTCCTCCGCAGTGGGGGCAGGTCGTGTTGACCCAACTGTCTACCTTGGATAACGGGGATTCGCCGTTATCGGTCGGCTCGTAGGCTTCGACATCGGGCAGCGTAACCGGCAGCTGATCCTCGGGAACCGGCGCCCAGCCGCATTTTTCGCAATGCACCATCGGAACGGGTTCGCCCCAATACCGCTGGCGCGAAAACACCCAGTCGCGCAGTTTATAGTTGATCGTCTTTTTTCCGATGCCTTTTTGTTCGAGCCATTCGGTGATCTTTTTCTTGGCATCGGCAACCTTTAAGCCGTCTATCAGCTCGGAGTTTACTAAAATACCGTCATCGACATCGGTGTAGGCTGCGTTTTGAACATCGCCGCCCGCGACGACTTCAATAATTGGCAGGTTGAACTTTTTGGCAAAATCCCAGTCGCGCTCATCGTGCGCCGGAACCGCCATAATCGCGCCGGTGCCGTAGCCCGCGAGGACATAATCGGAGATAAAAATCGGAATCGTTTGCCCGTTGACCGGATTGATAGCCATAACACCGTCGAGGCTGACGCCGGTTTTATCCTTGACCAGTTCGGTGCGCTCGAAATCGGATTTTTTGCCCGCTTCTTCCTGATAAGCAGCCACATCGGCGGCATTTTTTAATTTATTTTTCCATTTGTCGATCAACGTGTGTTCGGGCGACATCACCATGTATGTAGCCCCAAACAGCGTATCCGGCCGTGTAGTAAACACTGTGACAATGTCGCCCTCGGTGGTCTCGAAGTTGACTTCCGCGCCTTCGGAACGGCCGATCCAGTTGATCTCCTGCGTTTTGACGCGGTCAACAAAATCGAGGTCGGCCAAGTCGTCGATCAAACGCTGGGCATACGCGGTAATTTTAAGCATCCACTGGCTCTTGACCTTGCGCACGACTTCGCCGCCGCAGCGTTCGCAGACGCCGCCGACAACTTCTTCGTTGGCAAGCACAATTTTGCATTTGGTGCACCAGTTGACCGGGATCTCCTTTTTATAAGCGAGCCCGTTTTTATACAGCTGCAAGAAAATCCACTGCGTCCATTTATAATAAGACGGGTCGGTGGTGTCGACCTCGCGGTCCCAGTCAAACGACATGCCCATAGATTTGATCTGTTTGCGAAACCGCTCAATGTTGCGCTTGGTGACTTTTGCGGGGTGGATCTTGTTTTTGATCGCGTAGTTCTCGGTCGGGAGGCCGAAGGCGTCCCAGCCGATCGGGAACAAGACGTTATAGCCCTGCATCCGGCGTTTTCTCGCAATGATGTCCATTGCGGTATAAGGCCTCGGGTGGCCGATATGCAGCCCCTCTCCGGATGGGTACGGAAATTCGACCAGTACGTAATAGGGCGGTTTTCCCCCGCCCTGAACCGCTTTATATGGTTTTGTTACTTCCCAGTTATCCTGCCACTTTTTTTCAATCGAGGCAAAGTCGTAGCGCTCAGCCATGACGAAACAATCCCTTCCAATTACGATTTGTAACTTTTATATTACTGATTCAGAATCTGTTCCGCGCTGTACCTCGGCGCGTCGCCCCAAATGCCGATCAGGTTATAAAATTCTCTTGCCGTGGAATAGAACACATGGATGATAATGTCGCCGTAGTCGAGCAGAATCCAGTTGGACGAGGTGTCGCGTTCGATATGTTTCGGCTCGTGCCCGGCTTTGCTGAATGCCGCATCGACAGCATCCGTCAGAGCCTTGACTTGCGTGAAGCTCGAGCCGGATGCGATGATGAAGTAGTCCGCAAGTGTGGATTGCTCGGTGACGTTTAGAACTTCGATGTCCTTTGCCTTCTTTTCGTCGAGGGTCTTGACCGCGAGTTTCACCAATTCCGTTGTCGTCATAATCCGTGACCGTCCCTTCCGAAGTATCTGATTTGTATATTATGCAGCTGTTATCGTCATCCTGCTCATCATAGTTGTCTCGTCAAAAGAAAGACAACGGGAGAGGAAGTTTTTCTGGCTTTCATAAAGGTAATCTTTTTTTCAATCCCCGCTACGCTCCTAACCGATCAAATCGGCAAAATTATTCTTCTTGCTTTGATAGGTCTCCTCGTAATTGACGCCCTCGGGTTCCGGCGCGCCGAGATCAGCTAAAGTGAGCTGCTCGCTTTCGCCGTAAAATTCGGTGTTCAGAAGCGTTAACAGCTGTTTTTTATCGACCGCGTAACAGGCCAACCCTTCGGAACTGTCAAACTGCACACCGGGCAGCGTATAATCGCTGACGTTTTCGAGCGAGAGGTTATGCAGGAATTTTGCCAAGTCCAACAACTGACCGGCCGAAAGATCGCTTTCAACTTCTGACATCAGATCGCTGCTCAGCAACGCAGTGATGTCTGACATCGACAATTCTCCCGCCCGCTTCATCGCCGCGGCCATAAACCGTTTTTGGGCTTCCACACGGCCCAGGTCACCAAGAATATATCCGCTGCGAAACCTTACGAACAATTCCGCCATCTCACCGTCAAGGACATGCTCTCCGGCCTCCAAAACGACTTTTTGGCTTCTGGTGTCATATAGAGATTTCGGCAGCGTGATCGGGATTCCGCCCATGGCATTGACTGCGTCCCGAAATCCTTTGAAACTGATTTTGACATATCCATCCGGTTCAACGCCGAGCTGCGTTTTCAGATACCAAGCCAGATTACGGATATCATGCCGTTCGGGATAGGGATATTTTGCGTGGGAATAGACGGCATTTATCTTACCGGTCGGGATATCGCCTCCGACATAGGTATCCCGTGGAATCGACAGAAGTTTTACCTCTTTGGTTTTATAATTACAGAAGGCTACGATTATCGTGTCCGTGAGGCCGTTCTCGTCCCCTCCAAGAATGAGATATTTTTTAACATAGGGGTTTTCAACTCTCGCAGTGCTCCGGGTCTGCCCCTGTTCCTCGCTCTTGATATCTACTGTCTGCCCGGATGAAAACGGTTTCGAACCGAGCAGCGCTATGACTGCCGAGGTGATGATACACGCTGTCACAACCAGCGCGACGATAATGATCCTGTTCTTTTTGCCTGACATATATCCTCCGAAACGAAATGGGTGCTGACTTCACAGTTGCATGGGCGCATTTATTTTTTGCCGGCCGGTGCCCAATATGCGACACCTCTGCCATTATATCACAATCACGCCCTATTATCAATCGGCCGGGCACGATGCGGTTTCTTACGCGTTGTAGGATTACAATTGATGTGTTACAAAGTAAGGGAAGGAAAAAGGTAGCGAACGGGAAGCACCTGTGATACAGTTAGTTTGCGACAACAACTGACAGGAGGTTACCCATTCGCCATGAACAATGTA
>Ga0209098_1001732_pt1 | contig 20264 bp, 15 predicted proteins | sample AD_JPNHW1_MetaG_FD_184429 | JGI IMG/M metagenome (GOLD analysis project Ga0209098, IMG submission 184429) | Active sludge microbial communities of municipal wastewater-treating anaerobic digesters from Japan - AD_JPNHW1_MetaG (SPAdes) (version 2) | ecosystem: Engineered > Bioreactor > Anaerobic...
GACGGATTTCGAAATTATTCAACCTTCTTTTTTTGAGTGGACCTGGGGACTGACTGCTGATTACTTTGCCAAAGAGCAGGTTGACATCGCAGTGCTTGAAACCGGCATGGGCGGTCGCCTCGACTCAACCAATGTTGTAATTCCGGAATTATCTGTTATCACAAACATTGGTTATGACCACATGCAGTTTCTCGGCGACACACTGGATAAAATTGCATCTGAAAAAGCCGGCATTATCAAACCGGGAATTCCGGTAGTTATCGGCGAAACACATCCTGACACGGCTCCTGTGTTTATTCAAAAGGTAAAAGATGTTAATTCTCCGGTTTATTTTGCCGATGCCAATTACCAGGTTCTCGACCATGAATTAGCAGGAGGAGAAAATCCCAAACTCAGAATATGGGTTGAAAATCAGTCTGATCGCACAGCCAGTATTCTCATATCGCCGCTAACCGGCCTGTACCAACTGAAAAACATTGTAACTGTGCTGCAGAGTGTCGAAGTGCTTCAATCAAACGGTTACAAGATAACTCATGAGCATATTAAGAACGGGATCAGCAGGGTTCTCAGAAACACACATCTGAAAGGACGCTGGCAGGTAATCGGCCGTCAGCCGTTTACTGTAGCGGACATTGGTCATAACAAGGATGGAATTAAAGAAGTGCTGAGGCAAATAGAAGTAACACCACATGAGAACCTGAGCATCGTTCTGGGGGTAGTAAACGACAAGGATGTAGAAGCCATGCTTGGCCTAATGCCTGTAAAAGCAAAATACTATTTCTGCAAGGCGGATATTCCCCGCGGACTTGATGCCTTAGTACTGCAACAAAAAGCAAATAACAAAGGCCTTGCCGGGAACGTTTATAACACTGTACGTGAAGCTCTTATAGCGGCAAGATACGAATCAGGCAAAGAAGACCTGGTAGTTGTGACAGGCAGTGCTTTTGTGGTTGCTGAGGTTGTTTAACATTGAGGGTCAAACAATTGTAATATTTTATCCTCCGCTTACCAACTGCAGCACCATCACATCATCTCCGTCGTTTATCAGCGTTTCACCGTATTCGTTGCGCTTGATTAGCTGGCCATTGAGCTTTACCACCATCATTTTGAAATTGAAATTCTTAAGATTCAGGAGGTCACTTACCGTTAAGCGCTCCCGGTCAACGAACTCTTCCTTACTGTTCAGAATTATTTTCATGTTTGGTCAGCTAACGGGTCTGCTATTTAATTGACAGACTTATTTGTCGTGCTTGATTTTCTGGTCAGGATTGTTGCCAAGCAGGATTTCCAGAACGGCGTTTGCCTGCATATTGGCCACAATCCCAACTCTTGGAGCAATGGGCGGATTGGTTTCAGTAACTTCATTCATCTCATCACCACAAATGACAAGTTTGCCGGAGGATCGGGTATGAATACTGTTGTTGTCGCCCCAGCCGGCCATTCCAACTCCCACTACCAAAGGCTTTTCAGGCATGTGATTTGAAACCGCATCAATGATCATGTGTTTCATTTCAGCTTTATCAAATGCTTCAACAATCACATCACAACGGGAATATATCTCCACGATATCCGACGGGCAAAGCCTCAGATCAAATGCATGTACCTTGATTCCGGGGTTGATCCTTTCAAGATTGCTTTTAAGAGCAAACACTTTTAACAGGCCAATCTGATCTTGGAAAAAATACTGCCGGTTCAGGTTATTCTCAACTATGACGTCGAAGTCAGCAATCACCATTTTCCCGACTCCCGCCCGGGCCAGGGCTACAGCACAATTCGAACCCAGTCCTCCACAGCCTGCAATACCAACAGTTTTCGTCCTTAGTACTTTCCTGATTTCTTCAAAAACCATAACAACCACGCCCGGCCGACCGGATTAATGTTATCACAAATATAACACAGAAAACAAATAATAGCCAATTGATAATCCTATGACTGTAAAAATCATATTGCAGGCATCCTTCCAATACTTCCCACCGGAACAGGTTAGCTGCTGATACTAGTGAATCTGAATACATTCAATAAAATTACCATATTGCAACGTCGATCATGTGTTTATGGCAGACAGTTCCATATGTCAGCGCCAAACCTTTTAATAATCATGTCTTTACAGAACAGGAACAACATTCATACTTCTGAAAACCTCACGTTTTATCAAAATGCCCACCATGAGTTTAAAAGCTGCGTGTTTAACCCAATTTCAGAAAACCAATGTGCTCATTCGTTCCGTGATTTTTAAATTCTCTAACTTTACAGCATCAATAATCAATCACTCATCATGAAGAAATACATTATCTTACTTGCAGTCATGACCATCGGATTAAACATGCAGGCGCAAAATCCTTTCCTTGAAAAACAGTGGAATACACCTTTTGGAGTTCCACCTTTCGATAAAATTAAATATGAGCATTACATGCCCGCCATCGAACAGGGTATGAAGTTGCACAACGAGGAGATTAATGCTATCATCAACTCAAAACAGCCTGCCACTTTTGCTAATACCATCGAAGCACTTGAAAAATCGGGCTCCATTCTATACCGTGTCCGTACGGTTCTCGATAACCTTCAATCGGCCAATACGTCGGATCAGCTTCAGGAAATTGACAAGGCGTCTTCACCCAAATTGTCAGAACATTATGACAATATCTACCTTAACGACAAGCTGTTTGCCAGGGTAAAAACTGTTTTCGATAGTCGTTCGAAACTCAAAATAAACCCTGAACAGGCAAAATTGCTTGAAGAAATTTACAAGCGATTTATAAGAAATGGCGCCCTGGTGCCTGAGGATAAAAAACCGCGCCTCCGCCAGATTAACGCCCGCCTTGCCATGCTGAGCATCGAGTTTGGTGACAACCTGCTGAAAGCTACAAATGGTTATTACATGACCGTTGACAAGGAAAGCGACCTGAAAGGATTGCCTCAATACCTCGTTACTGCCGCAGCCGAGGCTGCCAAAGAAAAAGGGCTTGAAGGCAAATGGATTTTCGGTCTCAACAAAACCGTGGTCATTCCATTTATACAATATGCTGATAACCGCGCACTTCGCCGCCAGATATACCAGTATTACCTCAATCGCAGCAATGGTGGAAAATACGACAATAACCCGCTGATTGATGAAATGGTAACACTGCGTGCCGAAAAAGCCGCCATTCTCGGTTACCCGAACTATGCTGCTTATGTCCTCGACGACAATATGGCTAAAACACCTGAGAATGTTTATAAGCTTCTTAATCAGCTCTGGACACCTGCCCTGGCCATGGCCAAACGCGAACAAGCCGATATGCAGGCCATGATCCTGAAAGAGGGTAATACCTTTGAAGTGCAGCCATGGGATTGGTGGTACTATGCTGAGAAAGTGCGCAATGAAAAGTACAATCTGAGCGAGGAAGCACTGAAACCTTATTTTGTGGTGTCGAATGTGCGTGACGGTGTTTTCAATACAGCTCACAAACTTTACGGCCTCAACTTCAAAAAACGGACCGATGTTCCTGTATATCAGAAAGATGTTGAAGCTTTTGAAGTAAATGATGCCGCCGGTAAACTGGTAGGCCTCCTCTATCTTGACTACTTCACCCGCCCCGAAAAACGCTCGGGAGCATGGATGACTAATTATATTGATCAGCGTATTGAAAACGGCAAGGATATTCGTCCGGTTGTATCCCTGAACTTTAATTTCCCTGTTCCTGCAGCAGGAGAACCCGCCTTTGTTAACTGGGACGACGTTTCAACCTTCTTCCATGAATTCGGCCATGGATTGCACGGGCTGCTTTCAAAATGCACTTATGCATACTTGTCCGGCACAGCCGTTCCCCGTGATTTTGTTGAGTTGCCGTCGCAGATCATGGAAAACTGGGCTTCGGAACCTGAAGTGCTGAAAGTGTACGCTAAACATTACAAAACCGGAGAAGTGATTCCTGAAAGCCTTATTCAGAAAATGAAAGCTGCCGGAAAATTCGGTCAAGGATTCGCTACCACCGAATACCTTGCCGCTTCGATTCTTGATATGGATTATCATACTGTATCTGCTGGCACTGAGGTTAATGCACAATGTTTTGAAAAACATTCCATGGATAAGATCGGACTGATCAATGCTATCCCGCCGCGATACAACAGCACCTGGTTCCAGCACATATTTGCCGGAGGATACTCAGCCGGATATTATGCTTACATCTGGGCTGAAGTACTTGATGCAGACGCTTTTAGCTATTTCAAAAAGAATGGCATTTTCGATAAAGCGACTGCCGACAGCTTCCGCAAAAATATACTTGAGCGCGGTGGTACTGATGATGCCATGAAGCTATACAGGCAATTTACAGGAGGTAAAGAGCCTTCGGTAGAACCGCTTATCCAACGCAGAGGTCTTGAATAAGCTACAAGGATTCGTCAATGCTCATCTAAAGTTTAATTTTAACAAATAGCCCCCGCTGATACATTGCTGAATCTATCTGAAAAAAACGATCCCAACCGTATGATCCTGGTTGGGATTTTTTATTTTTATCGTTATATTTGCAAAGACCGGTTACCGGTACCAATAAAAACCAATTTTAAATTTATCAATCATGTTAGATCAGCTCTTACAATTAGTGAAGGAAAATGCCGGTGAAGCCATCATCAGCAATCCCGCCATTGACAACAAAAACAACGATGCTGCCATTGAAACGGCTGCTGGTTCAATCTTCGATAACCTGAAAGGAATGGCCGGCGGCGGAAATCTCGATTCAATTCTTAACCTTTTTCAGGGAGGTGGCGATGTATCAGCTCACCCGGCCATCAACAACATAAGTTCAGGCGTTGCCGGTGACCTTATGAAGAAATTTGGCCTTGACCAGGGCGCTGCAGCAAACATCGTTCAGCAACTCATTCCAACGGTAATGAATAAACTTGTTAAAAAAACCAACGACCCCAACGACAGCAGCATCGATCTGCAGGGAATCCTCGGCGCGCTAACGGGCGGAAAACCAAAAGGCGGTGGCATCCTCAATACCATCAAAGGGCTATTTGGTGGATAAACTTTGTAAGTTAGATCAAACGAACAAAGCCGGCAATAAGCCGGCTTTGTTCATTATAAAAGGAGTGCCTTTTGAGTAATATCTGAGTTATGCCTGGGGTGTCCAAAGTATCCCGAAAAGGATATATGCTATCACGAAAGTGATTATGATATTAAACGTTTGCGCAATCAGGAAAGCATACAACGGGCGTCCTTTATCAAGTTTAATCAGGTCAGTAAAACGGGTCTCGAGACCTATACAAATAAAAGCCAGGTTGAACCACAGCGACTGGTAACTCTTAATAGTTGAGCCGGCACTTTTGGCGGTTTCGGGATCGATAAAGAACGAAAACACCAGCGATGCAAGTATAAAGCCAAGAACGAATTTCGGGAAACGTTCCCAGATAACTTTCAGCGTAGGCTTCTGAGTGGTATCATTTTTGCCTGCCTGGCGGTATGACCAGAAGATTGAAATAATAAATGCTGCAACTCCCAGCAGTACATTTTGCGAAAACTTAATAATTGTGCTGAATTTGAGCGCAATATCGCCGGCAATCGTACCGGAAGCAACCACAGCTCCGGTAGTATCGATGGTTCCTCCCATCCACGCACCGGTTACTTCATCAGGCAATTTCATCCACCTGGCGAGCAGCGGCATGAAAATCATCATGGGAATAGCCACAATAAGCACAAGTGAAATCACGTAACTAAGCTTTTTACTGTCGCCTTTGATAGCACCGGCTGTGGCAATAGCTGCTGAAACACCGCAAATACTCACGGCACTGGCAAGCATAATGCCAAGCTCCTCATCTACTTTGAGCTTTTTAGCTATCCAGAAAGCGAAATACCAGACAGAAAACACAACAACAACAGCCTGTAAAACACCATACAGCCCTGCTTTCATGATTTCGGAAAACAGGATGGTGGCTCCGAGCATCACTAAACCGATCTTGATATAAAATTCACTCTGCATTCCTTCTTTGAGCCAGTCAGGTGTTTTGAGTACATTGCTGATAAACAAACCGATGAGCAATGAAAAAAGTACTGTTTCAAGTCCCAAATCTTTCATTGAGCCGCTCGAAGCAATGAATTGTGCGAGCATCGACAGGATAAAGATGATTGGAAATGATTTGAGCAGCGACTTCAGATTTTTACCCATGATAAGAGCACCAATGGCAGCAAAAAGCAGGAAGTAAAGGAAGGTCATTATAAGCCTGACGGTGTTTCCCGAGGTAAAAACTTCAGTGCTCAGTACCGTCCAGCCGGTCCAGCCGGTTTTAGGCCCGAATTTGGGCATCTCGGGGAAGAAGGTAGTTGCTGCTGTTATGAGTATAAGTGTGACCCCGATGATAACGGAAGTCCAGTCTTCGTTAAGTTTTTTCTGTAGTATCATAATGCTTTGTTATTGAGCTTGTTTGAAAATGGTTGGTGATATGGTGAGCATCATGTAGAAATAATGCGAGAATTTGTCATTTGTCACACCCTGAAGTGTTTTCAGTGCATCTGTCGGTACAATGAAGAAGTAGCCTCCTTCGAGTGCGCCCCAATCGGCAAACTTATAATTGAACAGCAGATCATTTTCGTAACCGAGGTACTTATCAGCCGGAGTCGCCGTGTTTGTTTGGGCTAACCCAAGAAAATGCCCGGCATTGCGAAAGCTCAGCGTTTTCGTTGCCTTATAATCGACAAAGAAATTCAAATCAGTAAGTCCGCCTTGTTTGGTATCGGTCGAGTAAACCCTGAAATAGTCGAGAAGCCCGAAATACCTGTGCCTTGCGCCGTAGAGAATATCAAAAACCTTATCCTGCTTCATGCCGGCACCTACTATATTGCTTCCTGAAACATATCCATAACCAGCTCCCGGAGTGATCTTTCCAAGCTTGCAGGATGCTTCAGCCTGAGCCAGAAAAGCATTTACGTCCAAGCCTGACTTATTAGAACCATACTGGTAATAGGCATCGCCCCATATACTAAAAACTCCGCTTTTGTATTCGGTGTAAACACCGGTAGTCTGCCTGAAATTCAAAGTATTCGTTGTATCGGTTTGGGTAACACCCGAAGCTACGTGCAAAAGCGATAGCTGAAAATTATCATTGAATTTGCGGTTTAACCATAAAAAGTTGAATGATTTAATGCGGTTCGACGGATACAGGTTATTGCTTACATTTTCAGCCAGTGAATTCCAGGAAGTACCCATGTGAAGGTTCCATTCGGAAAGTTTCAGCTTGAAAACAAGAGCATCATATGCCATCCCTGACTGCCCCCAGTTGCGGGCGCCAAGTATCCTTTCATTGTCATATTTTAATTGTTGCCGCCCGACGGACATCCATCCGGCCTTCCCCAGTTTAAGTTCTGCGTATCCTTCAAAGAGATCGAAGGTATTGTTGTCGGCTGGGCCTGTTGCACTCATGTTTGGCTGGTCGCCCCAAGTCCTCACATCCTGAGGGCTGATTTTTACCCTGAGATTGGGTGTCTCATAACTGAACGAGAGGCGGGCCCGCTGCGAAATAAAAAACGCAGGTGTTGACCCATCAGAAGCTAATTTCTGGTAACCATCGCGAAACTCCAGGCGACTCCTGTATTGTGCATCGATTTTAAACTGAGCCTTAACGCCAATGGAGAAAATCATCAGCAGTATGGCAAAAGAAATGTTCTTTAAATGCATGTGATTCATTATAAATGATTAATATTTCAAAAATATTATACTATCTACATACTTGAACTCTTCATTAGGTTAGACTTATTATATTTCTGTATGAATTTCTTCTCTCAGAAATATTAAATTTTAAATGTTTTTCACCTTGCAGGCAGATTTCTGATGACTTTTGTCGATTCACAGGTAATAAATGAAAACATATCTTTGTTAACCAAAACCACAGAGCACTTGACTTTTTCAAACAGACTTCAACTGATAAGGAAACTCATCATACTGGCAATTTCGATAGCCTCATTTTCATTTTCACAAGGCCAGACGCTATATTTCCCGCCGGCTACAGGCAATCAATGGGAAACTGTTGACCCCGAATCGCTCGGATGGTGCACCGATAAGATCGGTCCACTTTACAATTACCTTGAAAGCATTAACTCCAAAGCTTTTATTGTTCTGAAAGATGGAAGAATCGTCCTGGAGAAATACTTCGGCACTTTTACACAGGACAGCGTATGGTACTGGGCTTCGGCGGGGAAAACGCTCACTGCATTCATGACTGGTATTGCACAACAGGAAGGTTATCTTACAATCAATGATACTACATCACAACACCTTGGAGATGGATGGACTGGTTGCGCACTGCCCCGGGAGAGGAAAATCAAAATATGGAACCAATTGACTATGACGACCGGATTTGATGACGGAGTGCCTGATAATCATTGTACGTTGCCTTCGTGCCTTCAATGCCTGGCCGACCCCGGCACGCGGTGGGCTTACCATAATGCTCCTTACACTCTGCTCGAAGACGTGATTTCTGCAGCAACTGGCCAGTCGCTGAACGTATATCTTTACAATAAACTTTCGGCCGTTACCGGAATTACAGGCCTCTTTGTACAAACGGGATACGACAAGGTGTTTTTCAGCAAACCCCGAAGCATGGCGCGCTTCGGGTTGCTGGTGCTCAACAGGGGAAAGTGGGACAACACGCAGGTAATGACTGATACATCATACTTCCGTGAGATGACAACCACATCGCAACAACTGAATCTTTCATATGGTTATTTATGGTGGCTTAATGGAAAAACATCCTTCATGGCACCCGGACTGCAATTTGTTTTTCCCGGATCACCAGCACCTCACGCACCCGCTGATATGATTTCAGGGTTGGGTAAAAACGGGCAGTTCCTCAATGTAGTGCCAGGTCAGAACCTGGTAACCATTAGACTGGGCAATGCTCCGGATGACAGCGATGTGCCTTTTCTTTATAATGACTCGATCTGGCAGAGGCTTAACGATGTCATCTGCACCTCAACCCCGGTTGAAAAAGAACAGTCTGCCGGCCTTCCACCGCAGGTTTTTCCAAACCCCGCTGACATAAAATGCCGTGTAGAATGGCCGGGCGAAATTTTTGGAATATTCGTCAGTGATAATACGGGTAATTTGATTGCGTACAAAACCGAATTGCGAAACCATGCAGAAATTGATACTCATATGCTCGCGAGCGGACTGTATCTCATCAAATTACGAAACAACAGCGGGCTTACCGTTACACGGAAACTCGTAATAATACATTGATTTTGAAATGATTAAAAAAAGCCAACAACTGAAGTTGTTGGCTGTAATTGCAGTTAAAAATTAAACAATAAGGCTGAGTATCAGCAGTAAACTCAGCGTTTGTCTACTTCGATCACAATAGCAACCGCATTTTTACCCTTTACGGGGCAAACAAAGGAAACTCCGTCGCGGTCATTGGTAAATGACACTCCATCAACCAGCTCGTTATCAAGCGCTTCCATGAGTTTGCCTGCATAGGTTGAAGCATTGCTGGCCGAAATAGCTTTGTTAAGCACATTATAGTCAATCTGCTTTTTGGTGACAACGATCGCCAAGTAGTCCTTTGATCCCACATCATCAGGTTTCATGGAGTAATCTTTCGGGAATAACCTGGTACCCGTAATTCCGCAATAAGGCGAGTGCTTGGGAGTGTAGGGAAACAGGACATATGAAGAGCCATCGGTTTCCTGTCCGAAAACATACGTATAACACTCAATGTTATTGGTGACTTCGATTTTAAATGTGGAATTCTTCGAAACTGGTTGTGCTGTCGAATAAGTTATTCCGCCTTTATAACGCAGTGGAATTGCTGACAGGTTTACGGTATTTCCGGTATTATCGTCATAATTTACAAGCCGGAATGACGCTTCCAGTTTAGTTTCGTCAAATTTCTCTGATGTCCCCATTGGGTAAAGCCCGTATGCCTCCTTCACGAAAAAGTCAAAATCCTTGTATCGTACCCATCCTAAGCCGTTTTCGCCCCACTCCTTGCCCCAGGAATTCATTATCTGGAATGCACCGCCTTCCAGGTAATCATCGTATCCGACCACGCACATGGCATGGCCGCCAAAACCCATCATTTCATAATCATCGGCTGCAGGAATCCAGACTTTTTGTCCAAGCATCGGTTGCATGAACGTCCCTCCTACCATCATACCAATAACAACAGGAGCTCCCTGAGCAAGGTTTTGCTTCACCGCAAGCATATCAACTTTGTTGTCATCGGTGCTGAGCGAGAGCCGGTTAAATCCTTTGGTACGGAATTGCTCAGCCGACTGCAACTGGTATTGATTTGGCTGTTTCGAGCAGTCGTTTTCGTTGTAAGGGAACTCGCTGAAAGGCATCGAACCTTTGTCTTTCATAAATTCCATTGCCCTGATAATGTATGATCCCTGGCATCCGTCAAGTCCGATCTGGTTGTAAAGAAACGACGGGCTGAATTTCACATTATCAGGATCTTCACCGGATTGCCGTGCCTGCAGTATCGAGCGGGCAGCATAAGCGCTCGACCATGCAACACATGATCCCTGCTGGCCCTGGTTTAACCGCTCTGGGCAATACTGTTCAAGTGACACTCTTTCAGGCATCGGGTTTTTGACATTATCGGATAGCGGTTCAAAAATCTCTGCCTGTCGATACATGCTTGTATCAAGCATTCCTCCAAGGCTAAATGCTTCCCCGTTTCCGGCTGCCTGTTGCAGCATACTGCAACTTTTTTGTCCGCCAAGAAAATATATGGCGGCCCCTACTACTAGAACAATGATCAGCAGTTTGGGATTCTTCAGCAATAACGGCAATAAGGCTGTAAGACATCCTGTATTGAGTCCTCCGGGAAGCTGACCGCCGCCGCCGCCTCCACCCGGGTAATTGTCCTGTGATGACCTTTCGCGGTCTTTTACCATTCTGATAGGCATAATCTGAAATTTTACTGGTTAATGACTTAATAAGTATAATTAAGGATAAATATACAAATGAATTTGAACAAATGACTTGTAAAAAATAATACTGCCTTTTTCGCGGGTTTGTGTATTAAATTTGTGCTAAACAACTTGATAGTCATGGCAAACACAACAGAGTCAACCACGATGAGCCGCGAAGAAAGGCTGTTTAAAGAATGCAAACAACGGGCTGAAGACTTCCTGAAAATAGAAATGTATCGGCCAGCTTTGAAATGGCTAACCGAAGCCCGCAACTTAGGCATTGATAATGAGAGTATTGACCGGAAGATTGCCGGCTGTAAAGCAGAAATAAGGAAAGAATCGCGTACAATCCGTATCATAGCTCTGGTTGCACTGATGATTATTGCGGTAGTTTTTATCGTTTTATAAGAGTATTACAGGATTTAATATTCTACTGAGCAGCTTTATGAATTGCCCGGAAAATAATGCCGCTGAAGATTGTCGGGTAAAAAGATACCTGACGAAAGTCATTTCCGGAGGCCAGACAGGAGTTGACCGTGCAGGGCTGGATGCCGCCATTGGTACCGGAATTCCTATTGGGGGATATTGTCCGGCGGGCCGGCGGGCCGACGACGGCACCATACCATCCCAATATCCATTAGTAGAAACTGCCTCGCGTGAATATCCGGTAAGAACCAGGATAAACGTTGAAGAAGCCGACGGCACACTCATCATTATTTCAGGCTCATCCGACCGCGGAACTCAACTAACAGCCAGCATTTCAAAACAAAAACGCAAGCCGTTACTGATCATTGACCTGGAAAATGTGCCAGAGGAAAGCACTGCAATCAACTGGATTCAAATCAATAACATTCAGATACTCAACATCGCAGGACCCCGTGAAAGCAGTTCGCCGGGAATCTATTGGTCAGCCATGAATTATCTTCGCCAATTATTTGAACTATTGAATGGTGAAAATGTTCCTCATAGGTAATTATGCAGGAAGTTGCATTTCTTGACACCATTGATTTTGTTTTATTGTAACTTTCAGACCCGTTTTACTACATAATTTATGCTGAACCGGCTGTTTCAATTTTTCAAGAACATTGACCGCAAGGATTATCGCCCTGTATTTGGCGGACTTGAGATATTGAAATACATTGGTCCCGGGCTGCTGGTAACGGTTGGATTTATTGACCCTGGCAACTGGGCATCAAACCTTGCTGCAGGATCAGATTACGGTTACACGCTGCTATGGATGGTCACACTTTCAACTATCATGCTGATCATTCTACAGCACAATGTTGCTCATCTCGGAATTGCAACAGGGTTATGCCTTTCGGAAGCTGCAACAAAACATACAAGTGCTTTCGTTTCGCGCAGTATTCTTACCTCAGCTGTTGCTGCATCGATATCTACTTCACTGGCAGAAATACTCGGCGGATCTATCGCTTTGCAGATGCTGTTCGGAATTCCTGTAAAAGCTGGCGCCATTATCGTGCTGATTACTGTGCTGATACTCCTTTTCACAAACTCGTATTCAAAACTCGAAAAATGGATCATAGGTTTTGTTTCGCTCATCGGCCTTTCATTTATCTATGAACTTTCGCTATCCGATATCGATTGGGTTCAGGCCGCAGTTGGCTGGGTGAAACCCACCATCCCTGACGGATCGATGATCGTGGTGATGAGCGTACTAGGTGCTGTTGTGATGCCTCATAATCTTTTTCTGCACTCCGAAATAATACAGAGCCGCCAGTGGAACCTTCAGGATGAAAAAGTTATCAGAAAACAGCTCCGATTCGAGTTTCTCGACACACTCTTTTCGATGATCGTGGGTTGGGCTATCAACAGTGCAATGATCCTGATGGCGGCAGCTACTTTTTTCAAGAACAATATACAGGTTACGGAACTGCAACAGGCCCAGAGTATGCTGCAACCATTGCTTGGTAACAATGCCGCCGTGATATTTGCTGTCGCACTGCTGTTTGCCGGTGTAGCGTCAACCATTACATCAGCCATGGCCGGCGGCAGTATTTTTGCAGGCTTTTTCGGCGAGCCATTCGACATGAAAGACAATCACAGCCGCATAGGCGTAATTATTTCATTATCAGTTGCCGTACTGATCATTTTCCTGATCGGAGACCCATTCAAAGGCCTTATTATCTCTCAAATGTTGCTCAGTATTCAATTGCCGTTTACAGTATTTCTGCAGGTATATCTCACATCATCTAAAAAAGTAATGGGCAAATATGCCAATTCCAAACCGTTGACCATTCTGCTTTTAGCAATCGGGCTCATAGTGACCTTTCTTAATATCCGGCTCCTTGTCAGCCTGATTTTCTGATAATCAGATACCAACGGTTCAATTGATCCGTTTAAAGTAAACGGTTTTCAAATTAATTACATTTGCACTAACCATTGCTCACGATGAAACATTTGCCAGGCATCATACTCATCCTGTTTTTTCTTGTTGAGGGAGAAAAGGCATTTACACAGGAGAACGATAAATACTGTGGCTGGACATTCGGCCTAAACTTTGGATTGTATTATCCATCGGGATACAGCGCCAATTATTACAACGGAAGCGACATCAATGAAAATAAAGCCAGCTGGGTGCTGGGCAACTATTACTGGTACCAGGAAATATTTAAAGCGCTTGATATATCTGATACTGTGTTTGTTGCTGATAACGGTCTGCCGATGAACATGCACTATAAGGTAGCCCTGAATCCCGGCATTTTTGGCGAATATCGTTTTAACAAATCCTATGCGCTCAGTTTCGAGTTCAATTATCTGAAACTTAAGGCAAATGATGCCATTGGGCTGGAGGTGGACCCAAAAGAATATGCGACCGAACCCGACATACGGCTTTACCCGGTTAAAGGTATAGAGGAGCGCGTTTATTTTAACCTTACCCTCAAACGCTACTTTGATAGCCCAAAACCCAACCTGAACTATTTTTTGATGGGAGGCATTAATGTGAATAACACCAAAGTTCTTAAGAATGCGCTGTATATTGAGGAAAAGGAATACTCCATGATAAATATTTATGGCAGGCAGAACTACGTGCCTAACACCAGTATGCAGACTTTCAGTGTTTACGAAGGAGGCATAGGATTCGGACTTGTTGCCGGCGGCGGGGCTTCCTTAACCTTTGATAATGGCATTATTCTCGAACCCGGTATTACCGCCAACTGGACCAGAGTTAACCTGGAAGGTTATAAAAGGTTTACCCCCGGCATCGGAATATATATGAGATTCATCCTCAACAGCCTTCTTTTTGCAGAATAACTGTAACCGATTGCCAGGCCAACCGCTGCTCAAACCATAATTTGCAGTAATTTTACCCTCTGAAGATTAATGTCTTAACCCGAAATCATGATCAGGTTTACCCCGATAATTTTTCTGCTGATGCTGGCTGCCTGCTCGTCGCCAACGAGTAAAAGTCCATCTGCCGGGGCTGCTGATCATAGGAAAGTAATAGATCATCCGGCTATCGTGGTATATTCTGCCGAAAAAACCGGAATTACCCGCGAAATGCCAGCAGTGAGAAAGGCTGCCAGGTTTTCAGCCGATCATAACATACCTCTTGTCTCCACAACAGTTGAGAGCCTGGAGTTTGTCAAACAAAACGGCTCACGTATAATACTGGATATCAGCAGGCTGCCACTTAAAAGCAATATCATTCTTTTTAATTCAGTTAGCGATCCTGTAATCTGTTCACCAGATGAACTGAACAAGGTAGCCGGGGACCTTTTTCATGAACAAAAGCTAACACAGACCACTGAAAAGGTTTTGCATCAAAATATTGCACCGAAATATCAGGTTGAAAGAGTTACAGAACCCGAAAAAACTATTACTGATACACATGCCCTTTCATTGCCCGGGTTGAAAATGCGCCGGATAGTAATTTCGATCGCAGATTCGGCCAGCCATGGAATACAAGCGCGTGATATCCCCGGAATCATTTATATTGAAAACCGGATTGATACACGTTCATCACTTAAATTTACTTTCGAAAACGACCTGATTACCTGGAATAACACTGATCGTTATTTCACCAACGGCATCACCATTGAATTGAAAGCGCCCTGGGTTTCCCGCATAACTGCTTCACGGCTTTTACTGCCATACAGGCACCCGTCGGCAAGTAGCACTTCCCTGTTGCTTGTTCAGAACATGTACACCTCTGCCGATACCCGCATCCCTCCAACCCTGCTCAACGACCGGCCTTTTTCATCTTATATTTACCTGGGTATCAGAAAAACAAACATTGACTATACCCGCAGGCTGAGGTTAAACAGCACCCTTTATGCCGGTGTTATCGGACCTTATTCACCCGGTTCATTTTTTCAGACACTGGTTCATAAAACATTCCCGACCAATGACATACCGCAGGGATGGGAAACACAAATCAACTCTGATATTATCCTGAATTATAACATAAGCCTTGAAAAACACCTGTCGGGATCAAAACTATGGAATATCAGCGCGCTGGCCGACGTTCAGGCCGGGACATTGTACAACAACCTCGGAGGAGGATTTCGGGCGCAGTTCGGCTTAAGTGAGCCGAGATTTGGTTCCCCTGACAAGGTGACACATCAAAAATGGCAGGCATATATTTACACACAGGGCATTGCGAAATTCATCGCTTATGATGCTACTTTGCAGGGTGGAATGATTAACCAAGACAACACTTATACCCTTAAGACCAGCCAGGTCAATCACCTGACCGGGAAAGCTGAAATCGGCGTTCATATTGACTACAAAGGTTTAGGAATTGAAGCAGCCCAGCATTTTCTCACACCCGAATTCAAGGAGGGCATGTCGCACCGCTGGGGGCAGCTCAGCCTTCTGTTCCCCTTGTAACCATCTGATAATCTTTCATATCAATGCTTTCCATTCCAGTTAAAATATTTACGTCGGGGAGAAGCATCTTTCAGAAAAAGCTCAGGAATGCTTTCGGCGCGGTCTCAGTATCAGTTTGTTTGTTGCTCCTGGTTATGCCTGCCTTCACTTCCCGGCAGGTCCCGGCAAAACATGATGATGTTCCACAGGAAATCACTTTGCTGTTCATGGGCGATATTATGCAGCACATGCCCCAGGTTGAAGCTGCCTGGGATGGATCGAAACAATGCTATGATTACGATACCTGTTTCTCATATGTACGATCATTGATTCAGGGGGCTGATCTCGCCATTGCCAATCTTGAAACCACCCTGGCCGGAAAACCTTACAGCGGCTACCCGGCGTTCAGTTCGCCCGACGAACTCGCAAGGGGAATGATTAACGCAGGAATTGATATTGCCGGCACTGCCAATAATCATTGCTGCGATCGTGGTAAAACAGGTATTGAGCGCACCATCCTTATCCTCGACAGCCTTGGGTTAAAACACATGGGCACATATTGCGACGAGGCGCATTATAGGCAAGCCAATCCGCTTATTATCAACAAAAATGGTTTCAGACTTGCGTTCCTCAATTATACTTACGGCACAAACGGCATCCCTGTCCCGCAAGGAAAAGTTGTAAGCCTTATTGAAAATGAAAGGATGATCAACGACCTGAAAGCAGCGCGTGATTCACAACCCGACAAGATAATTGCCTTCATACACTGGGGTGAAGAATACCAGCGTATGCCAAACAGTTTCCAGAAAGAAACCGCACAATTCCTTATCGAAAACGGAACCGATTATATCATTGGCTCCCATCCTCATGTTATCCAGCCAATGGAATGGCGCAAAGCCGATAGCCTGAACAGGGAACAAATTGTAGTATGGTCGCTGGGAAATTACGTATCGAACCAACGAAACAGATACACTGACGGTGGTGCCATGTTCAGCCTGAAATTAAAGAAACAGTTCGGGAAAACCAGTGTAGCCGATGCATCATATTATCTCACCTGGGTTTATAACCCATTGTCTGAGGGGCGACGGCAATACTACATTCTGCCTGCTGCCAGATACGAAAACGATACCGTGTTCCCCGATAATAGTTCACGTATAACTATGAAATCCTTCCTGGAAGATTCCCGCAAATTATTGAATGATAACAACATAAACATTCACGAAGCTCGGTTTGAGTAGCTTCAGCCTGCAGCCGGAAGACAGCTATTCACCAGGTTATTTCACCTTATTCAGGGCATCCTGCTTCAGTTTATCAGCTTCAGCTCGGGCTTTTGCAATGATGGCATCTTTTGTTTTTGGGCTTCACCAACTAGCCCGTTCGCTTTCACATCTGCTTCCTTTTTTATTTTGTCAGATGCTTTTTTTGCTGCTATTTCAGCGATGGGGCCGTTCTTTTTGCCTTCATTAACCAGTTTGCCTGCCGTGGAATCGGCTGTTGCTCTGACTTTCCCGGCAGCAACCTGGGCAGCATCCACAAGTTTCTGCCCCTGCTTTTCAGCATCAGCTATAAGTTTGGCGGCTTGAGCGTCAGCCTGGTTAATCAATGCATTGGCTTCTTCCCTGGCTTTATTCACAAGTTCTTCCTTCTTCTTCTCAACCTGCTCAAGCGCCTGCTGTTTTACATCAGCAACCAGGTCGGTCATTGCCGTTTTTATGCCTGTCCTGATGGTTGGGTCAGTAATCGTACCGCCAATGAGTAATGTAACAGGCACAATATCTCCCAGTTTAACATTCACGCCTTTTTTTGCCGCATCGCCCACCAGTCCTTCAAGAACTGTGTTGGCTTTATTGCCAAATTCACTCCTCGGGATATCGAGCGTCAGTATAAAGTTGATTGATTTGTCGAGGCTTGTTGTACCTGAGAAATTCGCCTTGTAAGAAGCAAGTTTGAAATCCATCGGTTTCACCGTAGCTACCCCGTTCACCAGGTCGAATGAGAGGTTAATTTTTTCTACTGAAGGATTCTTCAATTTATCCATCTTCAACGCATCGGCTATTTTGCTGAAAGTGTTGGTAGTACCAAATTTCAGAATATCGGAAAGAAGCAAACCATAGGCTGAAACCGATGTAAGCTCAGGCATCATGTTCTTTTTCAGGTCGCCTTTGAGTTTCAGGGTAGTACTGATAGCGCCTGTAAGTTTCTCAGCAATCGGCGCAAGTTGTTTCATCGTATTAAACGCTGCAGCTGTTTTGCTAACCTCCATATCCTTGATATTCAACTCCATGTCAACCACAGGCTTGGCCGGATTAACTGTAGAATAAGATCCTTTCAGCGCCATCGTCCCTCCCAGTGTATTCATTGAGAGATTGCCAATATGCAGGGTTTTATCTTTTACTGAAACCTGGCCTTTCACATTCCGAAGGTCATATTTATCATAAAGCAATTGTCCGAATGATGTGTTGAGCGTGAGGTCCATGTTGCCGGGAATCTCTATGACCGTGAGGGCTGCAGTATCTGCAGTACTTGCAGAGGATTTGTTTCCGGCCATAAGGCTGTTAATATCCATGAAATTCGAGACCGTGGTCAGAGAGCCTTTCAGCACCCCGTTCTTTTTCATAAAAAACGGCAGGTAATTCTCAAGTTTCCCTTCGGCTGACAAGTCGTTTTTACCGATTTTTACCGCCATACCAGTAAGCTGAGCATAAGCAGGGGTAAAATCAAGCCTGGCTTTGGAAATGTCAACCGGCTGTTTAATTTCTTGCCCGGTGTAAACCAGGTTGCTGATTGCCAGGTATCCGTCAGCTTTAAATTTGTCATAAGCGCCGCTTTCGATGCTCGAAAGTTTCCCGGCAAAAGCTGCATCTGCATCCAGAATTCCTGAAAGCGTAGTTTTATCACCCAAAGGATAAATTTTCGAAACATCTGAGAGGTCGATGCGCCCTTTAAGCGATGCATTAATATCAGGATCCGACACGGGAGTTTTGAGCAGAAGCGTCGCGTCAACAGGGTTTTGCATCATTTTCAGGTGAAGCTTCGGCACATCAACCACTGTATGATCAATCACGCCGTCGGGATTGGCAATATTGGCCATAAGATTCACATCGCTTACGTTGCCCGGCAATGCCGGATAACTGAATGCCCCGTTATTCACCTTTATATCAACATTGAACGCAGGGATTGAATCGTCGCTGTAAAGGCCCTTCACCCAGCCGCCCATCGACATGGTGCCTGATGCTTTCAGCTCTGAAAAGTCCTTTGCATAAATAGCGGGTATAAGTGAAAGAAACGATTTGAAGGTATTTTCCTTAGCCGTGAACCTGATATCCATGCGGTAACCATCGTCAGGCATAGCAAAATAACCGTCGGCAGTGAGGTTCAGATCGTTAAGTTTTAAAAGTCCACCGGTAAAAGTAAATATCCAGTTTGTGATGTCAGCCTGAAGTTTAGTGTTTACTTCGCCGGCAATGTTGTTCATATATCTTACACCGTCATAATCGATCACAATGTTTTTACAAACCACATCAGCATCCAGGGTAGTAACATCAATGGTCATATCGCCTTTGAGTACACCTGTAATTCCATTGAAATCGACGTAAGTCGGAATTTCAGCATCATCATAGATTAGGCGCCCGTCGGAAATTTCAATCTTATTGAGCAACGCCTTGAAATTTGAAGGCTCCGAAACCGTATCGGACGCCGTGGTATCTGCTTTCATTACATCCCAGTTTACCCGTCCGTCAGCCAACACCTTAAAAAGCAGTTTAGGAGATGCAAGTTTAATCTGCTTTATTTCATAATCGCTTCCGCGAAAAACACTCATCAGGTTCACTGTAAGTCTCAAAGCCGGAATCGATGCAAGCGTGTCGTTTTCAAATGGAACCACCCCTTTCACGTTCAGATTACTTACATTTACCGTAAGGTCAGGAAAGTTCCTGATAAGCGACACGCCAACACCTTTAAACGTTACCACTGCATTCAGGTTCCGGTTGATCTCATCCTGAACAACCCGGGTAATTCTTCCTTTAAATGCCAGGGGAAGTAAAATAATAACCACCAGTATCACTATGAGAATGATGGATGAAATTTTAAGTGCCTTTTTCATAAGGTGCAGTTTATGGAAATTTAGTAACAAATTATAAATCAGCCTTCAGGCTCGTCAGAGCTTCGAAGTGCGGTTTCGCAACAGGTGATCTGCTATCACCAGCGCGGCCATGGCCTCCACAACAGGAACGGCACGCGGCACAACGCACACATCATGCCGGCCTTTGCCTTCCAGTATAACGGGATTCCCGCTTTTATCGGCGGTTATCTGGTCCTTCTTGATCGTGGCTACCGGCTTAAACGCAACACGGAAAAAGACATCAGCGCCAGTGCTTATTCCGCCGAGAATTCCACCAGCATGATTAGTTGCTGGCGTAAGTAACTTTTCATCACTCCCCTTAAACAGGTCATTATGTTCCGAACCCAGCATTGATGCAGCCGCGAACCCTTCGCCATATTCAAACCCTTTGGCAGCGCCAATGCTCAGCATGGCTTTTGCCAGGTC
>Ga0209098_1001736_pt1 | contig 20228 bp, 16 predicted proteins | sample AD_JPNHW1_MetaG_FD_184429 | JGI IMG/M metagenome (GOLD analysis project Ga0209098, IMG submission 184429) | Active sludge microbial communities of municipal wastewater-treating anaerobic digesters from Japan - AD_JPNHW1_MetaG (SPAdes) (version 2) | ecosystem: Engineered > Bioreactor > Anaerobic...
ACCCTTTGGCCCTTAGCCTTTCCCCCTTCGCCTAATTAGCTCATTAGCTTATTAGCTTATTAGCACATTTTTTTTGTATCTTTGCCAAAAAAATTTAATAAAATGGAATTACTTGATTGTAAGGATTTTAAAGATACCAGATCCGGCTTTGGACAAGGGCTATTAGAACTTGGTAGAGAAAATCCTGATGTTTTTGCGCTATGTGCTGACTTAACAGGCTCATTAAAAATGGATGCTTTTGTAAAAGAGTTTCCGGAAAGATTTGTTCAAATTGGTATAGCTGAGGCCAATATGATTGGTATTTCTGCAGGTTTGGCTTTAAGTGGAAAGATCCCTTTTGCAGGCAGTTTTGCCGGTTTTGCTACCGGTAGAGTGTATGATCAAATCAGAATGGTTGTTGCTTACTCTAACCTAAATGTTAAAATCGCTGCTTCTCATGCCGGAATCACCCTAGGAGAAGATGGTGCAACACATCAGATCATGGAGGATATTGGATTGATGAAAATGCTTCCCAATATGGTGGTTTTAAATCCTTGTGACTATAACCAAACCAGAAATGCTACGATTGCAGCTGCAAAACATGTGGGTCCCGTTTATCTAAGATTTGGACGTCCGGTTGTTCCTAATTTTACCCCAATCGATCAACCATTCGAAATTGGAAAAGCTATTAAAATGGTTGAAGGTGAAGATGTTACAATCTTTGCTACCGGACATTTGGTTTGGCATGCTTTAGAAGCAGCTCAGGAATTGAAACAAAGAGGAATATCTGTTGAAGTAATAAATATTCATACCATTAAACCATTGGACGAAGAGGCAGTCTTAAAAAGCGTATCGAAAACGAAAAGAGTGGTTACTGCAGAAGAGCATCTATTCAATGGCGGTTTAGGAGACTCCATTAGTCAGTTGTTGTCCCGCAAAATGCCTGCTCCCGTTGAGTATGTAGCGGTTGATGATCAATTTGGAGAATCAGGAACCCCTGCTGAATTGATGAAAGCATACGGTTTAGATACAGAACACATTATAAAAGCTGTTGAAAAAGTATTAACACGATAGTCAAGAATAGATAGTCTGATGGCGCATCCGAATGACGAGTATATCCTAGAAATGTTTGCTACTGAAAAAACCAGAGAGCAAGCTTTTGGATTGTTGATGCGCAAATATAATACTGAAATTTATAATTCGGTTAGACGAATTGTTTTTTCTCATGATGATGCAGACGATATCGTTCAAAATGTTTTGATTAAAATCTGGAAACATCTGGCCTCATTCAGAGGAGATTCCTCCTTAAAAACATGGATTACCAGAATCTGTGTCAATGAGTCTTTGACCTTTATAGACAAAAAGAAGCGGATGTTACAGCTTGATGATGAAGAATATGTGGAAAGAGTTTTAAGTTCTATTCCGGATGATTCTCATTTCTCATCAGATCAAATTGTTCAAATGGTTCAAACCGGGATTCAATCCTTACCGGAAAAGCAACGGGTTGTTTTTACGTTAAGATACTATGATGAAATGCCCTACGAAGAGATGTCAAAAGTTTTAGATACTTCTGTTGGAGCATTAAAAACTTCCTACCATTTTGCAGTAAAAAAAATGGAAGAATTTTTATCGAAGCATTAAACCTTATAATGAAATAATAGTCAATATCCATGAATAATAACCCTGAAAATATCATGAAAAAGTTGGAATCATACGGAAAAGAGACCGGTTTTACCGTTCCGGATGGGTATTATGATGACTTGTACCAAAAAATGATGGGCAAAATTGCCGTTGAAAAACAAAAGACAACTCATCGTAAGCAACTTTTAAGGTTTTCTCTAGTCAGTGGAGCTGCAGCAACTGTAGCACTTCTCATTACCCTGAATTTCATATTAAATACAAGTGATGTACAACCTTTATCACAACCTAATCCATTGATGGGAAAAGTGAAAGATAGTTTACATTTAACAACTACATCTACCCCTGTATTTGCTGAGAATAGTAGTTTGAAAGCATCAGATGATGTGGTTGAAGATCAACCTAAAACGACTCCTAAAACTGCTCCTGTAAAAGAAAGAGATGCTTCAACGTCAAAAAAAGTTGAAAAAATGACAGATGAAACTACCGTTCTTTCTGTGATGGAATTTTATGAAGAGGATGCCCGGTCTGACGAATTTACAGAAACCTTAATGGATTTAGAGTGTTATTACGATTTTTAAAATTAAAAAGATGAAAAAAGTTGTAATATATATATTGGTACTATTTCTGAGTTCAACTCTAAATATACTGTCGGCTCAAACGCACGACTCAATTCCGCACACTTGTGATTCTGTTGTAGTGAATAAATCTGCCCCACAATCGATCTTTATTGAAGACAATTGTCAATCTATTATGTCCATCAAAAAAGAGTTTGTAAAAAAATATTTACTGTTAACAGAAAATGAAGCCAAACAATTCTGGCCCATTTATAATGAATATTTAAGACAAGAGTCTTTGATTTATGATAAGTATCGTTTTGAGTTAGAGAAAAGAAAAATCAAAACACAAAATGGGAAAGTAAATCCGAATATTTCGACAGATGAAGAGATTTTAGACTATTTAGATTTATATTATCAGACTAGGGAATCGACCACTTTATTAGAGCAAAAGCTCTATTTAGACCTCAAAAAGGTGTTGACTCCAAGGAATCTGCTGTACTTTTTAGATCTCGAAAAGTCCTTTAAATCAAGGGTTAAGGATAAAGCAAAGGGCGCTTGTCCTAGAAATAAATAGAAAAATGAACGCTTAACTGATTTTTTTTGAAGTTAAGCGTTTTTTGCATCAAAAAAAATTGTATTTTTGCAGACCCAAAAAAATGGGTCAAATTTATTGTAAATTAAAAGATTAAATTTTTGATTGTATGCCTACAATACAACAGTTAGTTAGAAAAGGAAGAAAAAAAATGACTTCGCAAAGCAAGTCAAAAGCGTTAGACGCTTGCCCACAAAGACGTGGTGTTTGTTTAAGAGTTTACACAACAACTCCAAAAAAACCGAATTCAGCAATGCGTAAAGTTGCCAGAGTACGTATGACCAATGGAAAAGAGATCAATGCTTATATTCCAGGTGAAGGTCATAACTTACAAGAGCACAGTATCGTACTCGTTAGAGGAGGTCGTGTAAAAGATTTACCAGGTGTAAGATACCATATCGTTCGTGGAGCATTAGACTCTGCAGGTGTATCTGGTCGTTTACAAGGTAGAAGTAAATACGGAACAAAACGTCCAAAGAAAAAAGCTTAATCAGCTTTAAAAATGTAAATGGGGTGCCAAAATGGGTTACCCGAGAGTAAATAACAATTATTGAAGTTACAAAACAATGAGAAAATCAAAACCAAAAAAACGGATCATCCTTCCAGATCCAAAATTTAATGACGTGATGGTTACGAAATTCGTAAACAACCTCATGTTACAAGGAAAAAAATCGACTGCTTTCGAAATTTTTTATGACGCAATGGACATCATTGAAGAGAAATTAAAAGAGAGCCCATTAGAAATTTGGAAAAAAGGTTTAGCAAACATTACACCAGCTATCGAAGTAAAGAGTAGAAGAATTGGTGGTGCTTCATTCCAAATTCCAACTGAGCTTCGCCCTGAAAGAAAGCAATCAGTAGGTATGAAAAATTTAATTTTATTCGCACGTAAACGTCATGAAAAAACAATGGCCGCTAAATTAGCAGCTGAAATCATGGCCGCATATAAAGAAGAGGGTGCAGCTTTCAAACGTAAAGAGGATATTCATAGAATGGCTGAAGCCAATAAAGCTTTTGCTCACTTTAGATTTTAATCTGCATAATCTTACTGTAGGAAAGGATCGTTATGTCTGAAGAGTTGCTGAGTATTAGAAATATTGGTGTAATGGCACATATAGATGCCGGAAAAACCACAACTACAGAAAGAATCCTTTACTACACCGGGAAAAACTACAAAATAGGTGAAGTCGATGAAGGCACTGCAACCATGGATTGGATGGTTCAGGAACAAGAAAGAGGTATAACTATTACCAGCGCAGCTACCACAGTCTTTTGGAAACACCAATCAACCGACTACAAAATCAACATCATAGACACTCCCGGCCATGTTGATTTTACAGTTGAAGTAGAACGTTCTTTGAGAATATTGGATGGAGCCGTAGCACTTTTTTGCGCCGTCGGAGGCGTAGAAGCTCAGTCTGAAACAGTTTGGAGACAAGCCAATAAATATGATGTAGCTCGTATATGTTACATTAATAAATTGGATAGATCAGGCGCAAATTTTTTCTCAGTCCTTAATCAGATTAAAGAAAAATTACATGCAACCCCTGTAGCCCTCCAGATCCCTATCGGTATCGAGGATACTTTCTCCGGTATTGTGGATCTTGTTGAGATGAAAGCATACGAATGGGATGAAGATGATCAAGGTATGACCTATTATGATATCGATATCCCAGAAGAGCTGATGGATGAGGTTCTCGAATACAGAACCTTACTAATCGAGAAGTTAGCTGACTTAGATGAAGATCTGATGATCAAATATTTCGATGATCCTGATGCCATTACACCCGACGACCTTATCGCCATCATTAGAAAAGGGACCATTTCAAGAGCTATTCAACCGGTTTTATGTGGATCTTCCTTTAAAAATAAAGGAGTTCAGAGATTGATTGATGCGATTGTGATGTATTTACCTTCACCCCTTGACCTACCCGCTGTTTCAGGAATAAATCCTAAAACTGAAAAAGAGGAAATTCGTACAATGGATGAAAAAGGCCCTTTTGCTTCTGTTGCTTTTAAAATCGCAACAGATCCTTATGTTGGCAAACTTACCTTTATCAAAGTGTATTCCGGAAAATTGAGTACAGGAGAGGTAGTTTATAATGTAACTTCAGGAAAAAGAGAGAGAGTCTCTAAAATCCTGCAAATGCATTCTAATAAACAAACTCAATTGGATTCAGTGTCAGCCGGAAATATTGTTGCTTTAGTTGGGATGAAAGAGATCAAAACCGGAGATAGCTTGTGTGAAGAAAAAGCACCTATCATGCTGGAAAATATCGATTTCCCCGAACCTGTAATTCATATTGCAGTGGAACCTAAAACTAAAGATGATGAAGACAAACTTATGTCCTCTTTGGCTAAATTGTCTGAAGAAGATCCTACTTTTGTAGTAAAACAAAATGAGGAATCTGGTCAGTTGGTCATCAGCGGGATGGGAGAACTTCACTTAGAGATTCTGCTTGATCGTCTAAAAAGAGAATTTAATGTTGCTTGTAATCATGGAAAACCTAGAGTAGCTTACAAAGAAGCATTGCTGTCTGAAATTAAACATTCAGAAACCTATAAACGACAAACCGGTGGTCGAGGATCATACGCAAGTATTACTTTCAAAATTGACCCAACCGATCTATCCCGTAGAGGTTTCACAATGGAAAATCAGGTAAAGGATCAAACACTTACCAAAGAATACCTTAATGGTATTGAGAAAGGGTTTACCATTGCTATGAACAATGCGAAATATGGATTTCCTTTAGAATCCTTACATGTAACATTGACAGATGCTAATGCGCACACGGTAGATTCAGATGCGATGGCATTTGAAATCTGTGCCAAAATTGGTTTTAGAGAAGCGATCAGAAATGCACAAACAGTCGTTTTAGAGCCTATTATGAAAGTTGAAGTAGTAACACCGGATGAGTTTATCGGAAATGTTACCGGAGATTTAAACAAACGTAGAGCTGTATTAGATTCTGTTGATGCAAAGATTGGATTCCAGATCATAAAAGCACAGGTACCCCTAGCTGAGATGTTTGGTTATGTAACAGGACTAAGATCTATAAGTACAGGTAGAGCAACCTATAGTATGGAATTTTTAAAGTATGCACGTGTTCCCGAAGATATAGAAGAGATCATTCTTACAAAAGGAAGATTCGCTTTATTATAATAAATTAGTAAAAAAACAATTCACAATTCAATATAAAAATGAGCCATAGAATTAGAATCAAATTAAAATCTTTCGACCATACATTGGTTGATAAGTCTGCTGAAAAAATCGTTAAGACGATTAATGCAGTTAGAGAAGACAAAGTTGTATTAGTTGGACCTATTCCACTTCCAACCCACAAAAAAATCTTCACAGTAAACCGTTCCACTTTTGTTAACAAAAAATCAAGAGAGCAATTTGAGCTTTCAACTTACAAAAGATTATTGGATATTTACGGAACTACATCAAAAACTATTGATGCGTTAATGAAATTGGAATTACCAAGTGGCGTTGACGTAGAGATCAAAGTTTAATGATGGATAATGGAATTTAGATTCCATTTCTTTAAGAAAAACAAATTGCGAGAAATCGCGTAGTAATAAATTTAATTAATTTTTTAAAAATGTCTGGATTAATAGGAAAAAAAATTGGGATGACTAGCATTTACGATGCCTCTGGTAAGATAGTACCATGCACAGTTATCGAAGCTGGTCCTTGCGTTGTTACGCAAGTTAAAACCGTTGCAACCGACGGTTACGATGCCATCCAATTAGGATTCGATGAAAAGAAAGAAAAGAGGACAACAAAATCTCTAAAGGGTCATTTTGAAAAAGCAGGAACAACTCCAAAAAAAGTTTTGAAAGAGTTTACCCGTTTTGAAGAAGATCACAGAAAAGCATTTGGAGATGTGTTGGACGTAACTATTTTCGTTGAAGGAGAGTTTATTGACGTAAGTGGAGTATCAAAAGGAAAAGGTTTCCAAGGTGTTGTAAAACGTCATGGATTTCGTGGAGTTGGAGATGCTACACACGGTCAACATAACCGTTTAAGAGCCCCTGGTTCATTAGGTGCATCATCATGGCCTTCAAGAGTAATGAAGGGAATGAGAATGGCTGGAAGAACCGGTGGTGACAAAGTAAAAATGATCAATTTACAAATTGTAAAAATTGTAAAAGAGAAAAACTTATTATTAATTAAAGGTTCCGTACCAGGACCTAATGGTTCATATTTAATTATTGAGAGATGGAGTTAAGAGTATATAAAATAGACGGAAGCGAAACATCTAAGGTGATCACATTAAATGATTCCATTTTTAATGTAGAACCTAATGATCACGCTATTTGGCTTGATGTTAAACATTATTTAGCCAATCAAAGACAAGGAACTCACGATACATTGGAAAAATCAACAATTTCTGGTAGTACCAGAAAGTTGAAAAAACAAAAAGGTACTGGTGGCGCACGTGCCGGTAGTATCAAATCTCCAACAATTCGTGGTGGTGCAACAGCTTTTGGTCCACATCCAAGAGATTATAGCTTCAAATTAAACAAGAAAATCAAACGTTTGGCTCGTTTTTCAGCTTTAACTTATAAAGCACAAGAAGAAAAGATTCTTGTTATTGAAGATTTCTCATTGGAAGCTCCAAGAACTAAAACTATGATTGATTTACTAAAAAAATTCAATCTTGAGAACACAAAAACATTAGTATTAGCAAATGATGCTAACAAAAATGTGTATCTATCATCTCGCAATTTACAAAGAACAAAAGTGATCAGAGCTTGTGACGTTAATACTTATGATGTATTAAATGCAAGACAAATCATCATTTTCGAAAACAGTTTTCCTGAATTCGAAAGAATGATCAACGAATAGTTCGCAACATTATTGATAACATTAAATCAGATAAGAAAAAATGAACGTATTAATTAAGCCCATTATTAGTGAAAAAATGCAAGCGGTTTCAGAAAAATTTAACCGCTACGGTTTCATTGTTGACAGAAAGGCTACCAAACCGCAAATTAAAAAAGCAGTTGAGGATACATACGGTGTTAAAGTTGAAAGAATCAACACGCTAATTCAACGTGGAAAAGCTACAACTCGTATTACCAAAGCAGGAGCTGTAAACGGACAAAAAAACACCTTTAAAAAAGCGATAGTTTTTGTAAATAGTAAAGATAAAATTGATTTTTATAGCAATATATAACAATGGCACTAAAAAAATATAAACCAGTAACGCCCGGTCAACGTTTTAAAGTTATTAGCACGTTTGACGAGATTACCACAAATAAACCTGAAGAAAGTTTATTATGCCCTAGCCCTAGGTCAGGCGGTAGAAATAATAGTGGTAAAATGACAATGCGCTACCTCGGTGGCGGTCATAAAAAAATGTATCGTTTTATCGACTTTAAAAGAGATAAAGACGGAATCCCTGCTACAGTTAAAACCATTGAGTATGATCCTAACAGATCTGCACGTATTGCTTTATTATTCTATGCAGATGGTGAAAAACGTTATATCATAGCTCCTCATGGACTAAAAGTTGGTCAAGTTATCCTTTCAGGTAATGGAGTATCTCCAGACTTAGGAAACTGCTTGCCACTTGGTCAAATTCCATTTGGGTCAACTGTACATAACGTTGAACTTCGTCCCGGACAAGGCGCAAAAATGGCACGTAGTGCCGGTTCTTACGCTCAATTAATGTCTAGAGACGGTAAATATGCAACTCTAAGATTACCTTCCGGTGAAACTCGTATGATCCTTTGCGATTGTCGCGCTACTATCGGTATGGTTTCTAATATTGACCATAACTTGGAAGTATCTGGTAAAGCAGGTAGATCACGTTGGTTAGGACGTCGTCCTCGCGTTCGTGGTGTAGTTATGAACCCAGTCGATCACCCAATGGGTGGTGGTGAAGGTCGTGCCTCCGGTGGACATCCTCGTTCTAGAAACGGTATTCCTGCTAAGGGATATAGAACTAGAGCGCCTAAAAAACACTCTGACAAATATATTATAGAAAAAAGAAAAAAATAATTTTAAAATAAAATAATATGAGTCGTTCGTTAAAAAAAGGTCCATATATCCACTATAAACTCGAGAAGAGAGCCGCTGAAGCTCAAGAATCAGGTAAGAAATCTACAATCAAAACCTGGTCACGCGCTTCTATGATCTCCCCTGACTTCGTTGGCTTAACTATCGCTGTTCATAACGGAAACAAATTTATCCCTGTTTACGTTACTGAAAATATGGTAGGTCACAAATTAGGTGAATTCGCTCCAACTCGTATCTTTAGAGGCCACGCTGGACAAAAAGATAAAGGAAAAAAATAATTTTTTCCCTTATATATCAAAAAAAAAGCTCCGATTTTAGGAGCTTTTTTTTTGATGTATTTTTAAGATTTATCTATTTTTTTAATTTTACTTAACCCCAATAACTAATACCTTATAACTATTTAATAACCGAAACTGACCCTTTGGTCATCATTTTACGACCATTTAGATTTTCATAGTTGATTACATAAGTAAAAATTGATTCCATCTCAATAGGAATACCATTGATTTTTCCATCCCAGCCCAGTTCAATATTGTAACTAATGAATACCAATTGTCCGAATCTGTTGTAGATTTTTAATGAATAACCGTTTCGATTCACTTCTCTCATAACAGGGAGAAAAATGTCATTCAAACCATCATCATTAGGTGTAAACGAATTAGGAATAAAAATATCTGTATCTCCAATAATTGAAACAATTTTGGCTACAGAATCGATACATCCAAACTCATTTGTAGCAACTAGTGTTACAACATAATCACCTTCCTGATTATAATCGTGAGTTGGATTCTCCATATTTGATGTTGCAAAATCTCCGAAAGACCAATACCAGTTATCCGAATTTTGAGAGCAATTTTCAAAAGTGATTGGAATATTCATCCCATTCCCAAATGGGAATGTAATATCAAAACATGCATCTGGACCGGGAATCTCACCAATTTTAAAGTTCAATGTTACACTGCAATCACCTGATGATACAATAACACTATAGTCACCGGGCGCAAGATTTGACGCACTATTGTTGTTAAAAGTTATTATTGGGCCCCAGTCAAATGTGTAATCAACAAAATCAGATACTACTTCAATCGTAACCGTTCCGTTGCTTTGTCCACAACTAGAAGATGTAGTTGAAGCAACAGATAGTTGAATGATCATGTTATCAATGGTTGCCTCTTCAGTTTGAGTACATCCATCTTGATCTGTTATAGTAACACTATATGTCCCAGTTGATAAATGGTCTAAAATATTAGTTTGAGATGTTCCAAACGACCAGGCATATTGGTATGGAGTAGTTCCACCAGATGCATCAACTTCAATAGACCCATTCATTTGTGTACAGGTTTCCGGATTGGTAATGATTTGATCAATAGTTATCGTTGGAGTCACAAAAATGGTATCTGAAATGGTTTTTGTACAATTATTCCCATCAGTAACAGTACATGTATAAATGCCTGGTGATAAACCACTAATTGTATCATTTTGAACACTATTACTCCATTGATATTGGTAAGGAGTGACCCCTCCGGTAGCATTTATGGTTAATACTCCATTATTTTCATTGCAAGTTGCATTATGTGCTGTAATAATCGGATTGATAACAGTTGGTTGTGTTATGGATACAGTACTTGTCTTGGTACAACCTCTATGATCCGTAACAGTAACAGTATAAGTTCCAGCAATTAAATTAGTTCTATTTTGTGAAGTGGCTCCCCCTGTCCACAAAAATTGATAAGGAGTAGTTCCACCGGATACTGTTAATGTGGCACTTCCTGTAGCTCCACCGTTACATAAAACATTCGTTCCGGAAATAGAAGTACTTAGATTTGTAGGTTGTGTGATTAATATGGATGTAGTCACACTTACTCCCAATGAATCTGTTACGGTAACCGTGTAATTTCCTGCTAATAAGTTTGTTGCTGTGCTGGTAGTCTGACTTGGAATAGTGCTCCAATGGTATGTGTATGGAGAAATTCCTCCGTAGGCAGTTACTGTCGCGGATCCGGTATTGGTGCCATAACAGGCTACATGATTGGTGTCAGTTATAGAAGCCCGTAAAGGTAAAATGACTCTTATCCAAGTTGACTTACTATTTCCGCAAGGATCAGTAATTGTTATAGTTACATAAGTGTTTGAATTGATTATCGTGTTAGCAACCGGATTTTGAGTGATCGTAATCCGGGAGGGTATCCAGCAATTATCAGATATATTGTTTTGAATTAAATTATGAAAGTCGGGTATCTGATAGTTTGGATTATTGAATGTAGCATATTGTATCGGAATAGGTAAAGTAGTGAATATCGGATTTGTTGTGTCTATGACATGAATAAATACCGAATCTCTGGCTATACAACCGTGAGCATCCATCACTTGAAATTTCATGGTATCGATATAGTTGCAGTTTGTAGAATCAATCAATATGGATAATTGAGGCATATTTTGAATAATCGAGCCATGACAATCCCAAAAAGTAAAATAGGGTGCTAATCCACCAGTAATTGTAGAAGTAGTTGTCACCATTCCAAAATTAGGACATACATTGTTTCCGTCAGGAGTAAGGCTTATAGTTGGTTGATCGTAATTGGATATCGTGACTGAAGTTGAATCCCAGCAACCCTGAGCATCAGTAACTGTAACAGTGTAATATCCTGCAGGTAAATTGGTTAAAGTAGAGTCGTTAGAAGTGATATTCCATTCATATTCATAAGGGAGCATTCCACCTAAAGCGTGAATAGTTATACCGGCTGATGAATCACCTATGCACACGTTCGTAATTCCTGTGATGGACAATGTAAAGGTAGGAGGTTGATTAAGTATTAATGTATCAATAATTGTTTGATTTAGAAAATCAGTGATTGTAACAAAATAAGTACCGGCAGTTAGATTAAAAACAGTATCATTATTTTGAATAGGGCTAGTGTTCCAGGAATAGGAGTAGGGCTGAACGCCACCATATCCTTGAACTACTGCCATTCCTGTATTAGATCCGTTGCAAATAACCGGAGAAATCAATGTGATTTGACTACTTAAAGGAATGATAATTGGAATCGATATGGTGCTACTATTTCCGCAAGGATCTATAATCGTTATTGTAACAGTATCATTTTCCGTTATAATAGTTTCCGCTATCGGTGATTGTATAATCGTTAATTGATCAATGTTCCAAATATTATCAGAAATGTTATTATAAACAAGATTTGTTAAGTCAGGTATTTGAAATTGAGAGCCGTTTATTTCTGCGAGTTGGAAAGGAAATGGAGTTGTTACAAAAATGGGCGCAATAGTATCATAAACTACTATAGAATCATGGTCGGTAGCTCTACAATAAGTATCAAAAACAGTTAAAGAGAAGTGTAAAATCGAATTACAATCTGTAGAATCAATAGGAACTGAAATGGAATCATTATTATCAGGAATTACATTAGTCCCTGTCCATTCAAAATAATAATCAGGTGTTCCGCCATTAGTAATAGCATAAACATTAATGATAGAATCGTTTAAAATGGTACTTGTTGGAGGTAAGATAATGTTGGTTGTGGGATGTTGTTTTACATCTAATAAAAAAGTAGCAGTCGTTGCACAACCATTTGATTCACCAATAACTGTAAAACTTGTAGGGATTGGGGCGGAAATTAATTGGGTTTCACCTGAGTCAAGTAAATTGGGCCAATAGTAGTTTGTGGCTCCAAATGCAGTAACCGATAATGAATCTCCTTCACAAATATAGGGGGTGGAAGGGTTAAATGTAATGTCTGGATATGGATATACCATTACATGTGTTATAGCAGGGGTTGAGACTTCAATACCGGAAGTAACAACAACTGAATAATCACCAGTATTTTCTTCTGTAGCGTTAATAATAATTGGATGTTGAGCTATTGAAGAAAACTCATTTGGACCAGACCATACAAATGTTGCATTTGAAGGGGCAAAATTGGAATGTAAATAGATGGTTTCTCCCTCACAAATTGGACCATCGTTAGTTGCTAAAGCAATCAATGAACAATCAGTGGTAGCATCAGAATAATCCGAAACGATACTGAATGAGATGGTTCCATTTTCTCCCGGTTTATTGATTAATAGAAGCAAATAGTAGGCGTTAGGTTGAGCATTAGGGATAAAACAATACTCAGTTGCTCCACCGAAATTACTACAGTCTATAAGGTTGTTAATTGGATAAACACCCATATCACCGTCGTGATTTCCCAATAGATTACCAGGATAATGATAAGGTGTAGGTTCAATATATAGTTCACTTTCACCACAACAGAATCTTCTTAAGAAATCAATCTGGTTTTCTCCGTAAAATGGACCCCAACAGGCAAAATCAATATCCGGGATTGTTAATGATGCAGGATAATCTTGATGAATTCTTAATAATAAATCACCGGGTTCCTGAATCTTCATGAAATACCAGATGGGGTTGTTCGTTTGTGTCAGGCATCCAATTTGGCCTTGAGAAGCAACTCCACCAAGCGGACTAGGGAAGGACACTCCAGCTGGACTATCATCCGTGCAAAAAGGAATAGCAGAATATCCGGTGCTTGTAGTAGTATCAGAAATACAAGGTGATTCATAGGTCAATAAATTAGAAGTACAAGATCTACACTTAATATGAGCAAGCCATCCGGAACCAGTATCTACATGATCACTTTTGAATCTAAATGTGAAAGAATTTGAAGATGCAGTAAGCGAAGGTGGAAAATTATTGCCGGTAAAATAACCTACCAAAGAATTATAAATTGAATTGCCATCATAAATCCACAAACTGTCACCTTGTCCCAAAGCAAACTCAATAAATTCCATATTTAATATATTGTTCTCAAGAGGATCTGAATGTATGGTTTGGATAATATCTGTGCCATTTTGATAGTTATTTAATCCACCCGGATCAGAATATAATAAATTACAACTATTAATCTCAATATTCGACATGGGAGTTGGAGCGCAAAAATGAAAGGTAATATTGTTCAATTGAGTGCTATTTGTCCCACTAAAGGTGAGGAATTGAGGATTGGGATTAATGAAACTTGAAGTTTTTAAGGAACGAGTAAATAATGTAGAATGATATTGAAAGGGACTTCCAGTCATTGTAGTAGTTCCAGTGTTGTCATCTATTGCAACCACTAAATTTTGAGAATTGTTATATTCAAATGGTGTGTCAAAATTTATGGTTACCCAATTAGAATCGCTGAAATGAACCGTTCCATAAAAAACAAGAGTCAAACCTGATCTTTGAACCCAATCCGAATTATGTATGAAAAATGATTTGTTCGTTTCTCCTAAAAAAATGCTTAATGTTCTACTAACTTCAATTGAAGATGCATGATAGAATGATATGGCACAAATCTTTCCACTTTGGTTAATCTCATTTTGAAAATAGATTTGTTGAGAATAAGTGTACCGATCTAGGGATGAAAATGGTAATGTATTTGAGGTTGTTGAACCACTTCCAACTATAATATCCTGTGCATTTCCATAAAAAGGAACAACACAAAATAGTATTAAAAACAAGGAAAATAAAGGCACTTTATAATTCTTATGAACTATAAATGTTTCATTTTCTTTATTAAGATTGAAAATTTTATCTTTTTTGACCATAATAATCAATAGTTTCTCTTTAGTTATCTTAATATATTAATAGACCCAACTTTTTTAAATTGTTGCCCAAATAAATTTTCATAAATAATTATATAAGAATAGGTTCCGGAAGGAGCTGCTTCTCCATAATAGTTTCCATCCCAGCCATAATTGTAATCAGTAGAATAAAAAATTTCTTCTCCCCAACGATTGAAAATTCTCATGGAATAACCCTCCTCTTGTACATAAGAACATACAGGCAAAAAGGTATCATTAAGACCATCCCCATTTGGAGTGAATGAATTTGGAATATATATGATAGATCTATCGTTAACCGAAATGGAGTGTGTCACAGAATCTCTACAATCATAATCATTAATGGCTGTTAATGTGATTTGTTTTAATCCGGACTCATTGTAAGAATGAGAAGGATTCTCAACTTGACTGATGGTCCCATCTCCAAAATTCCAATGATATTGATTTGCATTTTGTGAACAATTAGTGGCAAAAAATGATTGATGAATCAACAAATTGTTATTTGTTGACGTTTCGAAACATGCAATTGGTTTATGAATTTCATTAATTAAAAAATTAATGGTATCAATACAATCCTGATCTTTGATAGATACTGTATATTGACCACCTCCTAAGTTAAAGGCATGATTATTATTGAAATCGTTGATATTGGTCCATAAATATTCATAATTTCCGGAACCTCCTTCTACTCTTATGGTTATTGAACCATCATTTCTTCCACAAATAGATGGTGCTACTTGATCAATAAATGATTGTATATCAAATAAATCTATAAAAATACTAGTTGTATCTGTACATTGATTTTGATCTGTTATAGTAATTTGGTAATAACCTGAATTTAAGTTAGTTAGATCTGTACCTGTTGTAACTCCATTATTCCAATGATATTGGTAAGGTGGTACTCCATTTTGAATAGTAACGGTAATAGATCCATTTTGAAGGTCACAAGTTTCCATGATGGAAGTGGTTTGCTCAATGCTCATTGGATTAATGGTGTTGAGTGTGTCCGTTTTAGATTTTGAACAACCATTTTGGTCAGTTACAGTGCACGAATAAATACCTGTTGCTAAATTGTTGATTGTATTGGAATTACTTCCATTATTCCATAAGTAGTTATAAGGAGCGATACCTCCAACTGCAGTGATTTGAATACTTCCTGTATCATTTTGACAAGTTGGTGTTTCAATGTTAGAGGTTAAACTGATGATTGAGGGTTGCGTGATGGTTATAGTGTCTTGGATAGTACAACTATGACTATCTGTTACTGTTACAAAAAATATTCCTGCTGTAATGTCGTTGATAATGTTACTGTTAGCTCCTGTATTCCATAAGTAGGTGTAAGGAGGAACTCCTCCGGATACTGAAATTTGCGCAGTTCCTTCAGATTGTCCAAAACAAGTAATAGGTGTGCCGGATATATTTGACGTTAAGGGTGAAGGTTGTGTAATCAAAACACTTTTTACAGTACTGTTCATTAGGGCATCAGTTACTGTAACAAAATAGAGCCCCGCACTAAGAGATGTAGCTGTGGCAGTTGTTTGAGGTGGAGTTGTGCTCCAAAGGTATGTATGGGGTATTAACCCACCATCAGCAATAACAGTAGCTGACCCATCATTTAAACCATAACAACTGCAATGAGTTGTATCTGTTAATGATGCATGGATCGGGAAAATAACTTCAACATTTGTGGATATACTATTCCCGCATGGATCAGTAAAAGTTATTACAACTGTTTCGCTATCAGTCATTATAGATCCGGCTGGCGGATATTGCGAATAAGTTAGTGTATTGGGATTCCAACAGTTGTCTAAAATATTATTGAGTCCTAAAATATATAAATTGGGGATGGTATAATTCGGAAAAGTACCAATACCATAGATGTAGGTAAAAGGTAGTGACATAAACCAGGGCGAAATAGTATCCGTTAAATGATAACTTACTGTATCATTTCCGTAGCAACCAAACTGATCCGTAACTTTGAGACTTACTGTATATAACTCGTCACAATCGTTTGGAATTATTGATATTTGAGTATTATTTGAATTGTTAGGATTTACATTGCTCCCATACCATTCAAAATTATTGTTACCTCCACCACCTATAACTGTTGCTGTAACAGGCATTGATATATCATCTGGACAGAAGATTTGATTTGTTAATTGGACCGTTGGTGTGGGATTATTATGAACATTTATAGTATAATTTGCTGTGTCTGTACAACCTGATAAAGTCCCGGTAACAGAATAAGTAGTAGTAGTATTTGGTGACACAATTTTGCTACTTCCTGATCCCAGACCATTACTCCAAATATAACTTGTTCCCCCTGAAGCAGTCATAGAACTACTGTTTCCTAAACAAATATCTGTTGCTGAACCACTTAATACAATATTAGGTGGTACATTTACAATCAAATTAGTTGTTGCTGGGGCTGAATTTTGTCCATACAGAGTAATTACTAAACTGTAAATTCCTGAATTAGAAGTTGTTGCATTTGAAATAATCGGATTGGGTAAGGTAGATGTGAATCCATTTGGACCATTCCATAAATAGGTTGCATTAGGTTGTGGATTATTGCAAGTCAATTGAATCGTACTTCCTGAACAAATAGGCCCATTATTGGACACTTGCGCTAATAATGAACAATCTGTTGTTGCACCAGGAGACAGAGGGACTGTGTTAAAATTGATTGTTCCAGGATTTCCGTAATAATTGGTAATCAATAAGATGTAAAATTGTCCACTTTGAGCATTGGGAATATAACACCACTCAGAAGCATTGCCCGAAAAACTACAATCAATTAGATTATTTATAGGGTATCCCCCCATACTATTTGTATGATTGCCATCTGTTGGGGTATGACTATTTCCGGATGAACGGTATAACTCATATTCACCACAGCATAAACGATCCATAAAATCTGCTTGATTATTGGCATAAAAAGGCCCCCAACAAGCAAAATCGACATCCATATTTCCCATTCCTGTTTGAATAATATGAATTAACATGTTTCCGGGAGAATTAATTTGCATAAAATACCACGCCGGATTCGGTGCTCCATTTAAACAACCTATTGGTGTTGTTAAAAAAACATTCGCATTTCCATTTGTTGCAGATGGAAAAGTGATTCCATTAGGATTTACATCGGTACAAAATGGGCCAGCAGTATAACCTGTATTACTTTGAGGATTAGGATGACAGGGAGATCCTAATAAAAATGAAACCGGTTCACAAATTGAACAATAAATATGAGCCAACCATCCTGATGAAGTACTTGAATTGTCAGATTTAAACCGAAATGTTATTGATGTTCCCATTGCTGAGGATAAAAACGGATATGTTATATTTGTATAAAAACCTTGAAGTGTGGATGTTGTATTTAACCCATCATATATCCATAATGTATCACCTAACCCAATCGATAATTCCATAAAATCAATCACTAAATGGGTATTTAGTAATGTTGAAGCTGTAATGGTTTGAGTAAAATTTTGATTATTTCCATAATTATTCATTCCCCCCGGATCAGAATAGAGTAATTCACAAGTAGTTAATGGGGTATTTGACATGGAAGTTGGGGAACAAAAATGGATTTTGATGTTATTTCTATTGTTCGAAACAGATCCGGATGGTGGCGTCGTTATCGATGGATTGATCGTTGAACTGCTATAATAGAGAACTTTTGATGCGGCAGCTGTATATAGAAAAGTGGTAGTTGTATCATTAATTTGAGTGTTGTCATCAATAGCGAGTCCTAAATTTTGAGTTCCATTATAAATAAAAGGCACATCAAAAGTTATAAATATCCAACTATTACTCACTAAAGCTACACTACCAAAGAACACTTGAGTTAATGAGTCGATCGGAATCCAATCTGTTGCAGATGTAAAAGTTGTTTTTGAGGTATGCCCTAAATAGATTTTTAAGGTTCTTGAACAAGTATCTGCTGTGCCTGTTCTTAATGAAATTCCACAAATACTCCCACTTTGTGTAATTTCTGTTGAAGTAAATATTTGCTGAGAATAAGAATATTGAACATCCGTATTGGTTGGAACATTTGAAGTTGTATTATAAGCACTTCCAATGGTGATGATTTGACTAAAAACAGGATTCTGCAAAAGTAGAAATACCAATTGCAACACTGATAAAATTTTTATATCAAATCCTACTCTTTTCACTCTCCAAAAATTTAAGCAAATATATATATAATTAATAATATTAATACTTAAATATTCGTAAAAAGTTACAAGAAAAAATTAACAAATAAAAAGTAAAAAGTAATAACAGGTGTTAGTTGCTTAAAGGTTTAACGCTGCGCTGTTGAAAGGTTTAACGCTGCGCTGTTGAAAGGTTTAACGCTGCGCTGTTTAAAGGTTTAACGCTGCGCTGTTTAAGGGTTGAAAAGTTGAAACTCACTTAAACCTTAAACCTTTAAACCTTAAACCTTAAACCTTTAAACCTTAAACCTTAAAACTTAAACCTTTAAACCTTAAACCTTTAAACCTTAAACTTTAAACTATTCATTATTCATTTCAGAGTAGTTTCCCCTTTTTTTACTGAGGGTTACAATGTAAACTCCTGCAAAAATGAGAATTGCTGCCAGAATCTTATCAATACCTAGAGTACCTAAGCCCCAATATAATGAAACCATTGTCATTACGACCGGTTGAATGTATACATACATACTCACAATCGTAGGGCGGATCCTCTTTTGGGCATAAGCAATCAAAATATAACCTAAAAAAGTTCCAAAAAGGATGATATACCCTAAATACAATGTAAAGTCCCACACTTTATCAGAAGAAAGATTTCCTATTGTAGATAACCCTTTTAAATCTTGAAAATAGAATGGGATTAGAACAATGGATGAAAATAAAAACATCCATTTCATGAGCGTTATCGGTGAATATTTTTTGATGATATCCATGAAAACGGTTAAGTATAATGCAAAAGATACACCACTCAAAATCACTAAAACATCTCCCCAAATAGAGTATGTATTCGTTTGATCTTGAGATTTATAGGCGGAAAAAATTAATAACAAAGCGCCACTCATACCAACCAAAACACCTAATACCTTTTTGAGAGTGATGGGCTCCTTTAAAATGAAAGCTGCCAGAAAAAGGGTGTAAATAGGACCTAGTGTTTGTAATAATCCACAATGGATGCAATCCAAAACAGAATCGCACCTCCAATGGACCTTAATACCAATAAATTGCTGTATGATAAATAGTCATTAAACAATAATTTGGAAAATGGCGCACTAAAACCAAATATGATATTGGCTGCAATCAAAGCAATATGCCCCTTTGTTGATTCTTTCATGGATCTTTTTTCAATCTGCAAAAGTACGGAAAAGAGTAAATATAAAAAAAGCTGTATCTTTGCAACATCAATTTTCTTAAATTAAAATTCAGATATTAAACCATTTATGAAAAAACAATTTGCCATTTTATTGAAATGGGGAGCTCTTTTAGGAGTTGCTTTATCATTTATTCAATTAGCTAGAAAATTTTCCGATAGCTTTGATTTCTACGCATTTGGACCCATAATTGATCTTTTAAATGCACTTCTTTTTATCGGAGCGCTTTATATGGGGATCAAAGAGGTTAAAGAGGAGTGTTATGATAATGTTATTTCGTTTTCTAAAGCATTTGCCAAGGGATTAGTTGTTGTTGTTACCGCTTTTATTATCGTATTTACCTATCTGAATTTTCATTATGGGGTATTTTTTAAAGATCAGCTTCAGGTTGTGAATGAAAAAAATATCACCCGTTTTCATGAACAGTTGGAAAACGATTCTATCAAAGTGAAAGAA
>Ga0209098_1001740_pt1 | contig 20216 bp, 17 predicted proteins | sample AD_JPNHW1_MetaG_FD_184429 | JGI IMG/M metagenome (GOLD analysis project Ga0209098, IMG submission 184429) | Active sludge microbial communities of municipal wastewater-treating anaerobic digesters from Japan - AD_JPNHW1_MetaG (SPAdes) (version 2) | ecosystem: Engineered > Bioreactor > Anaerobic...
AATTTTATGGACGGGTTGACACGGCAGGCCGATTTAAAACCCGCCCGCTGCAAAGCCCCGGAACGTTATAGGCAAGTGCAAAAAACCCAGGCATGAAACATTATCTGACAATAATATTCGCAGGACTAATCATATTTTTATTCTCAACTTGTAGACAAAAGCCTCATGTCAAAGAATATTATGTGGTTTCAACAGGTGACTCAACTGATTTCAATCATAAATATAAGAATACTGCCTCACAAGAACCACACCCATATCTACCTCCCGATATCTTGGAGAGTAATTATTACTATAAAACAGTGATAATTTTTGACTCTAGTGATTTGGTTTATCTGTATCAAACGGACTTAATAACGAATGAAAATTCTATTGTAAAAAATTCAGGTGGATGCATTGTAAATGAAAATGATAATTTTCATAAATTCATGAAGTACCCAAATTACCTTGCCTTGAAATCAGAAAACATTTTGAAGTTCTCAAACAGAAACTTCATCGAATTTATAAAATCAAATAATGATATATTTCTTTTTGATACAATTTCAAAAGGTTTAAGAATTCTTATTATTGCTAGTAAAGAGGACACAATAATAAATTCCGCCTTTTATGATTTAATGAATCTAATAGTGAAAAAGAAAAGGAACATTAATAGTGTTCATTATTTTATTCGTTTAACAACCGAAGAAGAAAACAAAGTAATCTTTTATAAACGAAGAAATATAAAGTACAAACCTGATACTATAAAATGGTCAAAGAATTTTCTAAATGGGGACTATCCGCCTTTTACAAGACAATATGATTCAGTTGAAAAGTATGTAATCCCTTATATATTTAAAGCTCGAAAATCATTTAGTATTGATTCAATAATAACTAGAAAAGTAATTAATTGAAACTGCACCAGCCTATAACAGGGGCTTTGCATCAGGCGGGTGCGGGGAAAATTTGAAACGAATGGAAAATTAATTAATTTTATGGACGGGGTGACACGGCAGGCCAGTTTAAAACCCGCCCGCTGCAAAGCCCCGGAACGTTATAAGCAATTCAGGCGGGCAACAGATTAAAGGCCGCTGTTTGACAGGATTGGTAAGGATTTGGAAAGGTCGTTCTTTGAATATGGTGACTTTTCAGCCCTGACAGTTACTGGTTTTACAGTCTTTCATGCTATGCTTGTGTTTCTCATTTTTCACAACAGTGCACTTATTGACCAAATAGTTTGGCATTATTCAGACGGGTTGACTTGGTATATCCTTTTCATATTTGCACCGCTTGCATTAGGACTGCTTACTGCTATTGCTTTACACAAAAAAGTTCTCACACCAAGTTTTAGAATTCTACTTTATTCCATAGTGACACTCCAAGTTGCATTTCAAATTGCCGCAACGACAATATCTTCAAACTATTGGGGCTATCCATTTAAGAGGCAATCAATTTTTTCTGAAATATCTCAAGCAGACAAAGTGATAACATTCTCAAAAGTTTTTACCGATCCAAATAAGAAGCCCATGACACTTTCCGTTTTTCTTGACACAGCTAAATTTGAGAAAGGACTTTTGGGAAGAAAAGACCCTTACTATGGAGGCAAAGACAGAATATTAATGGTATTTGAAGACAATGCTCATATTCACGGTAACCTATATTATATTCCAGAAATTTATGATGACACAACAAAGAAAATTTCCTTGGACAAGTTAAATAAAGTTGCGAATTCAATTTATAGTAGCGGTATTATTGACAATGGAGAAATGTCTATGGATTTCGGCAAAATATTAAACGGGATTATAGTTGAATATCAAACCAAAGACAATGAACAGTATTTATTTGCAGGACTTGCAGGTCAAGAGATTTCAAACGACCATCATCCATTTTACGAATTTCTTTTTAAAGAAATTAATGGAGTAGAATTGATAAAGAAACAAAGATATTACTATGATTTTGCCGGAGTTGAAGGGCTTGAATACACATTTATTTCACCTTTATTTGCATTGCTTTTGACTATATTAAGTATTGTTGCGACAATATTTATCCTATCGGTTCGGTATTTCAGACAAATGATAATGCGTAAAGAACAAGACACTGCTTAATGGGCTAAATTGCACGACCGCATAACAGGGGCTTTTCATCAGGCGGGTGCGGGAAAAATTTGAAACGTATGGAAAATTAATTAATTTTATGGACGGGTTGACACGGCAGGCCAGTTTAAAACCCGCCCGCTGCAAAGCCCCGGAACGTTACCGAACATTACAGAATGACCGTACACAAATAAAATCATCATGAAAAAACTCCTTCTCTTCCTGACTTGTTTACTGACAAGTGTTTTTGTTTATTCTCAAATCACTTTTCAAAGACATTATGGTGGTCCAGGTGCTGATAATGGTGCAGGTAATGTGCTACAGACAATTGATGGTGGATATATAATTGCTGGATATACCGATAGCTATGGTGTCGGCGGAACTGACATTTATTTGATAAAGACAAATTTGTATGGAGACACATCTTGGACTAAAACAATTGGTGGGCTTGGAGATGAACGTGCATTTTCATTAAATAGTACAAATGATAGCGGATATATTATTAGTGGTGAAACCTCAAGTTTTGGAGCTGGCAATGGAGATGCTTATGCGATAAAATTAAATCAGAACGGAGACACCCTATGGACAAGAACATATGGTGGTCTTTCAGGTGATATGAGTTGGGATATGATCCAGACAAATGACAGTGGCTATGTATCCGTTGGGAGCACAATGAGTTTTGGCTATGTTTCTATGAGTGTTTATTTAGTAAAAACTGATAAAAATGGATTTTATGAATGGTCTAAAACATATAGTAAGAAAGATATTAATGTCGGTTATGGTATTATTCAAACCAGCGATAACGGATATTTAATAGCCGGAGGGACTTTTACTACAGGTACTAATTCCAGAGATTGCTATGTCATCAAAACAAATGCAATTGGCGATACCTTATGGACAAAGTTAATTGGTGGTACAGGTGATGATATGGCTTATTCTTTATGTAAAACAAATGATAATAATTTTGTTATTTGTGGTTATACAAGCAGTTCGGGTTTCGGTGGAGACGATATTTTATTATGCAAACTTAATACAAGCGGCGTTGTATTGTGGACAAAAACATATGGTGGGCCTTTGGATGAATGGGCTACAGCAAAGCAAACAAGTGATAATGGATTTATAATTGCTGGATTTAGTTATAGTTTTGGTTTGGGTAATGAAGATGCTTATATTATTAAAACCAATAATAACGGTGACACACTGTGGACAAGAACTTATGGTGGTAATGGAAATGAATCAGCAGCAGTAGGCCAAGAAACATCAGATGGCGGATTCATTCTTGCCGGTTATACAAACAGTTATGGAGGAGATAATGATGTTTATCTAATAAAGACCAATGCTAATGGGCATGTTGTTGGAATTAATGATTACACATCATCATTGAATAATAGAATTTCAGTATCCCCTAACCCTACAACAGGACAAATCAACATTCAAATCCCCCCACAATTCGGACAGACCAAAACACTTGAAGTTTTTGATTATACCGGACAACTACAATTAGCAAAAACAGATAACTTCTCAGACATAGACATTAGTTCTCTGACAAGCGGTTTATACTTTATTGTTGTGACAAATACAGACAACGAAAGACAAACATTAAAAATAATAAAGGATTAACGTTCGGTAACAGGGGCTTTGCATCAGGCGGGCTGCGGGAAAAATTTGAAACGAATGGAAAATTAATTAATTTTATGGACGGGTTGACACGGCAGGCCGGTTTAAAACCCGCCCGCTGCAAAGCCCCGGAACGTTACCAGCAATTTTAGACGAACATGACGGACTACTACAAACTGTTGGGAGTTTTACCAACTGCAACGACTGAAGAAATTAAAAAGGCATACCGACTACTTGCCTTGAAGTATCATCCTGACCGAAACCAAGGAGACAAAAACTCGGAGGCTTATTTCAAGAAGGTAACCGAGGCATACACTATTCTGTCTGACCCGGAAAAAAGGGAAAGCTATAACTGGGAATATAGGAAAAGCCAGCAGACTTCAAACAATCAGAGCCAACAACAAAAGCGAACCGAACCAAAACAAGAACCGCAAGTTACACCACAAGTAATTCTTTCAGTCTTCCAAAACATCAAAAAGAAAGTAGTCGGTATAGACAAAAGTCGAATAAATCAATCGGCTCTTTACAACTCTTTAAATGACTTGCTTTCTATCAACAATCTAAATCTTCTCATTTCGTGGGGCGATACGAAAACGAATAAGCAAATAATTAACGATGTCCTGACTTGTTGTAACTTTTTGACATCTCACACCACAGAAAAGCTGTTATCAAAACTTGCAAAACTTGCTGGTTCAGACAATGATACAATTCAAGAGATTTTTAATTATTTAAAACAGAAAAAGAAAAGAGAATTTCGTAAAAAGTATGGGCTTCTTATTGGACTTTTTGCAATAGTATTAGTTTTAATAATAGTTGCAAAGTTAAAACCCAAAGAACCATATATACCAAGGACTTTTACCCACTCTAATCGCCCATCGAATGGCGACCTTGACAACACATTTCATGACAACCAATCCGCATCTACCACATCTGACGGAAAAAAAACCGAATATGTTCCTGAATTGACGCCTGAACAAAAACTGCAACAAGAAAAAAACAAATTGATTGCAGAAGGCTGGAAGGAAACCGAGGTTAACAACGGACAACTGCCTTCTTGTTACAACTTTGTTCCTAAAAAGAGCCGTATAAACAACTATCTTGAAGTTCAAGTTGGAGGTGGGACGGATGTAGCAATAAAAGTTATGAATTTAAACACAGACAAGTGTATTCGTTATGTATTCATAAACAGCGGCTCAACTTACAAGATACGCAACATACCAGAGGGGACTTATTATTTGAAAATTGCTTACGGTAAAGATTGGTTCTCAAAAGTTGAAAATGGACAATGTGTTGGAAAATTTCTTCGTAACCCAATGTATGAAAAAGGAGATGACATTATGGACTTCAATCTTCAATACACTTCTGACGGATATAGCATTCCAAGTTTCCAATTAAAGCTTGATGTGATTGCTACAAACACAATGAATACATTTAGTTCGCAGAACATTTCCGAAAACGAGTTCAACCAATAACAGACGAAATAAAAACTGCTGATAACAGCAAGGCTTGGCACAATGGCGGTGAAGTAAATATTTGAAAGGTATGTATTTATTTATTAAGTTTGGGTTTGGTTTGACACGGCAGGCCAATAAAAAACCCGCCCGCTGCAAAGCCCCGGAACGTTACCGCCAAGTGTAAGAGACAGACAACGACATAGAAACATTGAAAAGTAAACCATTGTGAAAGGACAGAAAAAAGAAATATTGACAAGACCAAAGAGTCGACACTCATGCCGACCCGATTTTTTTTATTTTTTGCCCACCGCACATTTTTTAAAACAATTGCCGACCCACATTGCACACATTGCCAAAGCCCCACATGCTTACGCTGAAACCAAAGCTTTGTCAAAGAGTGCAATTTTGCCGACACACAGTAAAGTGTTTATAACTTTTTAGTTTTATTTCATCAAGCATATAATAAATTGACTATTTTTGTCAAGTAATATTTTGGCAATGCAAAAGATTTCATTTTTAATAAAAAACGGAAGAATAAAAAAGAGTTTATTACAAAGGCAAGTTGCTGCTGCATTAGATATTGATGTGGCTATGTTGAGTAGATTTGAGAGAGGCGAAAGATTACCGTCAAAAGAGCAACTTAAAAAAATTGCTACAATATTAAATTTAGATGAAAAAGAATTATTGAAAGAATTAGCAGTTGCGAAAATCATTAACGATATTAAAAATGAAGATAATCCAAGTGCTATTTTGAAAGCAGTTCAAAAAGAAATTAAAAAGGAATCAACATGATTGAATGTGAGATACAAAAAAGCATTGATTTTAAAATTGCAGAGTTGAAGGATGTAAATAATCCCAATTCTGTTCACGGTATTTATCCTTACAGAGGTAAAATATCCGCCTTAGATGCAGACCAAATACTAAAACAAATACCAAAAGGCAGCGTGGTTTTGGACCCATTTTGTGGTTCAGGAACTATTGTCTATGAAGGCTTGAAATATGGACTTAAAACCATTGGAACAGACCTTAATCCAATTGCTGTTTTTTTAGCAAAAGGCAAAACAAATATTCCAAAATCATTGGAAGAAATACAGTTTGAAGTCAAATCATTAATTGAAAATGCAAAAAAATTAACTAATTATAACAAAGTTAAAGAGAGTGCAGCAAAACATTTTCATGAAGATACAATGGATGAAATTTCAAGAGTTGCTGTATTCTTTGAATCAATGTCGGATTATGTAAAAGCTTGTTTTCTTGGTTCTATTTGTTTATCTGCAAGAGGATGTAATCATTATATGTGGACTTCAAGTACTGTCGGTAAAGACATAAATCCGAAGAGGTACATAGATTTTTATGAAAAATTTGAACAAAAAATAAAAAAGCATCATTACCCACTTCAAAATAATAGTAGTATATATGACTTAGATGCTAGAAAACTTACAGAAAAAATCGAACTTGAATCTGTAGATTATGTTTTTACAAGCCCACCATATTTTGATTGTCTTGATTATACTGCATACTATGCTAAAATAATATATGACATATTGGATTTTGATAGAATAAAAATAAGAGAAAGTCTAATCCAAACATTTAAAGAGTATGAATTGGATATGAAGAAGGTACTTGAAGAATTGTACAAAGTATGCAAAAAGGGAGCAAGGATTATTTTTGTTGTTGGTGACAAAAAGATACATGGAAAACTAATAAATGGTGGTGAGTTTTTTAATTCATTATCTCCATTTAATAATGTGAAATTTCTCGAAAGAACTTATTCTGGTTCAAGTTCCCAAGTATTTGATAAATTGAATAACACTAAAAGAAAAGAACAAATTGTAATATGGGAAAAATAAATGGAGCAGACTGCCAAAAGTATGTTATAAACAAGGCTGAAATATTTATTGGAAATTCTAGTAAAATGTCTGAAATAGCAGATAATTCTGTTAATCTGATTATTACTAGTCCACCTTATTGGACATTGAAGGATTATGAGAATGATGACCAAATTGGACTTGGTAGCGCTTCATACGAGCATTATATAGAAGAATTGAATAAAGTATGGCTGGAATGCGTAAGAGTCTTAGCGCCTGATGGTAAGCTATGCATTAACATTATGCCATTCCTATTAACTGGTAAAGCTGCAAGATTTGAAAGAAGGGAAACTAGACTTGTCCTTGGTGATATTGAAAAATTTCTAAATGAAACAAATGAAATGTTTCAATTTGGATTGTACATATGGGACAAAAGAAAAATTGCACGTTTTAGCTCATTTGGTAGCTATCCTTATCCACCGAACATATTTTCGACATATCCATATGAGTGGATTACCGTTTTTTCTAAGAAAGGAGCAAGAAAAAAAGTATCTCCTGAAATCAAAGAAAAGTCTAAATTAACAACAAAAGAATGGCAAGATTGGGCTATAAATTCTATTTGGGAGATGCAACCAGCAAAAGCTAAATCTGAAGGTCACCCGGCACCATTTCCTGAAGAACTTCCATATAGGTTAATCAAACTTTATAGTTTTTATGGCGATACTGTTTTAGACCCATTTGCTGGGACTGGAACAACTGCAAAAGTTGCTCTTGAATTAGGAAGAAAAGCTATAGCTTTCGAATTAAACACCGAATACCTGCCATTAATAAAAAGGAAGCTTGAAAAAGTTGTAGTGAAATGATAGTTGAATTAAACACAAAATCTGACTTATTTGACCTTGCAAACAAAAAAGTGTCTGGCATTGAACGTAATTACCTTGTTTCTGACAATTTTAGAAACAAATTAGATAAAATTGTTTATACATCGAATAAATTAATAAACAAGCGTGGCATAAAACCTTATATTGAAGTTAAATATGATTTTGGGAGGCGAAATAAAAGAATTGAAATAGTATTTATTGAATCATATAAAATATCAATTTGCAAAATCACTAACACAAGTGAATTTGATAAAGACTATTTTGAATTATTGTCCCTTATAGAAGATATGAAAACCAAACCTATACTTGCTGATTTTGAAATAAAAGGTGTTTTGTTTTTCACATCCTTATACAACATTGAAACAGTGGAGTCTTTTTTACTCAATCAAAAAGTATATTTTGAACATTTGAATATTGATAATATTTAGAAAATGGCATATTTAATTAACAGGAATCCCCCAGCTCGAATTCAATGCTTACATTCACTTTGTAAATTAATTCAAAGTAAATACAGTACTAACATTCATTTTCGAATGTCAGATGTGAAATATGACTCCGAAGCGATTAACATTCATTCCTTCTGCGATTTATTAATTGAAAATAAATCCGTTGGTATAAAATATTGCAGATACAAAGAAAATCCATTTAGTACATCTGGTTGTTCACTTACAAATGGAATTAATGACGATACGACAAAATCTAAAGAAGTTAGCAATACTATTAATTCATTACATGCACTTGGTTTATTAGACAGAGTTGGAAACTCATTGAAATTGACTTCTATTGGCAATGAATTTGCCAATACTGAATTTAGTAGCGATGAAATGCTACTAATTATAAAAAATTCCGTTTTAAAATATGGCTTATTTATCGGTGTATTGTATCAAATACTCAGTTTGGGTAAAGATGTATTTGATACTTCTGAAATTAATGTAGGATATCCAAAAGCAAATGAAAGGATTTCATATAATGGTAATATGCTAACAATATCAAGTGGTTCAGAAGACGACAGCAATACAAGAACTAAATCTTGTATTTTAGCTTGGGCAACTACTGCTGGGTTTATTTATCCTCTCCCATTAATAGAAACTCTTGACAAAAATAGGCCTCATATTTCTTCTTCAGAATACATACTTCAAAGCAGCAGAAATTTAAGAAAATACAAAGTAATTGAAATACCGAACCATATATTTAGTGGTAGTTTTATTACTGAAAGACCTTTTGATTATAAAAATCTGACAAAAAACATTGGAGCATTAAGAGAAAATAATCAACAAGCCATTCGTGAAATTACAATGAGAGTGGAGCCAAAAATTCAAAACAGAAGATTTGCAGTTCTTTATTTTTTAAATAAAGCTTTTACAAATAAGAATTATTTATCACTAAAAAGTCTGGTCGATTTTATGTTAAAACATGAAGACCTATTTATAATTGAAAGAAGCAAAACATATGAAACAATGTGTGAAGAAATAAACATCGCATTAATTTCTGGCATACCATTTACAATAAAGGATAATGACAAATTGTATCCTCTAACTGGTATTAATATATCAGAGTTGGCCTTAAATGCGCCGTCAGAACTTATCGAAACATTAAATGAATATAAATTATAATGGGAAAAGAGTCAGATAGAAAATGCTTATATAATTACGAAACTAAATTACCTCCTTGCGTAATACTAAGAGTTTATAAATTCAGCTATCTAAGCGATTTTATTACTAACAATAAATCAAAATTGGATGATTTAGCAATTGCGTTAAAAATAGAATGCATTGAATTTAAAGGTGACCACATTGATATTCGGAATGAAAACTGTATAAACTGCATGTTTTGTGTATTAGGATGCCCTGGTAATAATATTGAAATCAGAAATGATTTTTCGTTAAAAGCAATGTGCTCAAATTTTTCAATTGATTACGATAATAAATTAGGTTCTTCCAAATTAGATAGACTTTTCTCGGGTGAATTTATTGAATTACCCAAAATAAGATTACAACAGTTTAAAGTAAAATATAACTCCTTTGAAGAATTTACAAGTAAAGACGAAACAACGAATATTGCTGTTTGGGGCGCTAATACATTAAAATATTTATCTAAATCAGATAATCCACGAATTGGGCTAGAAGTTGGCATGAAGATAAGCACAAGAGATAGGGGTGGTAGATTAGATATTTGTTTATTAAAAGATAATTTTCTTTTCGTAGCCGAGGCAAAAGTAAGCTTTGATAAAATGATGAATGAAGGCAGATACGAATCACAGCTTATTGCTTATGAAGAAGAACTGAAATCTGCAACCTTGAAAACAAATATTAAATATCATAAATTTCTACTAATAGGTGGTGCAGAATCAGATTTGTTACCAATTACACATGAAAATTGCACTTCGAAAGTTGGAAATAGAGCAAATTTATTTTACGACACAGTAATTAAAAATGACTTTTTCTTTATTTCTTCCAATGCATTATTAGCACTCTCATTATTAAAGCTTTTTATAGGTGATAAATATTCACTTGAATACATATACAAGGAAATATTTAAAGAAGGTGTTATTGGATTACTCTCATCTGGTCTTGTTTATAATAATGGTTCTGAAATTGAAATCATTTCATTATCGAACAGTAAACAAATTCCAATGAAGTATAAGGAAGATGATGATTCTAACTTAAATATTGCAGCTGAGCCATGATAATTTGCAAGCACATTGCCAAAGCTACACATGCCAACGCTTCACCCAAAGCTTTGTCAAAGAGCTTGCAAAGCCAACGCACCGAGAGAAATTGTTTAAAAAAATTTCCGACACTTAAAAAATAAAAAACGCTGGCACACGAGCCGACACAGACAGACAAGAAAGTAAAATGACAATGACACGGAAACTGAATAATGACAATGGTTTACAAGACTGGAAGACAGAACACCAGGCGGTAACAAAGGCTAAAATCAAGCGGGCAGAAAGTGCTAATTTGAAGGGCATTGCAACTAATAAACTTTATCGCAGGTTGACAGTGAAGTGCTCCGAAATGCCCGCCAGCTTTTAGCCTCAGCCGTTACCAACAAGGCGAAGAAAAGACAGCGGTATCGAAAATGACAGAGAAAATGGTTTGAGAAAGAAAAACGAAATGACGATGAAAGAAAAAATATTTAGTTTTTTTTATACTACCAATAGAAACATGCAGAATGCTCACGCACATTGCACAAATTTGCAAATCGCACAAGCCGACTCACAAACCGAAATTTGCAAAAAAATGGAATTTTCAACCCCATAAAAGATTTTGTATATAAGAGAATGGATAATGTTATAGAAAATATAAGTTTAGATAAATTAGCCGAGATTGAAAATTTCAGTGTGCGATCATACAATTTGTGTCATTATAATGGATTGGATAGTTTATATGAGATACTTGCCTTCTTTAATGAGTATAAAAATTTTTTACGGATTAGAAATTGTGGCAGAAAATCAAATATTGAACTTGTTAATCTATGCAAGAAATATGAAAGATTTGACATTAACTCAACCTTCTCAAAACAGGAAGAAATAACTGAAATCTCTATTCGGCAGCAATTAAGTAACCTTACAGTAAGACATAGAAACATACTCAACAATATCATTGATAATCAGTATAGAGAATTATCAACAAGAGCAAGAAATGTTCTGAGTGATTACAGTGATAAAGATATTTCAATTAATGGGCTATTTGAATTAATTGTTGGAAATAATATTGCATTTAAAAATTTAAGAAATATTGGCATAAAAACAGAAAAAGAAATTACCTTATTTTTTAATAATATTCGTAATTTTATAGAAACTGTTAAAATAGTTAATAATGACAATGCCATTATATCACAATGGTTTTTTTCTTTTTTGAAAAGTAAATTTTATATCGATTCAAATTTAGTTAATGAAATTTTAAGTGATCATAATTTAAATAATTCTCAACCATTATTTAAGACAATAAATTTATTATTGAAACGAAATTTTATTCTTAATGAAAAAGAAAAAGCACTATTTGATACTGAAATAAATTACCTAAATGTAAACAATCCTTCAACTTTAGAAAGTATTGGCAATAACATAAAAATGACAAAAGAAGGAGTAAGGCAATTAAAAAATAGATTGCTAAATAAGATTAAAAGTAGGTTTTCTTTTATTAAGGGTTTTGAAATAAATGCAATTAATATATACGGCTTGGATATCGAAGAGGATATTCTATTCATTGATGATGACTTAGTAGCTAAAATTAATTTGAAAGAAGACAATTCATTTAATGGTTATTTTATTACGTTTATTTTTTCTAAATTGTTGTACAATAGATATGAAATTGTTGGTGATACTGATAACCTATTATTTAATATAACAAAAACCAAAGGTAAATTACATAATTGGTCTAATCTTTATTTAATTAAAAGGAATTTAATTAAAATCTTTGATTTTGAAAAATTCATAAATGATGTTAGCAGAAGAGTATCAGAGAGAATTGAAGCAGATTATTCTTTTCATTTAGAAACTTACCTACTCAATTTTTTAAAAATAGACGACATAAAGGAATTAAAAAGAATAATACCAATAACCGAAATATTACTTTTTAATGAGTTTGAAATCTTAATAGATACTTTTGACAATATTGAATTTAAAAAAAACACACTAAAATTAGCTTATGAATACATATATCAAGCATTAATAACATTGGGTAAACCATCTAAAGTTAGAGTTATCCATGCAAAAGTGGAAGAACTATATCCAGATTATCAGACTAATGAAAGTAAAATTAGAGCGTCTTTACAAAGAGAAAATATTTTTGTTTCCTATGGAAGAAATAGTATTTGGGGATTAAAAGAATGGAAAGATACATATAAATCGGGATCGATGCATGATTTAGCCGAAGAGTTTTTATTGAAATGTAAAACCCCTCAACATATCAATGATATAGTAAATTATATTTCGAGATATCGTAGAAATATTACAGCAAAAAATTTATTTTATAATTTGAAGTCGGCAGAAAAAAGGAGATTTGTCTTCTTTGATAATTCGTACATTGGTATGGTTAATAGGGATTATAGTAAAGAATTTATTAAAAGTAATGAAGGTTTAATAAAGAAAAGAACGTGGGAGGAAAATTTCTCAATATTAGAGAACTTCATTAATTCTAATAATCGCTTACCTTATTCAAATATAAATGACGAAGAAGCAAAATTGTACCGTTTTTTAAACATACAACTTAGAAAATCAAAAGATGGAATTATAAGTGAGCAGAAAATAGAAATGCTCAATAATTTAATTTTTCCCTATGTTACTACAAGTAGAAAAACGCAAAATCGTCAATCAGATTCTGTGGTGGCAAATAACAGGAGTCAATCTTTATCTTTAAATAAAAAACAGAGAAGAGTTACTAGTACATGGTGGAACTCACTTCAAAAATTAAAAGAATATCTTTCTGAGAACGGACAATATCCGACAGCTACTGATGATAGAAGTTTATATTCATTTTGCTACATATGCAATAAAAAATTGGAAGATGGGTCTTTACATGAATTGCAAATAGAAGCTTTGGAAGAGATGGATTTTACTTTTAATTCTGAAAACAAAAAAACATGGGATGACTGGTTTCAAGAATTATCTTTATTCTGGAAAGAAAATAATTATTGGCCTAAATCAACAAATAATACCGATGAGAATGAAATGAGATTATATCGTTTTTGTAATGCAATTTTTAAGGATTTCAAAAATGAAGACCTAAACCAAAATCAAATTCAGAAACTTCAAGGTATAAACTATCCTATTGAACAAGGCTCCTTATCAAATATTTGGCTGGAAAATTATCAGAAATTGATATGTTTTCGGAAACTAAATCCAAATAGTTGGCCTCAGGCCCGTGGGATAGAATTAGAAAAACCTTTATATCAATTTTGTTATCGAAATAAAAATAAGTTTAAAAATGGAACTCTTGAACCTTATAAAATTCAGTTATTAAATGAAATAAACTTTGACTTTTATGGATAATATAACCTCAATTAAAGAAAAGCAAATTGAAGATCTAAAATCAATATGTTCTTCAAATGGAATAGATTATAATTCCATGGAAAGGCTTCTTCAATCAGAAAGAGTAAAAAAGCTTCAAAAGCGAAATCACTATATTCAGCAAACAATAGATTCTGAAATTGAAAAAACCTTTGGACATGAAAATAAGTAGTATTGTTTTAAATAATTTCAGACAGTATTATGGAAGTGTTGTCATTGATTTAGAAACGAATAATGACAAAAACATAATATTAGTTGGTGGCAAAAACGGATATGGAAAAACCAACTTTCTAATCTCAATTGTTTGGTGTCTTTATGGCGAGAAGATTACTCAGATAGACGAAAGTTTTAAACGTGAGGTCCAAAAAGAGTCCAATTACCAAAAATTCATAAAACAGTCTTTGAATTGGAAATCAAGAGATGAAGGCAAGTCTGAATTCTCGGTTGAGATTCAATTTGAAGATATTGATTATCCAGCAAATATTAAAGTAAGTGATAATCGTTTATTGATAAAAAGAGTTTTTAATACCCAAAAAATTGATGAATCACTTTCAATTTTAAATACGGAAGGACAGGAATTGTTCTTTGAACTTGAAGACAAAATTAGTTTTATCAATGATTATTTAATACCACTTGAAGCAGCAAAATTTGTCTTTTTCGATGCTGAAAAAATTGCTTCTTGGGCTGAATTATCCACAAAAGATGAAGGAAATGTTTTAAATGATGCTTTGGGTAAGCTATTAGGTCTTGACCTTTTTGAAAATCTTAAAGATGATATAAATGTTTTTATTGATAACCTTAGGAAAGAAAGTGCGTCATCAAATTTAAGGGAACAAATAGACAATACGGAACAAGCAATAAAGCTGAATACAAGAAAAATTGAAGAAATAGACCTTAAAAGTGCGCTCAATGATAATGAAGTTCAGGAACTAAAAAAGAAAATAAATGAATATCATATTTTTCTAAACCAAAATAGTAAGAAAGAAACATCTACAGTCAATCGAGAAAAACTATATTTCGATATTTTAAAACTACGAGAGCGAAAAAATATTATTGAAAAGCAGTTTAATGATTTAAGCGAAATTATTCCTATTGCAATGCTAAGCGGTAAAATTGAGGAAGTTATTGAACAATTAGAATTACAAAATCAGGTAAAAAGTAATACCGAAACAAATGCTGAAATAAAGGGCAAACTTGAAAACTTTATTGAACAACTTTTCAATAAACCGCCTGAACCTGAAGACGGTTCAATGTCTTTCAAAAACAAAGTTTTTTATTCTGATAAAGCACAAGTATTATTAAATGAGCTTTTTAATGTGACCGATGAATTAAACGAATTGGAACTTGAACTTGATTTAAACAAAGCTGATGCCGATTTAATTTATAAGGCATCACAACTTATTAAACAACAATCAAAAGAATTATTTGAAACAACAATTTCAGATTTTAATACCATTCAAATAACTTTATCCGAAGCTGAAAAACAATTGAAAATTCTGGATTCAGACTTAGAAGATGAAACTATTCTGGAAACAATTACCAAAAAAGATGAAGCTGAAAGAAAAAGAGATAAATTAATAGCTGAGAATGGCGCACTGAAAGTCCAGAAAGAAAAACTAGAAAGTGATAATAATAGGCTTAATCAACAATATACTTTACAGCTTCAAAAAAGTAGTGGTAATCAAATTATTAAAAGAAAAATTTCATCGGCAAAAAAGTATATTGATTCTCTTCAAACATTTATTGACAATCAAAAACGTGGTAAAAAAGAAGCACTTGCAACTAAATTATTGGCAGAACTTCAAAAATTGATGCATAAAATGCAAAATGGGAATTCAAGTTTTATAAAAGATTCAAGAATCGACATTTTGCCAGATGGCAAAGGTTTAAAAGTGTCAATACTTGATTCAGAAGGCAAAGAAATTCCTAAAGAGACCTTTTCAACTGGTGAGAAACAGATTTACATATCATGTTTAATAAAATCAATTTTAAGTGAATCAATACAAAATTTCCCGATTTTTATCGATACTCCACTTGGAAGGCTTGACCATGAGCATATTGAAAACATTTTAAATAATTATTATCCAGACTTATCAAGTCAAGTTATTTTACTTGCAACAAATAATGAAGTCACACCTCGTCGTTATAATATGATAGCTCCTAAAATTTCAAAAGCCTATTTAATTGTAAACGAGAATAATAAATCATTTTTTAAACCTGGTTATTTCCAAAGCTATGAGAATAAGAATTAGTAAACAAAATGACGATGTAATTGATAGGTTAAAATCAATCTATAAATTTTCTACAGAAGGTATTATTCCTCGTTTAGCTTTTTCATATAGCCTTCAATTAAATAAGCGATTTGATATATCAAAAGAAACTATACCTAGTTCTGACGGTAAGGATTTTAGAGATGACCGAGGATTGTTTGGCACAATAATCGAAGGAAAATCCAATTATCCGATTTTTAAATCAATCTTGGATAACCACTATAAATCTTCACTATCAGAAGATGATTTCGCAAAATTGTTTAAGTTGCATTTGGAACATGGATTAAATTTAATATCTGATGAACTTAAAAACAATGATTTAACAAGCGGTTATCATATTGACTTTTTGATGAAACTGGTAAGAAATGGATTGTCTTTAAGGTCAAATCAGGTTTATGTTGATAGCACAACTACCGAGACTGATAATAGTTTAGACTGTGAAATAAATACATATAAAAATCCTGTTTCATTTAAATTAGGAAAACAAGCCGATGGGTCTGAAATTATCATTCGAATAAACGATGAAACTGAATGGAGCAGTAGAAATATAGCAATTGCAGGACAAAATGGCTCTGGTAAATCCCAGTTAATTCTTGATATAATATACCAAATTTCAAAGAATACGAATTGTGAATTACCTTTCACGTTTTTCGATTTCAAAGGAACAGATACAAAAGAAAGTCTCGAATCATTTTTAAAAAACACCAATTGTACATTCTTAAAAGTTGAACACAACAAAGGTTTTCCTTTTAGTCCTTTGAAAAATATTGATTTTAAAAATCCAAACAATATTTTAGCATTTGCAAATGACTTTCAGACATTTTTTCCTGAGATTAAACAAGTTCAGTCTGCCAGTTTAATTAGGTCAATCCAAGAATTCATTAATGATAACGACAGAGCACCAGGCTTGACTGAATTAATGGAATCAATTCTTGAAAGAAACAATGAAAGAGATAATACAACTACAAGCGTACTTCAACAGATTATTAGTTCTGGGATTTATAATGAAGATGGAAATTACAATCTTTTTAATCAAAGTACATATGTGTCCATGCCAAGTGATGTAAGCAAACAAATTAAGCAGTTTGTAACATTTAATCAGTTAAAATATTTGTTTAAAAAGTTTAAATCATCTGGTAACACGAACATTAATGATAATATTAAAGAATTAAAGCACATCATAATTATTGATGAAGCACAAAATTTTCTTCAAAAGAAATCAGCTCGTCCAGTCATTGAGGATATGTTAAGAGAACTTAGGTCAATTGGGATAATAATTGTATTGATTGCTCAAGAAACAACTGACTTTGTTTATCCTGACTTCGATTTTATTTCTCAGGTTCGTTTACCGATTTGTGCTGATGTAAATGATAAAAGCATAAACAGAATGGTGAAATTTATCGGCTCAGTAAATAGTGAACTGACTTTAAGTAATGAAATAAAAGATTATTCAAAAGTAGAGGAAGACGAGAAAGGTTATCCGATTAAAAAAGCAATAATTAATATTAATAATCCAAAATCAATTATAATTCGACAATTTTGGAAATCAATAATGGAATAATCAACCCGCACAGCCAAGCAAAATTGCAATTCACACGAGCGAACGTTCAATCCAAAAATTGCAATAGAGCTTGTCTGTCTGCCATCGTTGACATTGACGACAAAAAAACTAAATCTTTTAAGAAAGAAACGGAATGACTGAATTAAAAAATTATCTCAAACCATTGCCAGACAAGAACGCCCAGTTGGTAACAGGCATTTGCTTTCAGTGGCGGACAAATACTTCAAACTTGACAATGACGCGCTTTGCCCCCGTAAAGCAACTGCCAATCCGTTATCGTTCATTGAAAAAAAGAAAGAGATAGCAGTCAAAATGGCCGCCAACATAATTTGACAAAAAAATATTAATAGGGGAGACCAGGAACCACTTTATAAAACGGGGCGACACCGAAAAGCCAAATGAGTAGGAAAAATAATAAAACAACAAACAACATGAAAAAATTAAATTTATCAGTAATTGTATGTAGTTTAGCCATCCTATTTTTAAGCAGTTGCGGCGGAGGCGCAGTAAAAACTGTAAAGAATGAGTTTTTGGGCGAACTGCCCTCGCTCGAAAAAGGCTATTACGACAAGATGCAGGAAAAAGAAAAAGCAATTAAAGAATGCACCGACATGGATAAATCTTTTAAGCTGACGAAGGAAAAAGAACTTCTGAAAGATGAGTGGAGCGCCAAAATAAAAGAATGTTATGCCGCAAACCCATTAACCAAAGCCTTGCCTGTTGAAAGCCTTGCGGGCGCTGCATATACCATAACCGAAGTAAAAGTGGACAAAGCCGTTAAAGGAAGCCTGAGTTTGAAGTTCTCCATAAAAATTGATAAAGACATGAAGAACGAATACGGTGGTTTTGAAAAAGACCTGATAATTTATTTCAAGGCCTTGGACAAAGATGGCAAGGATATTGAAGGCTCGACTACCGTTGCCGTTGTGTATAAACGCGAAGAAATGAAAGCCGGCAAAACGGTTGAAGCATCGGGCACATGGCAAACAAAAGGTTTGAAGAACATGGAGAATTTTGCCAAAATAAAAATTATCACCAAAGCGGAATACGATAAGAAATAAGATTAACAATTAAAATATACACCATGCCATCCTTACTAAAAATAAAGGGTGTACCCTTAAATCGGGCATACTGTTTGTGGCTATTTGCCATTTGCTTTTTGCCCGGCATTTTGCAGGCGCAGAACAAAACATACAAACGGGTTAGCGTAGGTGTTTCGGTTCCTGTAAAAGTAAAAGTGACCGACGTTTCAGTCAATAAAACCGCGGTGACCGACAATTCAAAACCCGAATTGGAAAAGTTCGTCAGCCTTACCGCCGATTTCAAGCAGCTTGCATTTAATGGAAATGCATTCAGCGGCGATTTATACAGCGACGCTTTCTTTACCTACAAGGAGGTAATCAGCATCAAAGGAGAATTGGCTGCCGACCAGAAATCAATATTATGGGCCGATATTAAATCCGTATATACACAATTCTCGGGCGATATCAAAAGCTGGTACAGCACTGCAGACAAAATAACAGAAATCCGTCTCGAAAACCTTCCCCTTTCCTTTGGCAGCCAGTATGCCGTTAAACCCGGTGTTACCAAAGTCACCAAAGTGCAATACACAAGCAAAACCTTTGAACAGCGGTATTTCGACCGTAATGAAAAATACGAGGAGGAATATTTGAGCACCAACATAACGTTAAAAACTCCCATAAGCGGCAGTATCAGCATTGTTGGCATTCCTGTTGTAACAGGGACAGCTATTATAAAAGAGCCAGGAATAGTTACTGTACGGATTTCTACCGCCAATAAAAGTATCCTTGAAAAAAGCCTGGGTACCTTACTCACTGCCGAACTAAGTACTCACGCCGGGATACTGCTGAAAGAAGGGATGGAATTGGATAAACTAACAGCCGAAGGCCAACTGAGTAAAACCGGGCTTTTGAGCGAGGACACCCGCATTGATACAGTAATCCAGAAAAAGATGCTTTCACAGGGAGTGGATGTAGAGGTGCTTATCTATTCTAAACTGCTCAGCGGCGACGAAGTAACCGGAACCTACCAGCATACCATTAAGGTAATCACTTCCGCTAAAATGTATAAGTTGGATTATATGCGCAAAGGCTCGGACGATTTAGATTCGGTGGTACAAAACGCAAGTGTTTCCATTTTACACACAGGCTGGCAAATAAAAAACAGTAAATGACCGAGAGTTCATTCGGCATCATAACATTTTATGATAAATTTATTATGGTTATCATCTTATCAAAAGTTGAGGCACAATTGCAAGGAAATCTCTTAATATTCACATCTTATGGAAATACAATAGAATCAACGAAACGATAACACGGGCTTTCTGCAATGCGGCCTGGCTTCGTGGACAGGAACGCAGTGGACAGACAAGGTACTTCTTTTAAGACAATGCAGTAAAGCCGCACAGCAGAAAGCCCGGGAACGTTATGGGTAATTGAAAATGAAAAGATACTTCTTAATATTGGCACTTTTTATTATTTCTCTTGACACGGTCTGTCAAGGACAAGAAAAAGTGTTTTCGAGAC
>Ga0209098_1001741_pt1 | contig 20209 bp, 15 predicted proteins | sample AD_JPNHW1_MetaG_FD_184429 | JGI IMG/M metagenome (GOLD analysis project Ga0209098, IMG submission 184429) | Active sludge microbial communities of municipal wastewater-treating anaerobic digesters from Japan - AD_JPNHW1_MetaG (SPAdes) (version 2) | ecosystem: Engineered > Bioreactor > Anaerobic...
GTATCCTTCACGTCCGGTTGGAATAAAGTTTTTGATGTTTTCGCCGTTTGCTTTCGAACGCCCTACAATAAGGTCGTCGCTGGCATCCTGCATCCAGAAGAGGTCGCGTCCCCAGGTCGATTCGTAGCGCATAGGTGTGTACATAGCAGCTAAAGCTTTATTTACATCATCAGCGCTTTGCCAGAAATAAGCAGTTGAAGGCAACCCGTTAGGTTTTGTGTCCACCCAGTCTTCGCCGCACGAAGAAAGAATAAACAAGGAAATCAATATGAAATATATCTTTTTCATTTTCAGTTCATTTAAGTATTAAAAATTAACTTTTGCACCAAACGAAATTACCCGCGAAATAGGATATTGACCGGCGTCCAGGCCATAACCACCAACTTCAGGATCCATACCCGAATATTTAGTGAAAGTCAACAGGTTTTCACCGCTCACATAAACTCTTAGCTTGCCCTGCCAAGGTGTTTTCGGGAATGTGTATCCCAGCGTTAGGTTTTTCAGGCGCAGATAGTCTCCTTTTTCGAGATACCAGTCAGAAATAGTTCCGAAGTTTTTGTTGGCATCGCTTGCGCTGATACGCGGAATGTCAGAACCGGTATTGGTTGTTGACCACGCATCCAAGATTTTATCCCAACGGTTGTAACCTTGTTCGGCCGCATTTAAAGTTGATTCTTTGAAGGCATGGAAGAGTTTAACTCCGCCAACTCCCTGGAAGAACATACTCAAATCCCAGTTTTTCCAGTTGAAATTTGCTGAGAACCCATAAGTAATTTTTGGGAAAGCGGCTCCCATATAAACGCGGTCTTTGTCGTCGATTACACCATCGTCGTTTTGGTCGATAAAGCGCAAGTCGCCTGCTTTCGCATTTTTCTGAATAATCGCGCCTTTTGAGTTCGTGTGTGCAGCAACTTCAGCATCCGATTGAAAGATACCGTCGGTTTTAACCAGCCAGTAGGAGTAATATGGTTCTCCAACTTTCGAACGGAACGGATACAATGAAGTTCTCCAGTTATCGTCGTGTGACCAATACGAATTAGCATTGTTGTCGATATAGGTTACTTCATTTTTTAAAGTAGCGAAGTTGATACCAAAATCGTACGAAAAGTCGCCTTTTTTGTCTGACCAGTTGGCAGAGAATTCAAAACCTTTGTTTGAAATCTCACCCTGGTTAATGTATGGTGCATCTACTCCGTAAGTGTTTGTCCATTCGGTATCCTGCTGTTTGATCAGGTCGAATGTTTTCTTCCAGAAGTAATCGGCTGTAATGTTCAATTTACGTTTAGCCATCAGCAAGTCTAAACCAAGGTCGGTTTGTTCCGAAGTTTCCCAGCTCAGGTTTGCATTGTATGCACTGGCCACGTAAGCTGAATTTGTATATGGAGCTCCATTGCCAATCTGGTAAGCGTATCCGCCGGTTAAAGTTGGATATCCGTAGTAACGGCCAATCGAACTCAGGTTACCGATGCGACCCCAGCTGGCACGTAGTTTCAACACGTCAACTGTAGGAACATTGAACCATGGTTCTGAAGAAATTTTCCAGGCAGCTGTTGCTCCAGGGTATGAAGCAGAACGTTTTTTTACAGGCAAACGTCCGGCAATATCGTTACGGAAACTTGCGGTTAAAAAATAGCGGTCGGCAAAACTGTACGATCCACGGGCAACATATGAAAGGTTGCGGTCTTCGTATTGTCCATCCCAAGGTTTGTCCTCGTCAGTTGTTTGCGCATTAATCAGGAACTGAGCCCAGTCTTCTTCGCGTTCGAAGTCTCGGGCTGTTAGACCAAAGCCATGAGAACCATCTTCTTTCCCGGTAACTGAAGCCATTACGTTGATGTTGTGTTTTCCGAAAATACGGTTGTAGTTGGCTGTATTTTCAAAAATCCAATGGTAATCTTTCCCGGTTGAATAAGTGAGAGCATTGCGGTTATTTGGCTTACCTGGTTCGGTACGTTTATACTGAAAATATTTGTAGAAAGAGTTGTAAGCCCGATAAGAGAAACGCGAAGTGATTGTCAATCCCTTGACCAGGTTCGACAACTGCAATTCTGAAACAGAAAGGATGTCTTCGTTACGAACGAAACTTTGGTTACGCAACAAAGAAGCAACTGGGTTTACCACGTCACCATGAATACCAAGGTATTCCGAGTCACGTGGGCCTACGCCGCCAAAGCTTCCATCTTCGTAATAAGGTGTCGCCGAGCGCGGCATGTAGATGGCCGAAAGGATTGTTCCGGTGTATCCGCTGCCAGTATCAGTACCACGGTTATCGTTGTTGTTCCAGAATAAATCTTCTTTGAATTTCAGGTATTTATTAATCTCGTAAGTAGAGTTGAAACGGAGCGAAATGTTTTTGTTGTAGGTATTCAGCAAGGTTCCTTGTTCTTCTTCCCAACGGGCCTGGAACATGTTGCTCATTTTGCTGGTACCGCCGTTGATTGTAACGCTATGACGCTGAACAGTAGCCGTGCGGAAAACTTCGTTAATCCAGTCGGTGCGGGTTATTTGTGCATACGGGTTGAGTGAAGCATCCCATCCTGAAAGCGGTGTTAATCCGGCATTGGTGTAGGCAAGGTTCGAAACCTTTGCTTCGTCGGCAGCATTTAACGACTGAGGCAGACGCCATGCATTTTTTACCCCAAAAAATCCGCTGTATTCAACAGATGGTTTTCCTTCTTTCGATTGACGGGTGGTAATAAGAATTACCCCGGCATTACCGGCGTGTGCACCGTAAATTGCTGCCGAAGCTGCATCCTTCAATACGGTAATCGATTCAACATCTTCAGGATTGTATGGAGCCCCCGGAACACCGTCAACAACATACAAAACACTTTCGCCTTTCGATCCGGTACCACGAATGGTAATTGCCGGAGACGAGTTGGGCTGCCCACCCTGATTAACGATGGTAACTCCAGGTACACGTCCCTGAATCATCGAAGCGGTGCTTAGCACAGGGCGTTCTTTCAGTTTTGGCATGTCCTGCACAACCGAAATTGCTGCTGAAAGGTCTTCTTTTTTTGAAGTACCATAACCAATTGCTACAACTTCTTCAATACCAATTGTTTCTTGTTTTAGAGTAACATTAATCACATTTTTACCTTCTACTTTTATTTCCTGCCCAATCATTCCAATAAAAGAAAAGTATAAAACTGAATTACTGTTTGGAACCTGAATTGTATAGCTTCCGTTAGCGTCAGTAATTGTACCCTGAGTTGTTCCTTTCACCGAGATGGAAACACCTGGCAGCGGATCGCCTCGTTCGTCGGTTACTTTTCCTGTAACTCCCGACTTTTGGGTTGCTGCACCATTGTTTGTTGCTGGCGATGTTTCTTCGTTACTGGGAAAAACAATCACATGGCGGTCAACGATACGGTATCCAAGCTGTGCATTGTCGAGAATATTGTTCAGGATGGTCTCAATTTTAGCGTCCTGAGCTTTCACACTAACATGGATGTTGTCGTTTACCACATTGTTGTTGTAGATAAACCGAAACTCACTTTGTTCGCTAATTTTTTCAAATAGCTGTTTGAGTTGAATGTCCTGGTAATTTAGGTTCAACTTTGTGTTTTGCGAATAGGTACTTGCGTACAAATTCACAACGAACGTAATTGTTAATAATAAAGTTAGGCGCATAATAAGTCCTGCTTTTTTGAGCTTTCTTCTTGGCAAAGGAAGCTCATCAATACAACATTTTTTCATAGATTTGCATTGTTTACAAGTTAAACACTTTATTTGCATTATTTTACGACGGGGAATGTGGGCGCATTCTCCGTTGTTATTTCATAGAATTGAGTTTTATTTTATTGGTTTATAATGATATTATATATCTCTTTCCTGATTTTTTAAGTTTGAAAGAATGAGCTTTGTTTAGCAATTCCAGTATTTCGTCGAGTGTCTCATTTTCAAAGTCTCCGGTAAACCGCAACGATTCGGTTGCTTCGTCAACAAAAATGAATTCACAATCAAATTTGCGCTCCAATTGGTGGGTAATCACGAGCAGTTCGTTGTTGTGGAACCGCAAACGTCCTTCGCGCCAGGGGGCAATTAATTTTTGCTGATTATTGACGGTGATTTCACCGCTTGCCCTTTCCAGAAGCGCTTCGTCCTGTGGTTTCAGCACTACCGGTTCCGATGGTTTTTCCTTTGTGAAAATCTGTACTTTTCCTTCTTCAAGGCTTGCGCTTATTACCGGATCGTTGGCGTAGCTACTCACATTGAACGAGGTTCCCAAAACCCGAACAGTCATTTCCGAAGTATTTACTGAAAATGGCGCTTCAGGATTTTTGGTGACATGGAAGAAAGCCTCACCCATCAGGAATACGTTGCGCTCATTTTTCCCGAATTTGTTTTGACAAAGAAGTATCGATTCAGAGTTTAAGGTCACCGTACTTCCATCAGGAAGGGTAATTTTCTTTATTTCGCCATTCTTGGTAGAATATTCAACCCACGAGGAGGTCGTGTTTCGGTGGCCGATAAACCAGTATAAATTTAAACCCAGTGACAGAACGACCAGTGCTGCAGCAGCGTATTTCATCCAGCCGGTTAGCTTTATCTTTTTAGGTTGGGCTTCAAACTCAAGTTTTGTTGCAGTTAGCTCCCATATTCTTTCGGCAGAACTGGTTGTTTCAGGAGAATAGTTATTCCAAATGTTCTCTAGTTTCTCAAATTCAACTCGTTCGTCAACATTACTGGCGAGTCGTTCAAGTAACTTTTGCTTTTCCTCAGGAGTACATTCTCCAGAAAACATTTGGGCGTATTCTTCAAACTTTGGGTTGGTATTATTCACAATAAAAATTTTCAAATGTCATGAAAAAAGGCTTTTCCTTTTCGTTTCATGTTACCATGACGCAAGAGATTCAAAAATCTCCCAGTCTGTTTCACATTTTTTTCTTGAAATTTTCAAAAAGCAGGTTTGATTAGAAAAAGAGAATGGAAGCAATGCGGCCAAAATCAATGCCTTTGGTTTTCTTATTCTCGGCAAGCGATTGCGAAATATGAACCAAGGCGTTGGCAATGTGGTTGTTTATTGTTTTTACTGAAATCCCAAGAACTTCCGAAATGTCTTTATACTTCATTCCCTGTACTTTAGCCAGCGTAAAAACAATTTTGCATTTTGCTGGGAGCTGGTCGATGGCTTGATTTACCTGGCTTAGGATATCTTCGGTTATTTCATCACTCTCGGGGCCTGTTAACGGCAAAGTATAATATTCTTCGAGCGAATCGAGCGATATCTCCTTGCTGCTGTTCATTTTCCGCAGATACGAAATACTCGCATTTCTCACCAGAATATACAGGTAAGCCTTCAGGTCGTGTATCTCCAATATACTTTCGCGTTGGCGCCACAATGTAACAAAAGCGTCGCTCACAATTTCTTCAGCAATTTCGCGCTTGCGAACAAAGCCAATGGAAAAGGCAAGTAGCGGATCGGAGTATTTGAAAACAATTGTTTGGAATACCTTTTGGTCTCCGTTTTTAATCAGTGATATGTTTTCAACAGTTTGTTCCATTTTCTTGTACGATGGAAAGGCGGCTCAAAAGTATGAAGAATAACCAACCTAAAACGATCGACCACTTTTTTTATTCAAAGTTTAATGCCTCGCTGATCAACACGATAAAATTAAAAAATTTTAATTCGAATGATCTTAAAATGAAAAGAACTATGATTGGTGTACCAACAGTCAGATGTTTGGTATTGGGGTTCATTTGCCCGAAATATTTTTTTTGAAATCAGGCAGAAGAAGAATCGGGAGTAATTCATTCTTCTGCCTGATTTTGGATTTGGCTTATTTTACTGAAATCGAAATTTTTTCCGGGCTTAACCCTGCCGATTCGGCTGTCAGTTTAATTTCTCCGGCTTTTCCGGTTGGACGCAGAATAACCAGCGCACGACCATTAAAACTGCTTACTTGTGGTGCACGGAAACTTTTCATGTCGGCCGGATTTCCATTTTCTACAGCAGCCAGTTCGCCCGCTCCTTCAACTTTAAACTGAATAGGCAGATTGGCGTTTGGAACAAGGTTCCCGTTTTCATCAACCACTTCCACAGTTACATACGACAAATCGTTGCGGCTGGCTTTCAAATCAGAACGATCGGTAGTCAGCTTTACTTTTGCAGGCTTTCCGGTTGTTTTCAGAATTTTTGTTTCCACATCTTTGCCATCTTTCAGCGCAATAGCTTTTAGTTCGCCGGCTTCGTACGGAACTTCAAACGGGGCTGTCAGTTTGGTTTCAGGAGAAACTGGTTTTTTGCCAATTACCTTGCCGTTCAGTTCCAGTCTAACTTCAGGATAATTGGAATAAACATTTACCTGAAGTTTCTGACCTTCGCTTCCAGCCCAATTCCAGCTTTGCTGTTCATCGGGCCAGCCCCACATGCTTACCACTTCGCGCATTCCGGCAGGAATTGGTGAATGCACGGCCATTTCCAGATTGCTTACTTTCCATATCACATCACGGTAGTATGACTGCGGTTTTTTGAATCCGCAGATGTCGATGTCGCCACAATAAGCATTGTACCAGGGCCAATCCATCGAAAACGTGTCTTTCGTGTCCTTTTTTACTGAAGCATGCCCGATGCCTGATTCTCCCAGGTAATCCATGGCTGTCCACACGAAATCGCCAATCACATACGGATGTTTTTCAACCATTTGCCAGTTTTCGAAGGCCTGTAATGGAAACGATTCGGTACCCATCATTAATCGTTCAGGAGCAATCTGGTGATCTTTTTCGTATTCGCCCAACTGGTAGTTGTAGCCACCCACATCAAGTTGCGCAAAAGCCGGAACGGTCGATTCCCATTTATAGGTTGGGTGATCCCAAAAGAAGCAAATGGCTTCGGTAATAGGTCGGGTGGTATCAATATTTTTGATAATCGAAATCAGGTTTTTCATGATTTCAAGGCCTGAAGGATCGACCCGTTCATTGATTTCGTTGCCAATGCTCCAGAATACTACCGATGGGTGGTTGCGGTCGCGCAAGATCATCGATTCCAAATCTTGCTTGTGCCATTTGTCGAAGTACAAGTTATAATCTTCCGGATTCTTTGGGCGCTGCCATTGGTCGAAAGCTTCGTCGATAACCAAAACGCCCAGGCGGTCGCAGGCATCCAGGAATTGACGAGAAGGTGGATTATGGCTGGTACGAATAGCATTGAACCCGAATTTCTTCATCAGTTCAACACGGCGTTCTTCAGCGCGGTCGATGGTGGCCGAGCCCAGCGGACCATTGTCGTGGTGCATGCAGCCACCTTTCAGTTCAATCGGTTCGCCATTCAGCAAAAAGCCTTTGTCGGCGCTGTAGGCAATCGAGCGAATTCCGAAAGTAGTGGTTTGGCGGTCGACTACTTTCCCGTCAAACGACAATTCAGTAATGGCCTGGTAAAGTGCAGGCGATTCGGGTGACCACAGTTCCGGATTTTTCAGATCGAATATCTGCTCGGCTTCGGCTTTGGCACTCGAAAACGGATCGATAGTGGTTACTGCTTCCACATTCCCGGAATTTGAAGGTGAAATAAGTTGAGTACTCACCACCAGTTTCCCTGATTTTTCAGATTCATTGGCCAGGTCAATTTTTATTTTCACGGTAGCCTTTTCTTTATTCACTTCAGGAGTAGAAACCGAGATTCCCCATATTGGCAGATACACTTTATCGGTAACAACCAAATCAACATGGCGATAAATTCCTGATCCGCTGTACCATCGACTGTTTTTTCCTGAATTGTTTACCCGAACGGCCAGAATATTTTTCTCGCCAACCGGTTTTAGGTGTGGTGTCAGGTCGTAAAAGAAAGGAGTGTAGCCGTACGGATGAACCCCCAGCGATTGCCCGTTGATCCATACTTCGGAATTCATATAAACTCCGTCGAACAGTATTTGCACTTTTTTGCCTTCCATCGCCGGTTCGGTGACAAACGATTTTCGGTACCAACCAATTCCGCCCACGACATGGCCTGTAGCAACTTTGCCCTGACTGTCTTCAGAGAATGGACCAATTTGATTTTTGCCCACAACCGGGGCAACATCTTCGATGCTCCAGTCGTGCGGGAGATCGAGTGTGCGCCATTTTGAGTCGTCGAACGAAGGATTGTCGGCTCCTGAAGCATCGCTGCGAATAAATTTCCAGTCGGAATCGAAGTTTCTGTCCCGGTCAGTAAGGTCGGATTTAGGAGCGCAGCAAGAAATCAACAACAACATCGCAAAAAATGCCAGATGATTCAGCTTTGTTTTTAATGAAAAATAGGTATGCATAAGTCAGTATTTATTGGTAGTTATTTTACGGTTGTCAGGCCAAGTTTTTGTCGGATTTCACGGTCGAAGTCCTCTGTGCTTAAAGGTAATGCAATTTTTGAATCGGCCTGCTCTGCTTTTGAATCTTCAGGAAAGCTCAGCTTTACTTTACTGTTTGAAACGAAAATCTTGTTACCGGTAAATGTGGCTCCCGAATAATTCCCATTTACGAAAGAGACAGGATGATCGGTCAGGATAAATGTGTTGTTGCGAAACTCGAATCGTGGGTAATCGCCCGGCTCAAAGCTAATGGCGTGTCCGTAGCAATTGACTACAGTATTCTCGTAAATCTGGCAATCAGAAATCGGCTCGGGCGACCCGTTTGCAATCCACATCAGGAAGCCGGCCTGGCCATTTTTGCGACCGTCGTTGTAGCTGAAGTTGTTTTGGATAATATTGTTTTTCCAAACCGTGGCTCGGTAATACTGAAACAAGCCGTATCCGGCTCCTTCATTATTGGCCGAATAGTTATACTGAACAACGGAATTGGTAATGCCGCCATCGAGGTCGAATCCCCCGCCATCCTTACCTTTTGCCGATGTTTTATTGTCGTGAGCGTAGCAATACTGAATGGTGATGCTGTCGCTTTGATAGGCCCAAATGCCTACCGGCCCGTTGCCTTCGCGTGGCATGTCCCAGCCGTTGTTCATGGCTTCGCAATATTCAATCAGGCCTTTGGTTACGCCGCCAATCAAAATACCATTTCCTGAATGATTGTTTTTCACTACCGGACAGCCAGGATTATTTTCAGCCACACAATGGGCTATGTAAACATTGCGAAACGACTTTTCCCACGAGCCCTCCAGTCCACCGGCATCTTGCCCATCGCTTTCCACATTGATGCCTGAAAAGCCGTTGTCGTGCGCGTAAACATGGGTTATCTGCAGGTTTTTGCCACCCACAGCTTTGATTCCCGACCATAAAAAACCGCTGGCGTCAATGCTGTCGATCAAGCAATTTTGTGTTTTTCGAAATTCAACACCGCTTCCCTCATTGCCTTTCAATCGATCACTTCCGACGACAATTAAATTTTTAACCTCAAGCCATGAACAGCTGTCCACTTTAATTCCGATTCCGTTTTCGGCATCAATAATCGCCCGGCCATTTCCGTAGGAAGAAAGTTGAATCGGGCTTTCTTTCGTTCCTGAAATGCCTTTGAAATAGAGGTTTCCACCGAATGTTTGTCCACCGGCAAAGAAAACCGAGTTCCCGGCCTGAAGGTTCAACTGATTGACTTTCTCGATGGTTTGAAATGGCTTTTCAATGGTGCCTGGGTTGCTGTCGTTACCCGTTTGTGAATTGACATAATATGATGAAACTGGCGCAGAACAATTGGTCAGAATCAGAAAAAATATGGAAAGGATTAGTTGGAGAGTTAGGAATGATTTCATGAGCTTTGATTTTTCAGATTTTAGCTTTAAAGGAGGTTATTCTTTGCCGTCTGCTTTAGCTGACGGATGATTGGGCAAATAAATTATTGGCTTTAGCATTGGGATTTTGGGCTAAAGCCCTGTACCTTTTCCTTTCTACTATCCGTTGGCTGAAGCCAACGGCAAAGAATATTATCTTCATGAATCATGATTATTTACTTGATCATTTTCTGGTCTTTAAGGAAATCAGTCATTCGCTGAATCGTAGGCAAAAAGTTGGGGTTGCTCACTGGCCAGTCGCACGAATGATCGGCATCTTTTACAGTGATGAGTTCGCAGGTGTTACCAGCTTCTTTCATCAGGCGGGTAAATTTTTCAGCGACCTCAAAAGGAGTGGTACCATCTTTGGTTCCGTTCGATAAAATAGTTGGTGGCCAGCCTTTTTTGACATGCAGAATCGGCGAAAATTCAGGATAAGCGTTGAAGAAATCCTTGCCAAAACCTTCGCCCAGCACTGGGTTGTGCATTACGAGGGCATTGGGTTTCGAGCTGATTTCCAGGTTTTCTCCCGGAGTGTTGCCGCCATCGAGAAAGGTTGTTGCCGCCAGATGGCCGCCAGCCGAACCGCCCGCTGCAATGATTTTATTGGGATCGATTCCGAGTTCTTTGGCATGTTCGCGAACATACCGGATGGCCGATTTGGCATCCTGAATGCACTCGATGGGCGTGGTTCCGTGGCGCGATTTTACGCGGTAATCGGCTTCAATGCCAATAATTCCGTGGTCGCGAAACCAGGCCGGGTTAGGGATCTGGCCGTAAACATCGCCACCCACCCACCCACCACCTGTGAAATACACAATGGCGGGCAGCGCCTTTCCTGATTTACCTTGCGGACGCAAAATATAGAGGTACAAATCTTCCTGTGGTGTTTTCTTGTAAAGCACCTTTTCAGCTAAAGCAGCAAGGTGGTAGCCGGAGAGTTTGTAGCTTTCTTTAACTTCGGATAATGAAGTTGCAGAGTCGGGTTTGGCAATAGAGAAAGGTTCTGCCGCCGAAATAAACGCCGAATTTAGACAAATTAGAAGGACTACCAGTACTTTTTTCATATCTGTTTTGAATAAGTATTGCATGTTGCGCCGAAAGAATGAATCGACTTTGTTTAACCAATTTTCGTCGACGCTTAGCTTTTGTTGTTCGTTTAATCCCCGGTTTGAAAACCGGGGCTACAATAATGTCGTCCCTAAGGGACTTGAAAATTAGGAGTACTTATTTTCAACTTTAGGCACTCCAAACTTTAGATCACTTTAGACACTTTCTTTTACCATTTATCAGTGCGGAAAGGCGCCAAAGGCAAACCTTCGGTGCTGAACACATCGGGCATAATGGCGTCGTAGAAGCAGAAGCGCACGGCCACCGGATTCTTTACCAATTTTGACGATAGCACAATGGTTGAACCTTCAATTTTGGCTGTTGCCTGCACAAATTTCTGATCGTCGCCTGCAACCAGGAACTTTTCAGGAGTTTTTTCGGTACATTTTAATCCGGTTAAAACATCGTTGAAGCTCAGCACAACCTTGTTTTTTTCAACCTGCATCGATTTAAACGATGGAGATTTGTAAGCACCCACGTTTTGTTTGTAGGTTTCGGTCAACGCATAATTGGCGAGGCGTTTTCCTACGTTTAGCTTGTCTTTTGGGTGAATATCCTTAATATTATCCACCAAATCGGTAATTACAACCATTCCGGTGTTCGGTACAATCTGAGGAATAATACTCTGTTGTTCGCGCAGGTATTCAGAAGTGCCTTTATCGCCATAATCAAATGGAGCGATTTGAACTAAATAGAATGGAAAGTCTTTTTTGAAATCAGCACGCCAGTTTTCAATCAGCGTTTTCATCAATTGGGCATATACCGAATGGTTTTCGCAGTTCGATTCCCCTTGATACCAAATAGCGCCTGCAATTCCGTAAGGAATAACAGGAGCAATCATCGAATTGTATAATACGCCCGGGCTACCTGGCCACCACTCCGAATTATCGGTGTGGCGATTTTTACTTAGTTCAGGGTTATTTTCTATGTGGCTTTTTTCAATCCAAACTTCGGCAGGTGTTCCACCCCAGGCCGAAACGATTATACCCACCGGGACATTGAGCTTCTGCTGCAACTCGCGCGCAAAGAAATAACCCACGGCGCTGGTTGCCCGCATGGTTTCAGGAGAACAAACCATCCATGTGGCATTGCAGGTTTGTTGCGGATAATCTGCCCCTAGTTTTTGCACATGGAAAATGCGGATGTTCGGATTGTTGGCTTTGGCAGCTTCTTCTTCGCCATTGATCAGCTTCCAGTTGACCGACATTTCCATGTTCGACTGTCCACTGCAAATCCACACTTCGCCCAGCATGACATTGCTGAGGGTTACGCCCTGATCGCCAGTAATTTTAATTGCGTATGGGCCGCCGGCACCAATGGTTTTGATGGTAGTTTTCCACGCCGAAGTGTTATCAGCCTTCACTTTTATAGTGTCTTTGCTGGCCCAGCTGGCTACAATTTTAACGGTTTCGCCCGGATTCGACCAACCCCAGATGGCAACATCCGAGTTTTGCTGAAGAACCATATTGTCGGCAAATACCGAAGGAAGAGTAATTTTTGCAAAAAGAAGTGGTGAAATTGCGAATAGAATCAGCAATGTCAGAATAAATTTTTTCATGAGTAGAGATTAATTTATTGAATATGATTAGTTTAATAGCTGCCTATGTAATTGTATATCAGAATCGTAATTTATGTAAATGTCTAAAAATCGTTGGAATTTTTGGACTGTTTCTTTGCTGTTTTATCACTTTTAAGTATTTTAAAACCGAGATAAATAAACCCCAGGCAAGCAGAGAGTCCAACAATAGCTGGTACAATTATTGATTTTCCTGAATCGCCTGCATACCCGACACTCCAAGCCATTTTGCCCAAAGCAATCAGAACAATAACTACAAGCCCTAATGATAGACTATGCTTCCAAAAAGCCAGTCCCAGAGCAAAAAACGAAAGAGGAACTGTGAATGAAAACATAACTTTATTGAAATCCCAATCGGATGATAACCAGTTTTTTTCGAACTCTAAGAACATATTTACACTGGCGGTGCTCATTTCGGGTTTACTGAACCAAAACATGCTGGTGAAAAGACAAAATATAGTTATTGAAATTCCTGCCCAGTTATGTTTGTAGGCGAAAAAGCAAAACGGTATTAGAAAAACAGGTCTGATATACCAACTCCACTGGTTATGATGCCGTTCAAATACCCAATCAAAAAAGCTTTGGTTTGTCATGGAAACAGCAATAAAAATGATTGTCAATCCGAAGAAAATTAATGAGGTAACCTTATTGATATTCATAATTTTTGCCATTTTTTTGTTAGATTCTATTCCTACTCAGTTTAAATTTTCACAGACTCCAGGATGTTTTCCAATACAATTTTGGAGCATCGTTTTCAAAAGTAACCGGTAGCCAGATGTAACGGCCATCAATAGGGGTTTTCGGGAGTCCAGCGGTCGCCCATGAAGATGTAGCTGTCTTTTTTGCCTTCAACTTTCAGTACATAAGTGCTTTGCGAATGAAAGGTTAATTCGGAATCTTTGCCTACAGCCGGATTCCCGAGTTCTTTCCATTCTCCAAAAATCTGGTCGGCAACGGCAGAACGGGCAGCATTGGGGTTCCAACCTGTACAATCGGAGGCGATGATGTAGTATTTCCCGGCGCGTTTAAACAGGGTTGCACCTTCCATGTACCGGCCAACAAATACCCGGAAATATTCGCCGGAATAGGAGAGGTAATCGTCAGTTAGTTTAGAGATATGCAGGGTGCTGTTTTCTTCGGAAGAATAGATTTGATAGGCTGTTCCGTCATCATCGACAAACAAATTCATATCGCGCGCCATTTGTCCGCCTTTAAAATCGCGACCCAGCAAATTAACTGAATCAACCGGAGCAGGCAGACAACCTTTTCCTCCGCAATAGGAGTCTTTCACCTCAGGCGATACCGGTTTTTTGTGGCAAGGCTGAACATTTACCGGCCAAAACCCGGCATTGGGGCGAAAGCTTTTCAGGAAAGTAAATGGCCCTGTTGGTTTATCGCTTACTGCAACCCCGCTGCGTGCAGCATAGTAGCCTTTGCCTTTCAGTTCGAGGTGGAACCACATTATAAATTTTTTGGTTTTGGCGTTGTAAATCACTTTGGGGCGCTCCAATGTGCAGCCTTTGGTAATGTCGCTGTTGGGGTTTTCGTCCACCTTCAGGGCAATGCTTTCGTTTTTCCAGTTGTACAAATCTTTAGACGAATAGCAGCTAACACCAACCTGCGCCGAGTTGCCAATTTTTCCAGCTATTTTGTGCTCGCCATACCAATAGTAAATTCCATTATAATAGAGAATTCCACCACCGTGGGCATTAATGTGAACGCCGTTATTGTCGTTCCAGATTTCGCCGGGATTGAATTGCTTCACATTCTGAGAATAAGCTGATAAGAAACTTAATGCCAGAATAGATAAAATGAGGTTTTTCAGAAGCATAATTGGGTTAGTTTTGATTTTTAAGTCGTTGTGTAAAGTTAAACGCTTGAAATAAAAAGACAAGCTAAAAAGTATCATTTTGACACTTTTTAGCTTGTCTTTCCCAATTTAACTTTAAACTCGCTTTTACGATTTTTTTCCGAACAGCTTCTCGTATTGATTCAGGAAGTTTTCGATCTGGGTTGGATCGATTCGTTTAGCGATTATTTTTTTGTCTTTATCGAGGATGAAAATCGCCGGAGTTACGCTGATATCATATATTTTCTTGTAGGTGTAATCGTATGGATTCCAGGCATTCATCCAACCATACATCGCATGTTCGTTTACAAAATTGATCCATTTTTTCTTTCCTTCAACTCCACCTAACATGTGTACCGACAAGACTTTAACTCCTTTATCTTTTAATTTCTGATATACCTGGTACAATTCCGGAATCTCTTTCTGGCAATGGTGGCAATCAGCTTCCCAGAAAGCAAGTATGGTGTATTTGGCATCCACCTGCGAGAGCTTTATCATGTTGCCGATGTGTGGGTTGTTCCTGGCCAGCGAATCGGATTGTGCCACAGTGAAGTGATCGGATGGGACCCACATCACCTGGAAATCGGGAGCTGTTTTACCGATTAAAAGTGGCTTCAGCTTCTCAACGGTTTGCCTTGTTTTCCTCACAAATGCAGTGTCTTCGAAGTTCGCTTTTGGCAAATACCATTTTTCGGCTACATGAGCGTAAACAGCGTCGAAACCCATAATTTGGCTTGAGGCTGAATAGTTAAACATGGTGATAAGCATGTAGCGGAAAATATCTTTGTCGGCTTCGGCGATGGTCAGTAATTTATCTATTTCGGTATTCACGGTATCCGGAATCTGAGGGATTACCCGACTGAGATATGTCTTTACTTTTTCGTCGTAGATCGGAGTTCTAAGGAAACGGGCATCTTTCATGTCGATGTTATCGAAATAATGCGCACGGTAGTATTTGGCCTGAAAAAGCGAATCCAGAATTTTCCCGTTGGCATCTTTGGGTGGATCTGGTATTTTTATGTCCTGAACCGCTTTGAAAAATGCGCCGACGAAGTTGCTTTTCTGTCCGTCGATAAGTTTTTCGTTCGCCGTTTTCAGATCTTTCATAAATGCTTCTTCTTCAGCTTTTGTATCTTGTTTTTTTTCTTTTTGTGCGGTTATTTTCTGCTGCGCGAGTGTGATGAATTTTCGATAATCCATTGCTGCCGTGTTTTCCGGAGAATTTTCAAACTTCAGCTTGTCAAACAAATCCAGAGTATCTGTTTCAATCGCGAATTTCTGATTTTCAGTCATGAAAAAGTCGAACATTTTTTTCGCTGGAGTCAGGAAAAAATAAATGCCTTCGGGATATTTCTTGTCGCCTTTTAATACGCCGTATCCCGAGTTGTCGAGCTTAAGTGTGTCGTCGGGGTAAAGCTTATCGGCAAAACGGTGACCAAGAATAACGTCTTTGTTAGACAGATTCTTAATCCTTACTTTCAGCTCATAACCATCGGCATTGGCCAAATTTGTGAATAAAAGAATAAGTGCTAGAAATAAAAATAAATTCCTGATCATAAATGGTTGATTTATTTATTGTTGTTGAAATAATTACTCATGAAAAGCATTTGAAATTTCACAGCGTTGGTCCAGTATGGCCACGTATGACCTCCTGGCCGGGTAATAAAGTCGTGTGGAATATTTCGGTATAATAACTGCTGATGCAGGTTTTCGTTCACTTTGAAGAAGAAATCTTCGGTGCCGCAATCAATAATAATTGCCAGTGAGTTGGGAGTGAGCAAATTCAGCAAGTTTATTACCGTGTTCTTTTCCCAACGTTCAGGTTGCTCGGCATAAGTTCCCAGGCGTTTGGCCATTTCCCAGTTGTTCGGGAACGGGCGAATATCAACTCCGCCGCTCATGCTTCCGGCAGCTCCAAACACATCCTGATGCCTGATTCCGAGGTAAAGTCCTCCGTGTCCACCCATGCTTAGTCCGGTAATTCCGCGTCCCTTGCGGTCTTTGATGGTTTTGTACTTCGCATCAATGGCGCTGATCAGCTCTTTCGACACAAATGTTTCGTATTGAGATTTGGGGTCAATCGGGCTGTCCCAGTACCAGCTGCCGTAGCCGCCGTCGGGGCAAACGATAATCAGGTTGTGAATATCTGCGGCTTTTTCGAAGCCTTTTGCTTTGTTAATCCAATCAAGGTGATTTCCACTGTACCCATGCAATAAATAAACTACCGGTAATTCCTTGGCCGACGCATACGAATCGGGAGTAATCGTTACCACTTTGATATTCTTTTGCATTGCGGCGCTGTACACCTGAATGGTGTCGACGATGGCGGCTTTCAACCCGAAAGTAATGGAGACAAAAAATAACAAAGACAAAATGCGTTTCATCATGATTTTGCGTTTTTAATCGGTTTTGGGTTCCAAATATAACTCAACGATACTGAAAGTAACATTTGAATTTGGAAAAACACAAAGTGAATTAACAAAAAACATTCCGGTTTTAAAGCCGAAATCGGTTAGTCGGAATTAAATCAATTCTCGAAAGCAATGCCGAGAAATTCATTTTACTCTGATTTTTTTGTTCAAGTTCAAAAACAGATAGTTATCCAACAACGTATTTGCTTCCTGGAATGAAAGACAATGCCTTAATAATCAAATAAGAACAACAAAATGTAATAATGCTGATGATTGGGAAAAGGTATTCCCGGCCGGTGATCCAGGTTAGCAGAATACCGTAAACAGTATTGAGCACGATAATATGTACCAGATAAATTCCGTAGCTTTTCAACGCAATATCTTCGGTAAGTCGCGCGTACCAGGAGTCCGGGTTCCGGTATTTCAGGTTTTTTATAGTCAGGAAATAACCTAAGGCAAGCATCGCAACGTTAATTGCATCGTAACCCCACGACAGTTCCAGTTCGGGAATGGTTTTGGCTGTATTTAGTCTTGACACAAAAACGTAAGCAGTAATGATGTATCCCGTTACCAATAAAATAATACCGGTCAGGAAATCGCTTTTTCTTCTCTCTGAATGAAAACGTTTAATGTAGAAGCCTAAAACAGCAAACCCAAGCATTCCCGAGAAATAATACAACATAGGTGTTTTATTCCAGAAGCATTCGCCCCAAACTTCGGGATAAACCTGATGGATATATGGAAGGCACAGTGCAATTGCCCAGATGACGAGATAAAATTGTATTTGTGAGCGGGATGCTGACTGCAGCCAGGGCGAAACAACAGGAGCAAACAAGTAAATTCCGAGAAGCATATATACATACCACAAATGGCCAATTTGTGTCCCGTAATTTACCGGAATGTGCAGGATGTTTACAATGGTTGCAGCGAAATCCGCATTTCCGCGCAGGTATTGGTAAATTGCATAAACAATGCACCAAACAACAAATGGAATAAGAACCCTGGTAAACCTTTTGCGAAAGAACGCAGGCAAATTGTCTTTTACAGGAAACAAAAAATATCCTGAAATCATTACAAACAACAGCACAGCGCAGCGGAAAAGGGAGTTAAAAATAGCTACCCAAAAACTTCCGGGACCATTTAGTACGCCTCCTTCAGGTGTAATGTAAAAAAACTCGCCGGTGTGAATTTGCACTACCATGTAACAGGCCAAAACACGAAGAATGTCAAGTCCTGCATTGCGGGCAACAGGCTTTGAAAGATCAGCTTTCATAGGTTATAGTTTAAGTTGTTAGTTCGAACCTCAAATATAACCGATTTGATTTTTGTATTGTTGGAAATCTTCGCTAATGTTAAACACTTAAGTTCACCATTTTCCCTTCTTTCACATACTCTTTCTGGAGGCCGGCGAGCAAATCGCGGTAGGCGATGGTCTTCGATTTTCGGGCAAGTGTTTGCAGGCAGGCGTAGTGAATGATGTTGACAATGTTGGCGCCGTTCACCTCGTATTTTCGGGCAATTTCGTCGAGGTCCATGCCTTTTTCGAGCTTTATTTTCTTCGGAAGGTTGTTTTTCCAGAGCACCAGGCGCTCGGCAGCAGTCGGCGTTTCAAACTCGATGATGGTGTTAAACCGGCGCGTGAAAGCTGTGTCGATGTTGCTCTTCAGGTTGGTCGCCAGAATGACAAGCCCCGGGTGCGACTCGATGCGCTGCAACAAATAAGACACTTCCTGATTGGCATATTTGTCGTGGGCATCGCGAACGCTGGTGCGTTTCCCAAAAATGGCATCGGCTTCGTCGAAGAACAAAATCCAGTTTTGGTTTTGCGCCCGGTCGAACAGCCTGGAGAGGTTTTTCTCGGTTTCGCCAATGTATTTCGAAACCACCAGCGAAAGGTCAATGCGGAATACATCGCGACCAGTGTATTTGCCCAGCAGTGTGGCGGTTAGCGTTTTGCCGGTTCCCGACGGGCCGGAGAAAAGCACGCGAAATCCGGGCCTGATGCGGTCTTTCATGTTCCAGTTGTCGAGCAGCGTTTCGTTGTGTTTCAGCCAGGTTTCAATTTCGGCAATCTGTTTCGAGGTTTTTTCATTCAGGATGAGGTCTTTCCAGTCGAGTCCGGTTTCGATAAACTGGGCCGGAAAATCGCTGCTCAGGCGTGGTCTGGTTATTTTTCCGGAGGTAAAAAGCTCGACAAATTCAGGCTGCATAATCAGCTTCCCGCTGATAACCGGCTCGCCATGAGGTACTTCTTCGAGGTACAGCACTTCTTTTTTTGCAAACAAATGGTCGGCTGAGAAGAAATGGAGGTATTGCGAACGAAGGGTGGCGTCGTTTCCGGCGAGCACGTACAGCGCTGTTTCGCCGGTTGGCAAAATGCCGCGGTGGTTTTTGCCTTTGGTGCCGCCAAATTCAGGAAATTCGCCGCCTTTGGGCAGGTATTCGGCAATCACCCCGCTGATGAATCCCGGTGAAATATGCGGAATGAGCGCCAGCAAAAGCGTAACCGTTTCAGGAATGCTGAGCTTGCTTTCCTGAATGAAACATGTGAGTTCCGAATCGTCAGGTACGCTGCTTCCGAGTGCCGGAAACCCAGTTGTGAGGCCTTTTAGCTCGAAGTCGAGCCGGGCACAAACGGCGTTTCTTAAAAATGTCAGGTATTTTTGGTTGATCATGGGCTAATTAAGTGTTAGAACAGAACGTGTCGTATTTTCTTTTTTGTTTACCCCTAAATCCCCTAAAGGGGACTTGGCTCACTGATAATTGGTTGCAATAGTCACAGCTTAAGCCCCTTTAGGGGTTTGGGGTGAAAAATGTGGCAGTAAATACTTCACAGAACTTAACTGCTAATTATCACGGTTTGTTTTGCTGAGAACGATTCGCATTCGAGTTTCAGTTGATAGGTTCCGGCGGCTTCGAACAGCGCTTCGCCCAAAGGCCAGCGCAAAAATTCGCTGTGGTGCGGACCAATTTTCAGGTTGATCGCTGTGCCGTTCTGAACGGCCAAATCCCAGGCAATGCTTCTTTCTCCGTTTACGAAAAGAGCGAGCTGCGAAACATCAAAAGGAATCGGCTCGGCGCTGGGATTGGTCAGTTTCACGCCAACCCAAAATTCAGCGAGTTCGGCCATTGCCAGGGAGTTTGAGCTCACCAGTAATTCTATTGTTGGATTTTGGTTCATGGCTAGAAAATATTAACATCGGCGGTATCTCGCATGATAAAACCACCCGATTTGTCGATTATCACTGTTCCGTCGGGAAACATGGTGAAAGCCTGCGTGGTATCCACAAAGTGCCGTCCCTGCGCATCGCTTTCGCCGTCGATTTTATAGCGGTTTGGGATTACCCAGTCGAATGTTCCGTCGGAAAATGCCGGTGGAGTGTTGTGGAACGATGCATGGTCGGTCAGGCCCGAATTCAGATCGTCGAAAGGCAAATACCTCGGGTTGGGGTGATGCCTGAGTGCCTGTTGCGCAATTCACCGTTAATTGTTAGTAAATATAATGATATTTTGAATATTAATCGCTCCATAATGAGTATCTTGAAATAAAAAAATGCAAGGGCATAAGA